>JAEEGL010457234.1_pt1 | contig 20463 bp, 17 predicted proteins | sample 9134231 | NCBI WGS metagenome assembly JAEEGL01 (sample SAMN16246548, study PRJNA631951) | gut metagenome | biome: gut microbiome; feature: rumen; material: fiber-attached | host: Bos | place: Iran: Karaj | collected 2018-10 | reverse complement strand
ACTAAAAATGTTATTGTGACCCCAAGTGTTCCAATATATTTTAGTAAGTAAACAAATCTTGGTATTTGTTTTTTCTTGTATTCATAAACTGCAAATATTAATGCAGCAATTCCAATAAATACATTTGAATCGACTGTGAAAAACTTAAACGCCTCAATTCTTGTCGCCGTTAATAGTTTTTCCTCGTCCATAAAGGTAAAACCTGTTAACATTGAAATAGTTGCAAATAAAGTTAAAACAACTATTAGTATGTTTAAATAAAATGATTTTTTCATACTATCACCTATTTAATTATACCAAAAAAATAGGAATTTTTTTATTCCTATTTTAATACTTCAACCAATTTGTCATTTAATGCTTTATTACCTGCATCTGTCAAATGAACTTTATCTGCTATAAAGTATTCGCTTTTTGAATTTTCATTAAAGTTAACAACTGTTACATTATCAAAATCTACTGAATCTTTTTGCATGTTAATAACATATACTTTATTATCTTTTAGTAGATCAAATAATTCTTGATACTCTTCTTCTTTTATTTTAAGACTTGAATCAAATGCAAATACTACATTATAAGATATCGTTTTTTCTTCGATATTTTTTTCAATTTCAGCTTTTAAATCTTTATAGGTATAGTCCCCATTTATTGTAAAGCTTGCATTTTCAAAACTTGCTTTTAATAAATCGTAGGCATTAGTAAGTAAGTCGTTACCATAAAAACTAATCTTAGATTTCATAAGTTCATCGTGTTCTTTTAGTAATGCTTCTTTCTTGGCGTTGAATTCGTCCAAGTAAACTTTGTAAATTGCATTATATATAGCTTCTGTATAAGCTTGTCTACCAGAAAGACCATTAGATGTACGATCTGGTTTTAAATGTATACCATCGCCATAGAAATATCCACTATGACCTTTAGATATTGCTTCCCAATCGATTATATATAAATTATCGTATCTTGCTGCAAATGCTTTTATTTTGTTATTAAAGTGAACTCTTTTATCGTTTGTAACTGTAAGCCAGAAAACCTTTCTATTCCCTACTGTTTTCATTATTGTTTCTTTAGTTCCTTCTGAACAGTCTCCATTGGCACCAAAGTTAAGTACGATAACATCACCTAAGGCGTTCTTTCTTATTAAGCCTTTTAAAATATCATTTACAACATAACATGTTCTTGATATTTCAGCATTGAAATAAGAATTTTTGAATTTCTTTCCAATATTTATTTCTGCTCCAAGCATTACAGAGTCTCCGATAAATGCAGATGGTACATCAGCGACAATCTTTTTCAAGTTCTCCTCACTGCCATCTAGATCAGCCATCATTTGCTCCCACTTTGCTTGTTCTTCTGCAGCTTTAGCTTCATATTCCTTCTGCTGTTTTTCCATGAGTTTACTATTTTCACTTAACTGTTCTTCTAATTTCTTCATCTCTTCAGAGTGATCTTCTGCAACAATAAATAGATAAGCCCCATAGAAAGTTACTAGTAGAATTAGTGAAGCCAAAATATATTTTAAAATTCTACATTTTTTACTTTTAAAACTGAATGCAAAATGAAGGATCATTGATATTAGTAAGGTAATTCCAATAACTACTGGAATTATTAAACTTTTATCGAATTCAAGTTCTTCTAAAATAAATATTATTGGATATTGAACTAGATATATTTCATAACTAATACTTGAAAGATACTTTATAAATTTATCAAATAAATTTAAGTTTTCTTCTTCAACTGTTGCGTAGCTAATTAATCTTGTTGTAAGTATTGTTACAACAAACATACTTGGTATAAATAGATTACTATTTGCATCAACAAATACCATTGCGAGGATAAACAGAATTAAATATAATGCTAGCATTATTTTACTACTTATATTACCTCTTAATTTCTTAAATACAAGTGGTTTATCTACAAATGCCAAGGCAACACCAAAGAATAAAGAAAATACTCTAGCAAATGTATTATAATAAGCTACCATAACATTGCTTAAACTTGCTTTATAGCAGAACACTGCACTTATAACTCCAAGTGCAACTGTAATAAGAACTGGGAATCCTTTAGAAATTTTATTTCTTATTTTCTTTAATAATACAAATATAAATGGAAATACGAGTTCAAATTGAAGTAGTATTGCTATATACCAAAGGTGCATAAATGGCGATGATACATGTCTAGCAAAGTAATCTAAATTTGCTTGTAACTGCCAAAAATTGTTATATCCAAGTAAAACAGATGTCGTTTCTGGTTTTAGATTAAGCCAACTGATAGTTGGAAATAAACTAACTGCAAAAATCGTTAAAAAAGCGACGATTAAAACTGGAAAATAAACTCTAATTAATCTCGTTTTATAATACTTTATAAAAGAAAATTTTTCTTCTTTTAAAGCTTTTGCACAAGTTAAATAACCGCTTAAAACAAAGAATACAATTACTGCTAAAAATCCTCCTTTGAGAATTTTTAAGTGATATAAAAGCACTCCTATACAAGCAATTACGCGAATTAAATCTAAACTCCTATAATACTTTTTACTACCCATAAAACCAACTACTTTCAACAACTATTATAAGTTGTTTTACATAAATAGTAAACACTTAACTTGTCAATATTCTGTTATTTTTGTTAATTTGTGTTTATTAAAAAACAGGAGAAAATCCTGTTTTATATTTTTATATGTACACTATCGTCTTGAAGAAATAATTCATTTGTTATTTCAATACTTGGATCATGCTTAGTTAATCTATAAATTAGATTTACAAGTTCTTCTGTTTTTAAATAACTAATTTTATCTTTCTTTCCATATACACGGTCATAGTTTTCTTTGATATATTCATAGTCCCATTTAGAACATCCGTTTTTTTCACATTCTGCGAGTGCCTTCTTTGCTCTTTTAGATAATAGTTCATGATAGCGATAACTTAAAACTTGTAAACCTGGAACTACCACCTTTTTAATATTTTTACTCCTCAGCTGTTCAAAAAACAAAAGTAATGCTAATACCTTATTTGGGTGAACATTTAATTCTTCAATTCCAGCGTTAAGTCTGTATAGTTTTCTTTCAATACTTTTATTTATTGTCGCTTTTGGATTTGTTTGAACTCCGTATATAAAGCAGACTCCTTCATTATTTACATCGTATAAAATTTGAGGAAGTTCATGTGATCCTTTTTCATTTTCAAGTTTAAAAATCATTCTTCTTGTCGATTCATCCCATAACTCGCCGGGTTTAGTTCTCATAGTTATGCTGCAATCTTCAAAGGTTCCAACTTTTTTTGGTTCAATGGTATCAAATGCTCTATTTCTCAAAAACTCTAGTTGATTTTTTAAAAATCCAGATACATTTTGAGCATCATTTACGCCAAGGCGAAGCCAGATACGTCTTAGTAAAAATCTAGTGAGCGCCTCTTCAATAAAACTAGGTCCATATTCCTGAAATAGTTCTTGTGTTTCATCTATTATAGCTGTGAGTTTTTCAAAAAAATCTTTGGCATCATCAACTTTAATAGTTATACATTTTTTATTAGTACTTCTCTTTAGAAGAGCGAGTTCTCTTTTACCTATACGATATCTTTTAAAATTAGCATCCCCAACAAGACTTAGAAATAAGTCCCAACCATCTTTACCGAACTGGAAATTCATATTAGGAGTATCTATTTCTTTTTTGATATCAGAAATTGTATATTCTAAAAACATCTCAATAGTGTCTCTTACTCTACTTAATTCTTCATCAGCAATTTTTCCTTCTTGGGCATATTTAGTTAGCAAATTTCTCTCCCAGATAACCATACATCTTCCAGAATTCCAATGGTTTCCAGTTTCTCTCCAGTTATATTTGTCACTATAGCCATCGCGTGATGATATTGTTGTTACTGCTACATCTGGGTATTTCTTTTTAAATGTGAGGAAACATCTTTTTAAATGAAATTCACTAGTGATTATTGATAAAGATTTTACATCTTCTTCTCTACTTATTATTTTCATTGCATTATCAATATTTTCAAATGTATTAATGGATTCTTCATCTAGATAAATAGCATCTTCTGGTATTCCAGATTCTACTAGTATTTTTTTCATTCTACTCGCTTCAGATTCACCATTTCCATTATTACTTATTCCTTTAGTTCCACCACATAAAACGATTTTTTTAAATCGCTTTTTTTGATATTCATATACTACTGTTGCTGCTCTTTCTTTGATTTGTAAACTATTACCAAAAACTATACACCATTTATTATTTCTTCCATCATCACTTATTCCACCAAATACAGCTTCAGTTATAAGTGAATCATCATACATAGAGTTAGCTGGTTCTCTTAGTTTCAAATCATCTAGTTTTAAACTACCCAATAACATGTAGAACACTCCTTAATAGGTATATTATAGCATGAAAAAAGTAGATTTTTAAACCTACTTTAATGATCTATGTTCAGATTTTATTATGGCATATGCCTCATCTGATTTTTGATCAATACTCTCTAAACTTCTTTCAATTCTCGCTAGCCTATCAGTGCGTTCTTCTTTTTCTACTGCTGCTGTATAAGCATTAGATATGCTAAATGATAAGCGCACCACTTTGCTAGCTAATTGTTCAAGTTCTTCTTTTGTTAAGTTTTTATCTTTCATGAGGCCCTCTCATAATAAGTGATATTCCACATGGTTCTGCAATTGTCTCTGATGTTCTTCCATACTCTCTTAAGTAATCTTCAAAACTAAATGTTGATATGTGTCCCAAATTAAGAGCATCAACCTGAGCGTATTCACCAGTAGCGAAATTTGTGACAAGCCCGTTTGCTGCTAAGTATATGTCTCCTTCAATATTAATACAGTCATCACCAAATCTTCCATATACCGGTCTATTAAGTACATATGGAATTTCTTTCCCTTCTTTAGAGTAGCCACCTTTAATTAAATGCGTATTTGCAGAATCAGTCTCTTCCTGTCTTATCCATTTGCAATACTCCCTATATTTTGCTCTTACTTCTTCATTAAGTGGTGCGTGATATTTGTCAACTGAAAAAGCGATATGAGCAAAGTCACATACATATTCACCAAATCTAAACACACCTGGGCGCTCTACTCTTTCTTTAGCATAGCGATTAAATGCATCTGCTATTTCCTCACTGAATATTTGTCCATTAGTTATCATTCCAACTATATATGGTTCAATTCTTTCTCTTGTCATTCTATCAAGAGTATGTGCAATTACATCTGGATTTAAAGTTGGTTCTCCTCCACCAAATGTGATATTTTCAACAAATTGAAGATTGAGTTTATCAAAAAGTGTATCGACATATTCTGTAGTTAACATGACATCTTGTTGTGGACCTCTCATACAATGAGCACATTTTAAATTGCATTTTCTTGTCACTTCTAAATACAAGTTTTTAATTGAATATTTCATATATATTCCCCCAAACGATGCTTATTATATCATATGTGTTTTTAAAATCAAATCTTTTTTAATGACGTATGCGTACGTGAGCACGGCAATAGGCACTACCTTCTTTATGTGCAGCTTGTTCAAGCGCTCTATCAATTCTTTCCGCTTGTTCTCTTTTCTCTTCTTCAGTACTAATAGAATCGGCGTAAGCTCTTGAATTATTTATTGACACTTCCAGCATTTCAACGGCAGCTAAGAAACGAGGATCTATTTGCCTACCTGGTGCTATTTCATTTCCACTAATTAATTCCAAATTACCATTAATTATAACTGGAGAAAAACCTTCTATTTCATCATACAACATACCTTCTGGAATATCATTAAATAAGTATATTTTCTTTCCTAATCTAAATGCATCATACATTTCTAGGAATGTAGCTCCGCCAATATAATTTTTTAATACTACGCCATCTTTCTCTTTATCAAAATTTAATACCAAAACTGCATCAGCTTTGCGAATCTCCTTTTCACTTCGCTTATACATTGCCGCTTTAAATTTTTGATGTTCTTCTTTTCCTAACTCTCTCGCAGCTGCTTCTGCTCTTGGATTATCATAGCAATTTGGTAAAATTACTGTTATATTCTTTTCCTCTAAATACCCTTTTATTTCTTCTATTCTTGGATAAAATTGTTTGCTACATATTATCATTATTTTCATATTTATCTCCTTTTATAGAATTAATATTTAGTCGATATCAATATCTACATATTTTCCTTCTTTTATAAAATTAATTGTTTTTTCTAACTGCCATTTTACAGATGCAAATAGATTTGGATCATTAATTATATTATCATATGAAATCATAGAATCTTCTACATAGTCATAGTAAAATTTTATATTCGAATTATTGATTAATTTCTTCCAATGTAACATTATTCGCACCATATGTATAGCTTGTGTTACTAACACGATATTGGTTTTTGTTTTAATTGAATTTAAGTCCAACATACTTAAAATATTTAAATCGTTTTCTTCAGTTGTTGTAGACTTATTTTCTATTATAATCTTATCTTCACTAACACCATTTTTAATTAAATAGTTGTACATATATTCAGATTCATTAAAATCCCCATTAATACCAATACCACCTGTTAATACAATCTTGTCATAACTATGATTCTTTATAATTGATAATGCATAAAGAAGTCTTTCATCTAATAATTGTTTAACATGACAACCATAGACAATAATATAATCGGCGTGGTCATATTTTTCTTTAACACTACTAAAAAAGATTTTCTTAATTAGAGCACCATCTAATTTACTTGTATCTATTTCCGATAATCTCATATTTACTTTCCTCTATCTGTTGCAACTTTTCTACGTAACCTTTTTACAAAAGCAACTGGTTTACTATATATTGCAGCATCTTGTCTTTCTTCTAATAATCTTCTTGAGTCTTTAAGCGTATTTGCTCTAACAACTTTACCATCATATAGCATATATTTCTCGCCAGTTTTTTTCCTTGTAAATATAGCTAATGACCCACTACCAATCATTACTTTGTTATAACCGTTTTTTGATGTCTTTCTCATTTACTTCGCTTCTTTCTAAATATTCGTCTCTAAGAACTCTGCTATTCCATCATTATCATTAGATAGTGTAACAAATAGAGCTTTTTCTTTGACGATTTCAAGTGCATTACCCATTGCAACACCGATACCTGCGTTTTCAATTAACACTAAATCATTTTCCCCGTCACCGAAGAAAACGACTTCATCAATTGAATGATTCAAATCTTTGCAAATTTTTTCAAGTGTACTTAGTTTATTAATGCTTTTAGGATTGATTGTCAACCAAACACGGCTGTTTGCTACATCAGTGTCAACCATTTTGACAACGTTTATATCTTCAAATTCATCTTCAATCAATTTTCTATTTTCATCAACTTCGTCATCAGTGGCAAAGAAAACATTCATTCTTGATATTAGATCATCTACTTCATCAAATCCATCTATGTATTTGATGAGTAAACTATCTTCCTTTTTTTTATTTGATCTAATTAAGTATCTAAATGGTGTGCAGAAATCTATCTGGCTAGATCTATCAGAAAATGAGTCGTATATTCTTTTTGCTACATCTCTTTCAATACTGCTTACATTTTCAAGCAAATCATCTTTTACATAATATACATTTGAACCATTGTTTAATATAATACAATCAAATAAACTTGTATCTAAAACATTCTTTACAGATAAAAGATTTCTAGCTGTAACACCAATTATGATGTAAGATTTATCTCTAAGTTCTTTTAAACACTTCTTTGTTCTATCTGATATTTTATTATCACTAGTTAACAAGGTACCATCAAAATCTGTTGCAATTATCTTTATTTTTTTCATATTTAATCCTCTCTAAGGTTGTGCTATATTATTTCTTCAGTTATTTTACCATTGTCATAAACTACTCTATAAGCATTCATATCTTCATTGCTTTTTATAACTTTAATTTCATCATCAATAAATTCTAACGCTACAAAATTATCTATCGCATATCCAACAAGACCTTTTTCTTTTACAACGTTGTATAATTTTTCTTTAGCAATTTCATCTTTTTGGTCATAATGAACACAATTAACCGCATTAATAATATTCATACCTTCTAATGAATTATAGGTATATTTAAACCAGCAGTAACTGCCAGCACTAATTCCCGCACACACGGTTCCTCTGTTGTAGGCTTCTATTAATAATTTATCTATGTTTCTATTTCTAAGTTCATCAAATAAACGCTTTGTATCTCCTGCTCCAACATAAATTATATCTGAATTTAAAATTTCTTTTTCAATTTCTTTATAAGATTTATTGGCATCTAAATGAGAGACAGTGCACCCTAATTCATTATAAACTTTAAATATCCCTTCATAATACTCATCTGGATGAGCTGATGCAAGACTAATAAACAAGAATCTAGGATTCTTTTTATTAGCTAATTTAACAATTTCTTCGTCTATTTCTTTAGTCTCATGTGGAAGAAGAGTTCCTTTCATATATCTTGGAACATTTCCACCACCAATGCATACTAATTTTTTCATAATTGTCTCCTCTCAAGTACTGTGATACTTTTTAAAACGCTGATTCTATATATTATTTTCTTTTAGCCAATTTATTATTTCAATAAAGTTTGGATCATCTTCAAATTTACTTCTATCAAATTCAATCCATGCATTTGAAATGCAACTCTCACTATCAAGTACTTTCTTAACACTAGGTAAATCAATAATTGGATTATTTGGTTGATTATTTAAATCAAAACATCCTTCTTGATCGTATAGCTTCATTTGAACATCACATTCTAATTTGTCACAGTGATAAGCAAATATAGCTTCGTCTGTTTTTCTTTCATTGTATTCATCTAATAATTTAGATATTTCTTCTTTCCCAACTAAATCTTTTAGAATTAAATCAGTAGCAGTCTTTCCTTTTTCTAATTTGTCTTCTTTCGTTGTTTCAAAGAATGCTAAATCTCCAATTTCTATTTCTTCTAATTCGTGAATGGCTAACATATAGATTACTTTATTTAAGTCTAGCTTATATCCGAACTGGTAGTAGATAGATATTGCTAACATCTGAACACCATAAATATGTTCTGCGACACTTTCAATTCTTTCTCGATTAGCATTCCATGTTACTGGACCTTTTCTTATTGTATCTTTTAATTTGCTACATAATGCATAAAATGACATTACATTTTTAATTTTATTGTTCATATTAATTCTCCCTCTCTAATATACAGACACTCTCGCAATGACAAGTTCTTGGGAACATGTTAAATGGTGTTACTTCTATAACCTCATACGCTTCTTGTAATAGTTTTAAGTCTCTTGATAATGTTGCAACATTGCAGGAAACATAAACAATTGCCTTTGGTTTTAGTTTTAAAACTGAGTCAATTGTTTTTTTATCTAATCCGCCTCTTGGAGGATCAACTACTAATAAATCAACATTCTTTACTTTGCTTAGAAATTGATTTGCGTTCATCGCATAGAAATCAATATTTCTAATCTTATTTGTCTCTTTATTTAAATTGGCATCTTTAATTGCTTCTTCATTTATTTCAATTCCATAGACATGTTTTACAACATCGCTTAAAAAAATTCCAATTGTCCCAGTTCCACAATAAAGATCTAAAACATTCATATTTTCTTCTGCATATTCTTTTATCTTTTTATAAAGTTTTTTTGCTAAGTTTGTATTTACTTGAAAAAATGATGATGGAGATATATTAAATATAAAATCATCCATCTTTTCAAGTATGTGTTCTTTACCTTTTTTCAAAACATACTTGTTATTTAATTTTAAATATATAGAGTCTGCGCTGATAGCACTCACATCTATCTCTTCTATAGCATCGATTATAACCATTGCTTCTTTATTATATTTTGATACTCTAACAACTATACTTTTTACTTTAGAAAGATCGATTTTTTTTAGTTCCTCTATTAATTCGTTTATAGATGAATCACATAATAAGCATTTATCTATTTTTAAAAAACAATTAGAATTTTTTTCAAAAAAACCGATATCGTTTTTAACTTGAAACGTCACTTTGTTTCGATATCCGAGTGTTTCATCATCAAATACAATAGAATTTACTTTTATTTCCTTTTTTAGAGATTTTTCTAGAGTTTTTTTAACTTTGTTTTCTTTGAATTTTAACTCTTCTTCAAGGTTCATGTGCATTAAATCGCATCCGCCACATTTAAAATAATATGGGCATTTAACTGTGATTCGATTATCGCTTTTGCGCATAATTTCTACTACTTCACCTTCATAGAAGTTTTTATTCTTTTTTGTTATTCTAATACTCACTATTTCATTTAATAGTGCATTGTTTACAAAAACTACGACATTATCAATTCTTGTAATTCCTCTTCCATTTATATCATAATCTGTTATTAAACACTCATTCATTTTCAAAACCTCTAGATTTATTATAACATAAAAAAGTAAGCAATTGTTTGCTTACTTATATAAATTATGTTGATTACTTGGGTTGGCGTAGTAACCATCTAATAATAGCAACCAGAATTCTTTGCCTCCTGAGAACCAACTGTATTCTATTTTTTCAGTATAGTAACCATCGTTTGCAGTATATATTCCAGTATCATCTTTACCGATTACAACAGCTACATGTTGATTTGGATCACGGCCATCAATTTCAATTACATCTCCTGGTTTAAGCCTTCTAGCATCAGCTTCGCCAGAGCCTTTGACAACTACAATTTCAGCTCCTGGGAAGTATTCTGCAGCAGCCATTGTCGATGCGACATTAGTTCCTCTTGAACAAAGGTCCATACCTCCGTTACAGAGAGCCCATCTAACAAAAGTTGCACAGTTTAATCCATAGTGGCATGCCCCTTTCTTACATGCTCCTCCAGGTTCTCCCCAACGAGTATTTACACCGATCTTCCCACAGATTGATTCGTTTTGCGAACAATATTCGCCTGTTACAAGGCCACCAAAGTGTTCATATGATATAACCATTCCAGTTAATTCATACATACAGCTTAGTAAAGAATAAGCGGATGCAACAACACCATTACGTGTTCCAGGTCCATTTGCTAGTACTGCTTCTCCGATACAAGCATTTAAATCATCAACAGTATATCCTTTTGCTTTAAGAGCATCTGCTATTGGTATATTAAGACTTGGTTTATCTTTGAAGATTTCAGTGATTCCATTTTCCCCAATTATACCAACTGTTGTAAGTACTGTTTTTATAGTACAATCAATTGTCGCTTCGTTTCCAACAATGTCTTTTACAACAACTGCTACTCTATTTGCGGCGATATCTTGATCAAAAGTGTTTTCAGTTATATAACCGCTTGGTTTTCCATTGATTATATAATTATAACCACTGATTCCTTTATTATCTTGAGCGTTTACAGTTATTGAAGTTCGCTTACTTAGTTTTGCAACCTTGGCTTCGCAAGTTCCTCTTGGTAAGACGCTATCGATATTATTTATATTTACTGTCTTTGTAATTGAGTTTCCATAGATATCATATATTGTAAATACAAATCCGTTATTATATGTTGCTTTATATATTTCATTAGCACTATGTGTTACCTTACCATTAGGTAGAACCATATGTGAATAACCAGATCCCGTGATATTTACATATATACTTATTTCTTTATGGAAATCATCTTTTTCATATGATATTTTGATATCTAAATTTGAAACTTGATTTGCTACTGTAACTTTTCTTCTTACCTCAGCTTTGTATCCTCTTGAATTAGTAACACTATAGGTGATATAAAACTCTCCTGTACGACTTGTATCAACTTTAGATGGTGTTACTTGAACAGCTCTACTGATTTTACCATCTTTGTAATCGACAGCATCCCATCCAGCTTCGCGGTATTTTTCACCAACTCTTAAAAGTACTTCAGAGTCGCCTCTTAATGTGATTGTCGGTAGAATTGTATTTGTAACGCCACTTACTGTTGCATCAGTATCGACATTAGTTCTAATAACTACTCTAGTTGCAGTTCCTTTTAAAGTATTATTTACATAGGCGTAGTATGTTAAAGTGTAAACACCAAGTGCATCACCAACTGTTCCACCTATTGTAACTCTTGTATTATCTTTTACTTTGTAATACTTTTCTTCATATATTTCATTCTTATTTAAGAAAACAATTTCACTACCATTTAATGTGATATATCCGTTATTATTATTAATTACATCTGATTCATAATTATCACATTTAAGATATGGTTTATATACAACCTTACCTCCTTCATATGTAACTAAAACACCACTAGATTTTTTACACATCTCAGTTCCTTCGATTTCCCCTAATTTTGAAACGTCAATATATGTCGTTCCATTTATAGAGACATTGTTCTTGCTAACATAATCTTCTGCAGCAGCTACTAAAGCTTTTTCAGTTTTATTATATCCGCCACTACAACCTTTAAGTACGATGAAAACAACTAGTAGTACAACTATTATTGCAACGTATTTCCCGTATTTAACGAGCAATTCTCTTTTATCTAACGAATCTACAAAGTTCATATTATCACCTTTATTTTATGTAAAACATTTGATATCCATATGTTGTTCTTCCAGTGTCATATCCGGATATCATAAATCTTGATTTCTCTTTATCCATAGTTTCTAACTGTGCATCATAAGAGTCGATAATCAATAAATCTGTTGCTTGCAACTTGAGTCCAGATTTTACTGATGCCTTATATCCGACAACTGATACATAGTGTCTACTAGTTCCTTCTAGGTTGCCATTTACATGTAGTATTGCTGGTTTCCCAGAATTTATTTGTTTATATATTTCATTTAAGATAACTCTTGGGCTATCATCTTCTAATCTCTCGAATTTTTCCCCATATGGGTAATTAGCTCCGACTTCTGCCGTCATACACTCAACACAATCACCATTATATAACATGTATGAATGATAGATAGCAAATGATAAACATTTGTCGTTATATCCCGGTGGATGATCTTGAGCTATATCTAATCTGTGTATTGTATTTGCAAATTCTAAAGTGTTATTCCTGGCGTTAACTAAGATATATTGACTTGTATCAACATCTCCTGGGTTTCCTGGTAGAGTTCCCCTAGTTACCGTATCTTCTCTAATTATCATTGTACACACAATTTTAGTTTCGTTTCCAACTAAGTCTTTAATTCTTACAGAAACACTTTCGCTACTGACATCTGCTGAATATGAAGCCTCAGTCATATATGGAGTTGGCGTTCCATCTAAAATATAACTATAACCGCTAATTCCTTTATTGTCTTTTGCAGTTACACTTATATCAGTCATATTACCAAGAACTAATGCATCACAAGTTCCCTCTGGTTTTACTGTATCGATGTTATTTACATCAACTGTTTTCGTAAATGAATTACCATAGATATCATATACTCTAAAGACATAAGAATTATTATATGTTGCATCATATCTTTCAACAGTGCTATGAGTTATCTTACCATTAGGTAGAACCATATGTGAATAACCAGAACCAGTGATAGTTATAGTTATTACTCCATTCTTAACAAGTTCATTTCCATCATATGTTGCACTTATATGTAAATCAGATTTTTGATTTACAACTGTAACTTTTCTTCTTACTTCTGCAGTTCTTCCTCTTGAGTTAGTAACTGTGTATCTTATCTCAGTTACTCCGGCACGACTTGTATCAACTTTAGATGGAGTTACTTTAACTCCTCTACTGATTTTACCATCTTTATAATCGACAGCATCCCATCCAGCTTCACGATACTTTTCGCCGATTCTTAAAGTTACTTCGGTATCTCCATGCAAAGTGATAACTGGATCTGTAGTATTTACAAGTCCACTTATAGTTGCATTTCTATCAACGTCACTTCTAACAACAATTCTAGTTGCTGTTCCCATTAATTTATTATCGTCATAGGCATTATAAGTTAGGGTGTAAACACCTAGATTTGATCCAACTGTTCCAATGATTCTAACTTGGGCATCACTTTTTAAAGTGTAATACTTCTCTTCATAAACTTCATTCTTGCCTAAAAAGACAATTTCATCACCTTTTAGTGTGATAAATTTATTATCGTTATTAGATATTTTTGATTCGTAATCATCACATTTAAGATATGGTTTATATACAACTTTACCATCTTTATACGTAACTAAAACACCACTTGTTTTTTTACACATTTCAGTTCCTTCAATTTCACCTAATTTAGAAATTTCGATAAATGTGTCTCCATAAGGAATGTTGTTTTTTTCAACATATTTTGATGCAGCATCTATTAAATCTTTCTCCATCTTATTACGGCCGCCACTGCAACCTTTAAGTACGATAAAAACAACTATTAAAAAAACAATTATTACAACATATTTCCCGTACTTAACAAGTAATTCTCTTGTATCAAGTGAATCTGTAAAATTCATATTATCACCTAGTTTAATTCTATCATAAAAAAAACATCTTTAAAAGATGTTTCCTTATTTTTTTATTCCTTTTAATCCTTTTGTTCCACCAAAATTACTTAAAATATTGGTTTCAAAAGAACGAACTTTTTTACTCTCTGCTTTATAACGTCTTAAACCTAAAGAAATAATTTCATCTAATAAGTCTTTATATGGTTTTTCACATTTTTCCCAGAGGTAATAAGATAGAGATCCCGGAATTGTATTTGGTTCATTTACATATACTTTTTTCTTCTTTTTGTCAATTAAGAAATCAATTCTACAAACTCCATTAAAGTTAAGTGTTTTAAATACTTTCTTAGCGAGTTCTTTTACTTCTTCAGTCATCTTATCATCAAGTCTTGCAGGAACAATTCTATTTGTTGATACCATTCCTTTTGACCCACTCTTCTTAGCTCCACCTAAGTATTTATCGCGGTAACTTAAGAATTCATCAACACCCATTACTTCTTCTAAAACACTGACGTCTTGAACTTCATAATTACCAATTACACTAGCGTTAACTTCAACTAAGTTTTGAACAGCTTCTTCAACAATAATCTTAGTGTCATATGTAATTGCTTCATTTATTGCTTCATCTAGTTCTTCTTCTTTTTTAACAACAGTGATTCCAACACTACTACCTAGAGTTGCAGGTTTTACAACAACAGGGTACCCTAGTTTTTTAATTTTTTTCAAAATTTCTTCGCTGTTTAATTGATATTCAATGTCATAGAACCAGACATAATTAACGCAAGGAATTCCTTCTTCCATCATTACTTGTTTCATAATTACTTTATCTTGACCTAGAGCAGAACCTAAGACATTCGATCCGACATAAGGAATTTTTAATGTTTCTAAATATCCTTGAAGTGAACCATCTTCTACTCCATGTCCGTGAACAATTGGTAATACGACATCAAGAGTTGTGATTTCTTTTCTAAAAACTCCATTTGTCTTCATTAAAACAAATTCCCCATCTTTTTTAGTTAAAACAACTTTTTTAGAAAATCTTTTTAGTAAATCGAGATCACGGTAAACATCGATTTCTCTTAACATATTACCTGTATACCAAACTTGATCTTTAGCGATATATATTGGTACAACTTCATATTTTTCTTCATTCATATTTTTCATGGCTTGGATAGCTGAAATAATACTTACTTCATGTTCAACTGATTCGCCACCAAAAATAACTCCAACTTTTATTTTCATGTAAATTCCTCCTATTCATTAAAGATATCTGGTAAGTCATTTTCTAGAAGCACGTAAGTTTCTTTATCCTTCAACTTTAGTGCTAATGGAAATGCTTCTTTAACATCATTAATCACATGTATATTTTTTTCTTTGAATTTTTTCTTTTTTAAACCTTCATAAATCGGTTTAGTTTGATGTTCACCGACGAGTATAACTTCATCTGCTACTTCTGCAATATATTCACCAAACTTTTCATTTAGCTTATCTTGCTCACTACCTAAATCAATCATTCCTGGTGTTACCATTATTTTTTTACCTGGCATGAGACCTAAAACTTCACAAGCCATTTTAGAACCAACTGGGTTTGAATTGTAGGCGTCATCAATGATATATAAATCTTTGTATTTTTTAAGTTCTAAGCGATGTTCAGTCGCTTTAACTCGTCTAACCGCCATCTCTAGTTTTTCACCTGTAATACCAAATTCTACTCCAAGAGCAATTGCAGCAAGGACATTATAGATATTTACTTTTCCAAGTAGTTTAGTTTGGAAATGATATTTTTTACCTTTAATAACGCAGTCAAAACTACTTCCTTCATGAGATAACTTGATATTAGTAGCTCTAATATCTGCATCATTATCTATACCAATCCATATGACTTTACACTTGTTTTTAAGTTCATATTTAACTTGCATTTCATCGTCTTTATTTAGAACAGCAACACCATATTCTGGTAGTGATTCAACTAAAGAAAATTTTTCTTTTTGGATGTTTTCAATACTACCTAGTGTTTCTAGATGAGCAACTCCAATTTTAGTTAAAATCGCATATTCTGGTTTTGCGATATTGCAGATTTTTTTAATGTCTCCTCTTTTTAGAGTACCCATTTCAACGATATAGATATCAGAGAATTTATCTAAGTAATTGTTTGTCGCATTAATTACACCATAAGCTGTATTATAGTTAAGCGGTGTTGGTGTTACATTAAATGATGTCGATAAGATATCGTTTAAAACATTTTTACTTGTCGTCTTACCATAACTTCCAGTAATACCAATTCGTTTCATATTAGGTAAGCTTTTTAGCTTTGCTCTTGCTTGATGTAAATAGTGGAAATACACCATTTTTTCAATCGGCATATTGATTCTATTTGCTAGTGCAACTAAAATAAAATCGAGAAGAATCATTCCAGCTAAAATAGCGTAGTATAGATACATTTGATTCGAATTAAAATTAACTAAAATAATTGTCACTGGAATAGCATATATAATTAGCATAGTTATCGTAAGTCTTTTAAGTCTTGCTGTATATGCTAGTTTTTTCTTAACTTGTTCATTTTTAACAACTCTATAATAAGCATAGGTAAAAACGAGATAAGAAAATGCTACTATCCAATAAATAAATGTCGCTTTTAATACATAACAAACAGCTAAAATTGGAATAATCAAAATATCAATTGTTAGTAATGATTTGCTGGCATTTTTAAAAACCCATTTTAAATATCTAAAACTTTTATCATACCAATTTTGTTGTAACATATGAAAACTTTTTCTCGTTTTCAAAAAGATAAAAATCAATAAAAATATGAGTGAAATAATAAATTCTTGCACGCTTCAACCTCCTAATCAAGAAAACTTTTTAAAACATTTATTGTTTGATTTAAATTTTCTAAATAAGCATAGTGTGTACATCTTGGATATACAACTAATCCTGCCCCTGGCACTAGTTTTTCTAGTTCGTAAGCATCTGCTACTGGAACCATTTCATCATTAGAGCCCCATACTATTAATAGTGGCACTTTTATTTTTTTAACATCTTCAGTTATATCTTGGTTTACATGATTTACAAGTACTTCTCTCATAACTTTAGAAGCGTTTTTGTAATCGGTTGATCCGATATGTTTTTTAGCAAATTCTTCAAATTTATTGATTCCTGGAATCTTTTTAAGAATTTTTAACACTTTTAGTTTTAAAGAATCCTTTTTGATTTTTTGCTTATATGGGCTTCCAAATACGACTACTTTTTTTACTTCATATTTTGATGCGTATAGTAAACTTATTTTGCCTCCAAATGAATGACCGATTAAAACAACATTTTTAAGTTTCAATGAGTCAATTAATTCTTTAAGCATCAAAACAAAATCATCTAAAGTCCATGCATATGGTGGTTCATCACTTAATCCGTGTCCCGGTAAATCGACGAGTAAGATTTTGTGATTAAACATCATCTTATCACCGAGCATTTTCATCATTCCTATATTCTGACCCCAACCATGTAGGAAGACTAATGTATCGTCACCTTCACCATAAAACTCGTAATTTATATTTATATCTTTTATCATTTTTTTCATATTAACACCATAACTATTATATAACAAATGAATAGTTTATACAAGAAAAGAGATGTTTTTAAACAATAAAAAAGGTTATTCTTTCGAATTACCTTCTTTTCTTGTTAAAACAAGTTGTTCATTAACAATTTTACCAACTTCCCTATCAGTATAAACTGGGAACTTAATACCTTCTGCAAGGTAATCAATTAATTCTTTCTCATTTACTGATATGTGTGAATTTGGACATATAGAACTTTCATCATAATCTATGCTTATTTCACCATTTTTGAATTTGAAAACTATCCATGCATAGTTGTGATAAATTGGATAATTGCAATCATGAAGTGACAAGCATACACTATTATGAGTACCAAAAGTTTTATCCTTGCATTCTGGGTAGAATCTAATTGTAAAAGCAGATTTTCCACCATTCCCCCAGTGAGTGATATTTAATTCATTACCAAAAACATCTTGTGCTACAGCCACTATTAGCTCCCATTTGTCATATTCTTGATAGAGGTCTAAATACTTCTTTAAAGTTCTGCGTTTTGCTTTAAGTGGAGTGATTTCTGTTTTGTCATAATCAAATGGGTCATATTCTGGAGATTTCCTTGAAGAATACTCTGTATGTTCTACAGCTACAGCATCCCCATTTTCCGCAATAGTTATTTCTTGGCTTTTATGATAGTCACTGCCGCGAACCCACATTGGGACTCCTGTTAATCTATCAACTGCTGTTACTGCTTTATTCCAACTGTTACTACAAAGAGTTATATTAGCAATTCTATTCCCTAATTCTCCATCAAAACTTGCCAGATGTTCCCAAGTAATTTGGTAACCATCTATTTTAGTTTTTACAGTTTCATCAAATTTCTTTTTAAATGCCTGATAAGCTTCATAATAATATGTTACATACTCTTTCAAAGTAAGTCTAGGATTTGTATTCTTATCACTTTCTTTTTCAATATCTCCTTGAAATTCATTCAATAGTTCTCTACACTGTTCAACTTCTGCAGAATGTTTTTTATATGCTTCTTGAGCTTCAATCAAATTATCACGATACATTTCTAACCAAACCTTACCATAATAATGTAAAATCGTGTTTTTCTTTTTTACTCTGATTCGATTTAACATTTGATCATAGATACTATTACCTATAATTATTTTTTCTCCGTTAATAAAAGCATTACATTTACTATAATCAATTTGTCCACTTTTATTATCAACATATGTTTCTATGTAATAGTAAGGTTTATCACCAATATTACTTTCTAATACTAATTTTATTCCCGAAATTTCATTAATATCACTCTTAGAGTCTCCGTTTGAGTCAGATAGGCGGAAACTGAAACGCCCAGACTTGCCATGCCAGAATTCATAATTATAAGCTCTTTTTCTCCCCCAAACTGGATCATTTCTTTGCTCCATACGTTGTTCTATCCAATAATCAATTGTTTCTGGAGTTACAAAACATGGAAGATGATCTGTAGTATTTGCTGTATGTATTCTATTTATCAAGTTGATTAATTCTGCATGTCTTATGAAAAAATCTCTATTCTTTTTAACTAATCTAGGTTCAATATCAAGCTTCTCAATTTTTTCATCATCATCATGTGGTATTCCAGTTGCGATTACTTCACCATCTTCATCATAGTGGATTATAACTTCTCTAAAACGTCCGAACAATGTTTCACCTATCAAATGTACTCTTGGTTTTGTTTTCCATGTTTGTTTATCAAGGCGGACGTAAAATTGGTCTCCTAAACCTTCTATTTTTTCAAGTCTTTCATATTCTTCTAGATATAACCTGTATATTTTTTGAAATGTATGAACAAACTCGCAGATATCAACTAAACCTCCCCCAGATCCGTTACTTATCATATCAACGTTAATTTGATTAAACCATATCCCGAAATATGCCATTTTAGTTAACTCTTTTTTTTCCCCTGCCATAAATAATCACCTATGTCTTATTATTATAGCAAATAATACTTTTATTGCAATAAAAAAGAAGTTTATTCTTTCGAACTAACTTCTTTTTTCATCTGAAGTACAAAGATTATTATTTATTTTATCGATTAGTTTAGAAACAGCATCCAATATTTCACTATTAGCTATTAAACTATTTGATTTATAGTATTCACTATCAAAGTAACTAGCAATGCTATCAGCAAAGAATTCTTTTAAATCGTTATAGGAATAAGCTCTAAGCGGTTTGTTATTTAAATCTTTGTATTTTTCAAACAAATTATTAAAACCTAGAGAATCGATTTTAGATATTTCTAAATAGTAATATTTATTGTAATATTCATAATCATTACTCATATAAGTTTCCTTTTTGTCATAACCCATACAGTTCCAGTCTAGATTATGTGAAAGTTCATGAACTATAACTAATGAATCAATTTTTGAATCAGCTGCAATATCAACTGTTTTAGTTTTTGGTTCGCTAACTCCAACTGTCTTATCGCCATTTTCCCATAGTTTAGTATATGTCTCTTTTGTTAAAAAATTAATCTTACCACCTGTTTCAAATAAGAATGGCATTTTTTCATTTATGAAATCTAATTT
>JAEEGL010110618.1_pt1 | contig 20463 bp, 13 predicted proteins | sample 9134231 | NCBI WGS metagenome assembly JAEEGL01 (sample SAMN16246548, study PRJNA631951) | gut metagenome | biome: gut microbiome; feature: rumen; material: fiber-attached | host: Bos | place: Iran: Karaj | collected 2018-10 | reverse complement strand
CTTACCGCTACAACGGTATGGAAACCAAACATATACCTTTCTCCGCTTGCACCGAAACAATGCAACCCGTCTACACCGAACTCCCTGGCTGGAACCAAAAGATTGAGGGCAGAATACCGCAAAAATTGGAAGAATACATCCAATTCATCGAAAACTACGTCAATGTGCCGGTAAAATTCGTCTCATACGGTCCTGACCGGACTCAAAATGTTTGGAGAAAATAAAAAATACTTACTTTTGTACCAAAATATAGCATCCGCATGAACAAGCCTGGATTAACATATAATACTGAAAAAGAGCAGATTGTCATTTCAGAATATGGACGCTGCATCCAAGAGATGATCAAGAAACTTCCGGAAATCGAAGACCGCGAGGAACGCACAGAGGCTGCCCGCTACATCATCAGCGTCATGGTGCAGATGAACCCTACAATCAAGCAATCGAGCGACTACGAACACAAGCTTTGGGATCACCTCTACATGATTTCTGGCTACAACCTCGACTTGGATAGTCCCTACGACCCTCCGATTCCACCCGAGCAGCAAAGCAAGCCACAACACGTTGGCTATCAAAACAATAAAATCAAATACGGCCATTATGGACTATACCTCATCAAAATGATTGAGGCCGCAGCCGCCGAACCCGATGAGGAAATGCGCGAGGTGCTTGCCTGCTCGCTCGCTGCCCAAATGAAGCGCAACTACCTCAACTGGAACAAGAGCGTGGTGAACGACCAAGTCATCTTTGACGACCTGAAAACTATCAGTGGAGGACGGCTCGTCATCACCGAAGATACCAAGCTGAACTCTGCCGAGCAACCCTTGGGCAAAGCACTACAGCAACCCAAGCAGCAACTGCAACAGGGCAAAAAGAAGAAAAAGAAAGTGCCGAACCTGAAGGCCAACATGAACAACCCCAACAACCCTGCCTACAAGAAACGGATGCAGGAACTAGGATTAATGTAATAATTATGAATGCAGAATGCGGAATGCGGAATAATGGCGAAGCCCAGCACCGCTTTGCGCTATTCAGCATTCCGAATTCATAATTCCGCATTAAAAATATGGCATCACTGAAAATCAAAGGCGGCAACACACTTCATGGCGAAATCATCCCGCAAGGCGCGAAAAACGAAGCCATGCAGATTCTTTGTGCCTGCTTGCTCACCGACGAGAAAGTCACCATCCACAACCTGCCTGACATCCTCGACATCAATAACCTGATTGCCCTATTGGAAGGCATGGGCGTTGACATTGAGCGACCCACAAGGCATGAGATAACTTTGCAAGCCAAATTGCTCAACTTCAACTACTTCAGTGAAGAAGAATACCAAAAAACCGCCTCGAAACTACGTGGCAGCGTGATGATGACCGGTCCGATGCTGGCCCGTTTCGGCAAGGCTTACATGCCCAAACCCGGTGGCGACAAAATCGGTCGGCGCAGGCTTGATACCCATGTCATTGGTCTCCAAAAACTGGGTGCTATTTTCGATTTCGACACATACCAAGTTGGAGTGCAAAAAGGTGGTTTGAAAGGCTGTTATATGCTTTTGGACGAGGCCTCTGTCACGGGCACGGCCAACATCGTCATGGCAGCTGTGATGGCCCAAGGCACCACCACCATCTTCAACGCCGCTTGCGAGCCTTATTTGGTACAACTCTGCACTATGCTTAACAACATGGGTGCCGACATCAAAGGCGTTGGATCCAACCTTCTGACCATCAACGGTGTAAGTCGCTTGCATGGTACAGAGCACACCCTTTTGGCCGACATGATTGAGGTGGGCAGTTTCATTGGTATGGCCGCGATGACTGGCAGCGAAATCACCATCAAGAACGCGGGCATCGCCCAACTCGGTATCATCCCCGATGTGTTCCGCAGGCTCGGCATACAGATGGAATACCACGGCGATGACATTTTCATCCCTGCGCAAGAACATTACGAAGTACAAACCTTCATGGATGGCAGCATTCTCACTGTGGCTGATGCACCTTGGCCCGGTTTCACTCCCGACCTCATCAGCATCGTGCTTGTGGTGGCCACACAAGCCAAAGGCACTGTGCTCATCCACCAAAAAATGTTTGAGAGCCGCCTGTTCTTTGTCGATAAGCTCATCGACATGGGCGCACAAATCATCCTCTGTGACCCGCACCGCGCCAACGTCATCGGCCTCGACCATAGTCATGCCCTTCGCGGCATCCGCATGGCCTCGCCCGACATCCGCGCAGGCGTCGCCTTACTCATCGCCGCCCTTTCGGCCGACGGCACCAGCATCATCGACAACAGCGACCAGATTGAACGCGGATACCAGTATATCGACAAACGAATAAATGCCCTCAGCCTCGACGGTCCGCTCATCGAGCGTCTCTAAACTACTCCTTATCCCCCTCTCGAGAGTGAGTGCCCGAAGGGCGGGGGAGTAAAACCCTCTCTTCTCCCTGCCATTTTGTCAAAACCAGCCGTTTGGCAAAGGATTTGATGAACCATGCGGCAAAAATGACAAAATAGTAAAACAACACATATCATGGAAGAAAACGAAAACGTTAACAATCAAGACGATGCCTTGAAAGACACCGTCAATCCCGACATGGAGAACAAGCAAGAGCCCGCCGACGAACAGCCGAAACAGGAAGAAACCACCGATGCCACAGAAGCCAAAGAAGCCTCGAATGACAATGTTTCGGACAAAAAGTCAAGGCGGTTCAAGATTCGTCATGCCCAAGAGAAGGCTTTGGAAGAAGAAAAGGCCAAATATGCTGAACTGAATGACAAACACTTGCGCCTGCAAGCGGAGTTCGACAACTTCCGCAAGCGCACCGCCAAGGAAAAACTGGACCTGACCGTTACGGCTTCGGAGAATGTCATCAAGGACATCCTGCCTGTGTTGGACGACTTCGAGCGTGCACTGCAAAACATGGAAAAGAACGGCAACGAGTCTGACATCCAAGGTGTTACCTTGATTTACAATAAGCTGAAAAACACCTTGAAAAACAAGGGATTGGAGGAAATCGAGGCGATGGATGCCGAGTTCAACACGGACGAACATGAAGCCTTGACGATGATTCCCGCGCCCGAAGAAGACAAGAAGAGCAAGGTTTTGGACGTCATCCAGAAAGGCTACAAACTGAATGGCAAGGTGATTCGCTTCGCGAGAGTGGTAGTAGGGAATTAATTTGACTCTCCCGCCCTGCAGGCACCCCCTTTCAGAGGGGGACGCGCAAAGCGACACAGATTATTAATCTTGAAATTTTGAAATCTTGAAATCAAGAATCAAATCATGGCAGACAAACAAAAACGTGATTACTACGAGGTGCTGGGGGTCAACAAGAACTCCACACCCGACGAAATAAAGAGTGCCTACCGCAAGGCCGCCTTGAAATGGCATCCCGACAAGTGGGTAAACGGCACCGACGCCGAGAAGAAGACCGCAGAGGAGAACTTCAAGGAAGCCTCGGAGGCCTATTCCGTCTTGAGTGATGCCAATAAGAAAGCGCGTTACGACCAGTTCGGTTTCGCCGGCATGGACGGCGCTTCGGCAGGAGGCGGTTTCGGCGGTTTCGCCGACTTCGACTTGAACGACATCCTGAACAGCGTGTTCGGTCGCGGCTTTGACTTCGGTGGCGGTCGCGGAGGTTTTGGCTTCAGCAATTTTGGCGGAGGCGGAAGTCGTGGCGGTACCGTCAGACAGCGCGGCTCTAACCTGCGCGTGAAAGTGAAACTCAACTTGCAAGAGATTGCCCATGGTACAAAGAAGAAAATCAAGGTCAGCAAGTACGTGGCATGCACACATTGCCACGGCAGCGGTTCTGAAGACGGCTCCACCGAAACCTGCCCGACCTGCCACGGTCGCGGCCAGGTGGTCCAGACCGTCAACTCGTTCTTCGGGCAGATGCAGACCGCCTCGGTGTGTCCCACTTGCGGCGGACAAGGCACTGTCATCAAGAAGAAATGTACGCATTGCGGCGGCGAGGGTATCATGAAAGGCGATGAAATCATCGACATCGACATCCCCGCCGGTGTGGGCGAAGGCATGCAACTCACCGTGCGCGGCAAGGGCAACGCCGGTCCGCACAACGGCATCAACGGCGACCTGCTCGTCCTCATCGAGGAGGAAGCCCATCCCGACTTCGAACGCGACGAAAGCACCCTGATTTACAACCTGTTCATCACCATACCAGAAGCCATCATGGGAACGCAGGCCGAAGTGCCCACCGTCGATGGCAAGGTGAGGGTGAAGATCGCCCCTGGCACACAGAGCGGCAAAGTGCTGCGATTGAGGGGGAAAGGCTTGCCCATCCTCAACGGCTACGGCAGCGGCGACATGCTCGTCAACGTGAACGTGTGGATTCCGAAGAAGTTCAACAAAAAAGAGGAGGAACTGTTGCAGCAACTCGCCCAGTCAGAGAACTTCAAGCCCAATCCCACCGCGGAAGAGAAGAGTTTTTTCAGTAAGATTAAGGATTACTTTAACTAAAATGCGGAATTATGAATGCTGAATGCTGAATGAGAGTGAAGCTCGACGTCGCTTTACGTCATTCCGCATTGACTGCGTCGGATCTTCGATTTCCGCATTCTTAATTACCAATATGACACAAATAACCGTTAACGAAGTCACTAAGCGATACGCCGACCACACTGCATTAGACCGTATGTGCATCGAAATTCCAGAGCGTTGCATATACGGCCTTTTGGGTCCCAACGGCGCGGGAAAGACCACCCTCATCCGCATCCTCAATCAAATCACTGCGCCCGATTCCGGCCAAGTGCTGATTGGCGGAGAGCCATTGTGTCAAAAACACATCGCCAAAATCGGCTATCTGCCCGAAGAACGTGGCCTTTACAAGAAGATGAAAGTCGGCGAGCAGGCCATCTATCTGGCGGAACTCAAAGGTATCAAGAAAGCCGAGGCGCAGAAACGGCTGAAAACATGGTTCGACAAATTCGAAATCAGCGGCTGGTGGGACAAAAAAGTCGAAGAGCTTTCAAAAGGGATGCAACAGAAGGTGCAGTTCATCACGACCATCATCCACGAACCTGACATTCTCATCTTCGACGAACCTTTCAGCGGCTTCGACCCCATCAACGCCAACTTGCTGAAAGAATCCATTTTAGAATTGCGCGACAAGGGCGCAACCATTCTGCTTTCCACCCATAACATGGCCTCCGTTGAGGAACTTTGTGACAGCATCACCTTGATTAGCAACGGGAAAAGCATCCTGCAAGGCAAGGTCAGCAAAATCAAACGGCAACACGACACCCACCAACGGGAACTCATCGTCCGCTGCGACGACTTCAACAAGGTCATGTCCATCGCCGACACCTATAATAATATAAAGGTGGAGCACACCGACCTCCCCGACGAGACCAAACTGACCCTCTTCAGTGAATCGCCCAACGAACTGCTCGGCCAATTGTTGCAAGTCGGACAACTTGTTTCGTTCAAGGAAGTGCTGCCCTCCATGAACGACATCTTCATCCAAGAAGTGCAATCCCAAAACCAAGCCTCATGAACAAGATCGGACTCATCATCAAGCGCGAGTATTTGACCCGTGTGCGCAAGCGCAGCTTCCTCATCATGACCTTCTTGGGGCCTATCCTCATGGCGGCCATTTATATCGTTCCCATCATGCTCGCCCTTAATAGCAGCAACCACAATATGCGCGTGGCCGTCATCGACGAGAGCCATTGGTTCGAGAATCGCTTCACCGACACCAAAGAACACACCTTTGTCCTCATGCCCGGACAACCGATTGACTCTGTGAAGGAAATGGTGAAAAGCGGCGTGTTCGACATGGCACTTTATGTGCCTCCTACGCAACTCAACATCCCCTCCAACGCCATCGTTTACAGCATCCAACAAGTGCCAATGGATGTGGAAACTTACATCAGCAGTGTGATGGAAAAGGAAATTGAGGACCAAAAACTGATGGCCAACGGTGTCGACCCCGACATCGTCAGTGCCGTCAAGACCAAGGTCAACCTCCAAATCATGCGCATGGACGAGAAAGGCAATGAAAAAGAGACCTTCACCGAAATACAATTCACCCTTGGCATAATCCTGGCCATGCTGGTCTGCTTCTTCATTACGTTCTTCGGCGGGCAGGTGATGCAAGGAGTTTCGGAAGAAAAGACCAACCGCATCATCGAGGTCATCATCAGTTCGGTGAAACCCTTCCAGCTGATGATGGGAAAAATCATCGGCGTTTCGTTGGTCGCCCTCACCCAGTTTGTGATGTGGATTGTGCTCACCCTCGTGCTCTATCTCGGTTTCTCGGCCTTCTTGGGTCTCAGCAATCCCGAGATGCTGTCGCAAGGCACCGTGATGGCGCAAGAAATCACTTCCAACGACATCATGAGCAACGAAAGCGTGCAGAGCATCCTGCAAATCGTCCACAGCATCGACTTTGGCACCATCATCGTATGCTTCCTCATTTTCTTCATCCTAGGATATCTGCTTTACGCCACTTTATATGCTGCCATCGGCTCGTTGGTCGACAACAACACCGACTCGCAGCAATTCACTTTGCCCGTCACCGTTCCGTTGATGGTGGCCATCATTTCTTCATTCTCTACCGTCAATAACCCTGACAGCTCGTTGTCCGTTTGGCTTTCGATGATACCCTTCACCTCACCCATTTCGATGATGGTTAGGATTCCGTTTGGTGTCCCGATATGGCAGATCGTGCTTTCCGTGGCACTTTTGGCTGGTACCTTCGTCCTGATGACCTGGATTGCGGCAAAAATCTACCGCACAGGCATTTTGATGTACGGAAAAAAGCTTTCCTACAAGGAAATTTTCAAGTGGTTGAAATACAAATAGAATAATTTCGTATTTTTGCAGGCTCGAAATCGGGTAAAACCGACTTTATTGAATATTAACAAATTAAAAGTCAAATAATTAAATTAGTTTTACAATGCAAAACAAAGGAGCAATCAGAACGTTAGCCATCATCTTCGGGCTGATTTTCCTCTATCAGCTTTCGTTCACTTTGGTGACCAAGCATGTGGAGAAGAAGGCCGTGAAGTATGCCGAGGCAGAGGCTAGCAAACTTGCAAACGTAGGCGAGTCGGAGTACAATCTCATTAAAGACCAGAAAGAGACGTACTACCTGGACTCGATCAGCAACGTGAACGTGTACAACCTCTTAGTGAAGAAGTACACCTACCGCGATGCGAAAGAAAGAGAGATCAATTTGGGTCTGGACTTGAAGGGCGGCATGAACGTCACCCTTGAAGTCTCGGTGAAAGACATCGTCAACGCCTTGGCGGGCCACTCGCAGGATCCCACCTTCCTGCAGGCCATGGAACAGGCAACCATCCGTCAGGAAAAGAGCGAAGGCGACTTCGTGACCCTGTTTGGCGAGGCTTACGAGGAGATTGACCCCAATGCAAGACTTGCTTCGATTTTCTTATATGAATTCAAGGACAAGGGCATCACGGTCAACTCCACCAACAACGAGGTGCTGAAGGTGTTGCGTGCCGAAAGCGAGGACGCTATCAACCGTTCCTACCAAATCCTGCGCACCCGTATTGACCGTTTCGGCGTGGCACAGCCCAACATCCAGAAAATGGAAGGCTCGGGCCGTATTCTCGTCGAGTTGCCTGGCATCAAGGACCCGAAGCGTGTGCGTAAGCTTCTCCAAGGCACGGCACAACTCGAGTTCTGGGAGACCTACAATTTCAACGAACTTGCCCGTTACTTTGATGAAGCCAATGCTGAATTGGCCAAGACGAGAAAGGCCCAGAAGGCTCTTGAAGAAGGTGGCACCGTTGAAGCAACTCCCGAGACGATCGAGGAACCTGCCGTTGAAGGTGAAGAAGTGGCCTTGAACGAGGAGACTCCCGAAGTGGTGGCTGACAGCACCGAGGCCAACCTCATTGACCAACTGGCTGAAAACACAGAAAAAGCCAACGACAGCCTCACCGAAGACGAGGCCTTCAACCAATACCAAGAAAACAACCCGCTGTTTGCCTATCTGCAACCCTCCTATTACCAAAACGAGGCAGGTCAGATTATGGCCGGCGAGACTGCCCGCGTGGGTATCGCCCAAGTGAAAGACACCGCCGTCATCAACAAGATGTTGGCTGAAGTCAAGGACAAGAACATCTTCCCGCGCAACCTGAAGTTCGCATGGACGGTGAAACCCGAAATCACACAAGGCGAGGCCGAATTCCTTGAGCTCGTGGCACTGAAGATGTCGCGCGACAACAAGTGCGCCCTCGGCGGCGAAGTCATCACTGATGCCCGTCAGGACTACGGCCAAAGCAACCAAGTGGAAGTCACCATCCAGATGAACTCGGAAGGTGCCAAGACTTGGAAGCGCCTCACTGGTGAGAACATCGGCAAGCAGATTGCCATTGTCCTCGACGACTACGTCTACAGCTATCCCGTCGTCAACGGCGAAATCCCGAACGGTCGTTCTTCCATCAGCGGTGGCGGCATGACCATCGAGGAAGCCCAAGACTTGGCCAACATCCTGAAGGCCGGTAAGTTGCCCGCCCCTGCAAGAATCCTTGAGGAACAGGTGGTTGGTCCTTCGCTGGGTAAGGAAGCTGTGCAAAAAGGTATGTGGAGCATGGTGTTCGCCTTCATCCTCGTGCTGGTCTACATGGTGTTCTTCTACAACAAGGCTGGTTTCGTGGCCGATATCGCCCTGTTGGTCAACGTGTTCTTCTTGTTCGGCGTGCTGGCTTGCCTCGGCTCCGTGCTGACACTGCCTGGTATCGCCGGTATCGTGTTGACCTTGGGTATGGCTGTTGACTCCAACGTGATTATCTTCGAGCGTATCAAGGAAGAGGTGAAAGCCGGCAAGGGCCTGAAACTTGCCATCTCCGACGGTTATAAGAATGCTTACTCTGCCATCATCGACGGTAACGTCACCACCTTGATTACTGGTGTCATCCTCATCATCTTGGGTACGGGTCCTGTCCACAGCTTTGCTGTCACCCTCTGCATCGGTATCCTGACCTCCTTGGCCACGTCCATCTTCATCTCGCGTTTGATTTTCGAACGTATGTTGGACAAGGAAAAGGAAATCACCTTCTCGACCAACTTGACCCGCAACTTCTTGCAGGACAAGCACTACGACTTCATCGGCATCCGCAAGACCTCCTTCATCATCTGCATCTGCTTCTTGGTGGTCAGCTTGGGTTCGCTCGGCATCCGTGGCCTGAACCTTGGTATCGACTTCAAGGGCGGTCGCAACTACGTCGTCCAATTCGACAACCCGAACATGAAGGTCGAGCAAGTGCGTGAGGTTTTGTCTGACGTTAACATCGACAAGGCTGCCATCCACAGCGCCCTCGAAATGAGAGCCGACCAAGAGGTGGAAGACTGGTCGACGCCTGAAGTGAAGACTTACGGTACCAACGGTCAGGTGAAGATCACGACCAAGTTCTTGATCAACAACGACAGCCCCGCCGTTGACTCTGTCATCCAAGTCATCCTTTACGACGGTTTGAAGGGTCTCTATGGCAACAACCTTACCATGGATCAGTTCTCCTCCGAGGACGAGACCGTGGGCATCTTGAGCACCCAGAAAGTTGGTGCCACTATCGCCAGCGACGTTACGCGTAAGTCCATCATCGCCATCATCGTGGCTTTGGCCCTGATGTTCTGCTACATCGCCATCCGATTCAAGAAGTGGCAATATGGTGTGGCTTCCATCATGGCTTTGGCACAAGACACCATCATCGTGTTGGGTATGTATTCGTTGTTCTACAACATTCTGCCCTTCACCATGGAAGTCGACCAGAGCTTCATCGCTGCCGTGCTGACCGTCATCGGTTACTCCATTAACGCTACGGTGGTTATCTTCGACCGTATCCGTGAGAACGTCAACCTGCACCCGAAGGCCACTTGGAAGGAGAACATGGTCAACGCTGTGAACAGCACCTTGACGCGTTCCTTCAACACCTCAGGTTCGACCTTGGTCGTGTTGCTCGCCATCTTCATCTTCGGCGGCGACACCATCCGTGGCTTCATCTTCGCCCTGTTGGTAGGTGTGTTGGCCGGTACGTTCTCGTCCGTGTTCCTGTCCTCGCCTTTCGCCTACGTCTTGATGAAGGGCGACAAGAAAGACAAGGCCATCGAAGAAGCCAACGAAGGCAAAAAGAAGAAATAATTCATTATTCACCTTCTAAACTGCTTGCAAGAAATCCCGTCAGCGATGGCGGGATTTTTTTTGTTTTTTCCGTTTTTTGAATATCTTTGCGACATACAAAGACGGGGAAAAACCTTACACAAAATACATATAACACTAAAAATCACTAAATTACGATATTATGAAGCGCATCTTTACCCTTGCATTGCTATTGGCCGCATTGACAATGATGGGTGGCCCGATTGACGAAACGACCGCGAAAAAACTGGCTGAAAACTTCTGGAAAGAGAACAACGTCATGGGTGTCAGGAACGGCCATGTCTACAAGAACAAAACCGACGATGTACAATTCGTCAACATGGCTCCGCAGCACGGCTACGCCGAGTTCTTTATTTTCAACAATACCGTCGGCAAAGGCTATGTCATCATTGCCGCCGATGAAAGTGTGACCCCCATCTTGGCTTACTCTTACGAGAACAATTTCGGTACGGAAACCCTTCCGCCCAACCTAAAGGCCTGGCTCGACGGATATGCCGAACAGATTCGGCAGGTTGTAACCATGAAAGCCCCAGCCACCGAAGAAATCCGCGCCGACTGGGAATGCCTACGGCAGGGAAAGACCTTGCCCATCAAATCGGAAACAGCCGTATCACCCTTGGTCGCAACGAGATGGAACCAAAGCCCATATTACAACGCCAAATGCCCATACGACTATAACAACAACTCGAGGACGTTGACGGGATGCGTGGCCACCGCCATAGCACAGGTCCTGAAATACTGGAACTACCCCGAACACGGCTACGGCTCCCATTCCTACGTGCCACAAGACCATCCCGAATACGGCACACTTTATGCAGATTTCAGCGCGGTCAACTACCAATGGTCGTCAATGCCCAACAGCGTCAACAGCAACAACGATGCCGTGGCTACGTTGATGTATCATTGCGGCGTCAGCGTCGACATGAACTACGGTATCAGCGGAAGTCCCGACTACGGAAGTTCGGCCTACATTATCGACAACGGCAATGGTCGCCCCTGCGCCGAAAACGCCTTGAAAACCTATTTCGACTACAAGAACACGCTACATGCCGAATTGAAGTCGAATTACTCTGACTCCCAATGGATTAATATTTTGAAAACCGAACTGAACAACTCACGCCCCATGGTCTATGGTGGTTTTGGTTCGGGAGGTCATGCTTTCGTTTGCGACGGCTACAACAACAGCAACTATTTCCACTTCAACTGGGGCTGGGGCGGCTCGTATGACGACTATTACTATATCAACAGCCTAAATCCCGCTTCACACGATTATTCGCAGAACCAACAAGCCCTCGTCGGCATCGAGCCCAAATATAGCGGCGGCGGTGGCGGAGGAGGCGGTGGCAGCACCGGCTCCTTCAACCTGGTCTACCACAGCAACCTGTCGATGGAAGACGACGAGTATTGGTTTTATGACGACTTCTCGGTTTATGCCGAAGTTCTCAACTCGGGTGAGGGTGATTTCAGCGGTTACATCGGTGCCGGCGTGTTCAGGAAGGACGACAACGGCGAGTTCCATTTCCTCAAAGTGATGGGTTATTGGAACAAAACCACCAATCATTTGCAGCCCAACTATTATTCCTACGGCACCATCGATACCGAAGGAGGGCCGCCCTATATCCCTGGCTCTTACGGCATTGCCATGTTATACAGCTTTGACCGCGAACTTTGGAATTTCATCGAGGGCAATGGCTATCACGACGCATTCTTCGACATCGTTTATTCCACCGACATCGAGACCTATTCCGATTTCAACATCATGACGGGCGACTACCTGTATTACGGCACCAGTTCCACGGTCAATGTGGACATCTGGAACTCCAGCAATTCGACCTTCTACGGGAAATTCCGCGTCAACCTGTCGAACCAAGACGGCTCATGGGCACAGAACATCGAAGTGCTTAACTGCAGCAATGGCTTGGAAGCCAACTACCACTACATCGACGGCATTGACTTTACAGGTGAAATCACCGTTGAGCCTGGCTCCTATTACATGGAGCTGGCCTACCAGCGGTCGGGAGAGACTTCGTGGTATTACGCTGGCGCATCGCGTTATCAGAATCCAGTACGTGTTGAGGTGGTAGCCGCGCCCGTCACCAACGATCCCTACGAGACCAACAACACCGCCAATAACGCCTATCCCCTGCCCTGCAACCTTTACGGCAATTCGGCCAACATCAGCACGACCGGTGCCAACCTCCACAGCAGCAACGATGTCGACTATTACAAAATCCAACTCAATCCAGGCAGAAACTACACCATCACACCCCGCTTGAACGATTCATACAACAGCGACGACGGCATCTATTACACCGTCGACGCCAAATTTGCCTACTCGACTGATGGCAGCAACTGGTCGGAATTTTATGACGACGTGATGCCTTCGAGCATTACGACCAGCGGAGGCATCGTGTATTTCTGCGTCATGCCCTATTTTGAAGGAAAGACAGGCACTTATTTACTCAACATTAATGTCACCGTTGGGACAGGTGTGGACGAGACGGTCGAATCAACTTTCTGCGTCTATCCGAATCCCGTCAAAGAAATTCTTAATGTCAACTGCAAGGGTTCCAGGGAGATAAGACTTTTCAACCCAATCGGAATGATGGTCAGAAGCGTCAGCACCGAAGACAAGGACAGTGTCCAGATTGACATGAGCGGGCTGCCCTGCGGGACATACATTCTGCAAGCCGTCACCGACCATTACATTATGACAAGAAAGGTGGTGAAAATATAAAATAAAAAAGCTATTCTCGCGTTTGAAAAAAGAGAATTTATGTCTATGAAAAGATACATCCTTATTATTATGTCGGCCCTGTTCATCTTTATGAGCAGCGACCTGTACGCGCAAAGAAGAAATCCCACCAAGAACGCTGACCTTGCCTTTGGTCGCAAACAGTACACCGAAGCCGCCGACCGCTACAAAAAGGCCTACCGCAAAGTGCGCCGCAACAAGAAAGAAGAACGCAACCGCATCAGCTTCCAGATGGGCGAATGTTACCGTCTCATCGGCCTCACCAAACGCGCCGAGCCTTACTACAAGCGCCTGCTGAAAACCGACTACCCCAATTCACATCCAGAGACCTATCTCTATCTTGCAGAGACTTACAAGATGAACGAGAAATACAAGGAAGCCATCGAGATGTACAGCCTCTATGCAGAAAAAGTACCTGACGACCCACGAGGACCACTTGGCGTAGAAACGACACAACAAATTGAGCAATGGATTGAGAACCCCTCGAAATACGAACTCACACCGCTGAAGAAAATCAACTCATCCAAAGATTCAGACTTCAGCGCGTGCTGGACAAGTAGCAACTACAACGAAATCATCTTCACCTCAACCCGCGACGCGGCCACAGGTAAGGAAAAAGACGGCATCACTGGACAAGAGTTTGCAGACTTCTTTACCTCGAAGCAAGACCGCAAAGGCGACTGGAGCACCCCCGTCCTCGCCGACGAGAACGAGATGGTGAACACAACGGCTAGCGAAGGCACACCTTTCATGAACGCGAAATACACCAAGATGTACTTCACCCGCTGCTTGAGCGATGCCCACAAGAAAAACGGCTGCCAAATCATGGTGGCAGGCAAGAGCGGTGGCGCTTTCTCGGAGGCCCGTCCCGTTGAAATTGCCGGTGTCGACACCATGGATATTGTGGGTCATCCGACATTAACAAGTGACGAATTGGTCATCTATTTCGCTGCCGAGCGCAAAGGCGGTTTCGGCGGCAACGACATCTGGGTGGCCATGCGCGACAACGCCACCGAGAAGTTCCGTCATCCCTTTAACCTTGGCGAAAGAATCAACACAGCGGGTAACGAGGTGTTTCCGTTCTTGAGATACGATACTGTCCTTTATTTTGCTTCTGATGGTCACGGCGGCATGGGCGGCCTCGACATCTTCGTCAGCTCCATGGACACCGCTGGTGAATGGGGTGAACCACGCAACCTGAAATATCCCATCAACTCGATGGGCGACGACTTCGCCATAGTCTTCCACCCCACCGAGGAACGCGGTTTCATCTCATCAAGTCGTGGCAACAGCCGTGGCTTGGACAACATCTATTATTTTGAAGAGCCGCCTATCCTATTCACCTTCTCGGGAACGGTCAAGGATGCCAAGACCAAACAATTTGTTGTTAATGCTATGGTTAGATTGGTCGGCAGCGATGGTTCCAACCTTTCAACACGCACCAACGAGAAAGGCTACTTCAATTTCAGCGACAGCCAAATCAACAAGAACACGACCTACGACATCACCGTCGACAAAGAGAACTACTTCACCCTCACCGCGCAAGAGACGACTATCGGCTTGGAGTTCAGCAAGGATTTCGAGAAGGAATACGACATCGAGCCCATCCCACAGGAGCCTATCATGTTGCCCGACATCCTCTACGATTTGGGCAAATGGGACCTGAAGCCGCAGTTTGAGGACTCGCTGCAAGGCCTGATCGAGACCCTTCAAGTCAATCCGACCATCACGATTGAATTGGCGTCACATACCGACAGCCGCGACACCGATGAGCACAACGACATCCTGTCGCAAAAACGTGCCCAGAGCGTCGTCGACTACCTCATCATCCGTGGCATCGACCCGCTCCGTTTAACCGCCAAGGGCTATGGTGAGCGAGTGCCGCGCACCATCCAAAAAGACATGACCGTGAAGGGGTACACTTTCAAGGCTGGAACACGCCTCACCGAAGACTTCATCAACAAACTGCCCAATACCGAAGTGAAAGAAGCCGCGCACCAGATGAACCGCCGCACCGAATTCCGCATTTTGAGCAAGGACTATGTGCCGCGCACCAACATCGCCGAAGGCGGTACAGTCAACATCGCCATCAACCCGCAAGAAGATCAGACCGAGATGTTCACCGTCACCCCGAAGGGTTATTTCACTTTTGTCGCAAGAGTCGATGGCTACAACGAGCCGTTCACTTACAGCCAGAACGCCGACTTCTGCGTCAGCGAGAGTCGCGCCCTGCAATTGCTGAAAGATGGTCGCATGACTGCTGACGACTTCAAGGGTGATGCGGACAAAATCCTTACTACAGGTGGCATCCAAGACGGTGCCATCGTGGTCATCAAGGAAGTGCGGATCGCCGGACGCTCGCTCTACAATGTTGAGTGTAAAGTCGTCAAAAAGATGATTGAGCAATGGGTCATCGGACAGAAAAACATGAAGCAGCTCGGCAATTTTGAGTTTGACACCAAGGATAAAAAGTTAAAGTTCAAATAATATTGACGCGAGACTGCGAGACTCGGGACGCGAGATAGTCCCGTGTCCCGTAGTCCCGTGTCTCGAGTCAATAACACAATGGACAATCGCTACAGTCAACGCGGCGTCTCCGCCGAAAAGGAAGATATCCACAACGCCATCAAGAACCTCGACAAGGGCTTGTATCCCAACGCTTTCTGCAAAATCATCCCCGACATCCTCGGCCATGACCCGCTCTATTGCAACATCATGCACGCCGACGGCGCGGGAACCAAATCCTCATTGGCCTACCTCTATTGGAAAGAGACCGGCGACATGAGCGTGTGGGAAGGCGTGGCGCAAGACGCCGTGGTGATGAACACCGACGACCTCATCTGCGTGGGTGCGACAGACAACATGCTGCTCTCCTCAACCATCGGGCGCAACAAAAGTCTCATCCCAGGTGAAGTCATTTCCGCTTTGATTAACGGGACGGAGCATTTCTTGCAGAAACTCCGCGATTTAGGCATCGGCATCTATCTTACTGGTGGCGAGACCGCCGATGTGGGCGACTTGGTGCGCACCGTGATTGTCGACAGCACCGTGACCACACGTATGCGTCGTGACGAAGTCATTGAAAACAACTTGCGACCTGGCGACGTCATCGTGGCCTTTGCTTCCTACGGGCAAGCCACCTACGAGGACAGTTACAACGGCGGCATGGGCAGCAACGGCCTCACTTCGGCCCGCCACGATATGCTAAACCATTATTTGGCAGAGAAATACGACGAAAGCTACGACCACAGCATCCCTGAAGATTTGGTCTATTCTGGTCCGCACAAGCTGACCGACCCGACCGAGGTTGAAGGTGTTGATGTGGGCAAGCTCATCCTCTCGCCCACCCGCACCTACGCCCCGTTGATGATTCCGATTCTGAAGGACTTCCGCAAACAAATCCACGGCATCATCCATTGCAGCGGCGGTGCCCAAACCAAGGTGTTGCACTTCATTGACAAGCTGCACATCGTGAAGGACAACATGCTCGCCCTGCCCCCACTCTTCCGCATGATCCAAGCCGCCTCCAGCACCGACTGGCACGAGATGTACAAGGTCTTCAACATGGGTCACCGTTTGGAAATCTACACCAACGAAAAGGCTGCCAACGAGATGATGGCTATTGCCAAGAATTTCAACATTGATAGCCAAATTATTGGGTATGTGGAGGCTTCGGATGTGAAGCGGCTGACTATTAAGAGCGAGTTTGGGGAGTTTGAGTATTAACCATTTCAACATTAATAATTAATTTCCAACATGAAAAAGACTCTATTAATTATTGTTGGTGTATTTCTAGTATGCAACATCTGTCGTGCCCAATGCGAACCAGATGCAATCGCACAATCCTTTTTGCCACAAAGTTCATACTTTAATGGATTACAAAATATGGATTATCAAATTGATACGCTATATTGGGATTGTTGGAATAAAAACACAAGTCCTGGAGGCTGGCCATACCAATACATTGTTCATAATCGGCTTAAGTTCTTATATGACTCTGAAAATAGAATTAGTCAAATACATGCATGTTTTTATGATTCTGACCCAAGCAAAGCCAATACTGAACAATGGAATGACAAATACAAATATCATTATGAATACAATGCGGACGGGAAAATAATAAGCTATAAGAAAGAGGAAAAAAACGTAAATAACTGGTCAAACACAGACATATACAACTATGTGTATGGAGAAAACGGTCTCATCGACACCATACAATGGGTACACTTTGGAGGCGGTTCTTACCTATTTCGTTATCAGTACATTTATTCCTATGATGAAGCTAACAATTGCATCTATTCCAAACTAGTTAGTTTTAATTCAAACTCTGGTTTATGGGACAATGTTTTCCTTCACCAGTTCACTTATGATAACGGATACATGACCACCGATCTAAAGCAAATATGGGACAACGATTCCTGGAACTATTCGGATTCCATTTCATATTCGTACGAAAACGGCCAAATCACGAATCAAACACATCTCACATGGAGTTATTATGGAAATTGGTGTAATTATGAGAATTATATCTACGAATACGTTCCATTAGAATACAAATACATTTACATTACTCAACAAACTTGGGATAATGGATGGGTAAATAAAAGCTACACAGTCAAACAATTCAACGAGAGTGAATCTCCCATCGAATATGGTTTTTATGCATGGCAAAACGGAACTTGGGTCAAAAAAGGTGTTTGCGAATACACTATTGATGGAAACGACAACTGCACCTATGCCGTTTGCAAGGAATTAGTCGGTGGTGAATTGGCAGATAGTAGGGACAATTATTCAATGGATTTGTTATTCAACAATGGCATATCCAAGCTCTCTATTACAGGACAAAGATTCCATGTTTCCTATTTGCAAACAACTGGAATGAACGAAAATCATGTATTTGAAAAGGCGAACGTCTTTCCGAATCCTGGAACAAACCAGTTTACTATCCAAACCGACACTCCGTTTACGAAGGTTATAGTCTACGATTTGACGGGATGTCAAATATACAACCAAACCCTATCTGAAACCACCATTCGCATCAACACTGAAAATTGGCCTTCAGGGGTTTATTTTTGGAAAGCATACGATTCAAATTCTGCACAAAGTGGGAAATGGATAAAATACTAACCTTTAAACATTGTCTAACTATTTGAAACAAAACTAAAAACATCATGAACAAATCAAAGCTTTTAGTCTTAATGGGCATTTTGCTCATTTTCGGATTCACAAGTTGCAACAAAAACGGTGAAAAAGTCACCATCAAAACCAATCAGCCGGAAACAGTTCAGGCACATTACGCAAAGATTACTGGCACTATCAAATCGCTTGATAAAAACCTTAATGAACTTCAGGCATACGGTTGTTGTTTGGGAAAGAACCCCGATCCAGGCATGGATGAATTGTATGATATCAGGCAAAGAGTTGATGACTACACCGACTTATCGCTTCCCCGTCCTTTCGAATGGAACCTTGGCTTACTGGAGCCAGGAACTGAATACCATTTCAGGGCATTTGCCATTGCTTGGGGCGATGAGCCCGTTTTTGGCAAAGACATTAGCTTTACTACGCCAGCAGAGTAACAGACATCAATTTTCGGAAAGCTTTTATTGACGAATTTTGGCAAAAACGCCAATTTTCGTCAATAATTTTGTATTTTTGTCGGCAAATAAGCATTTGATGATACAAAGAAGCACTTATCTTGCCCAATTAGAGGCCGTTCAAGACCAAGACCTCATCAAAGTCGTCACTGGCATACGCCGTTGCGGAAAGTCAACCCTGATGTTGGAGTTTCAAAGTTTCCTCAAATCGAAAGGAATCGATGAAAAGAGGATTCTCTCCCTGAATTTCGAAGAGCGCGAAAACAGTCAATTTGAGGATTGGCGGACTGTTTATGACATTATTTTGTCAAAACTTCCCTTCGCAGAGAAAAAATACGTGTTTTTGGATGAGGTTCAACAAATTCCTCATTTTGAGAAACTTGTTGATGCTTTGTATGTAAAAAAAGACATTGACCTCTATATCACCGGATCAAATGCCTACTTATTGTCAAGCGAATTAACAACCTTGCTTTCAGGAAGATACATCGCCATTAACCTACATCCGTTTTCGTTTGCTGAATATGTGACTGCCTTTGAAGAACAGAAGGATACCAGCCGATTATTCCGACAATACATGAATAATTCTTGTTTCCCCGAAGCGGTGATTTTGTCAAAAGTATCCCCTGAAATCACCAACGCCTACTTGAAATCTCTGTATGAGACAATCGTTGTAAAAGACATCTCCAAACGCCATCATCTCAGAAAGTTCGATACCATGCAACGTGTCATTGACTTCCTTTTCGACAGCATCGGAAGCCTCATTTCTCCCAATAATATCGCTGAAGAAATAAAACGAGTCACTAAAGAAAGTTTGTCGCACAATACCGTTCAGAAATATATTCGGTATTTCACCGAATCCTATCTGATTTATCCCGTTCAGTTGTATAACATCAAAGGAAAGCGTTTGCTGGCAAGCAATTGCAAATATTATGTCGTTGATTTGGGATTGAAAAACATATTGCAAACCAACAAAGTTGATGCTGACTTAGGCCACAAATTGGAAAATGTAGTGTATTTCGAACTTTTGCGCCGTGGCGGAGAAGTATATGTCGGCAAGTCAGAGGATAACGAAGTCGATTTCGTTGTGAAAAAATATGACGGGCAATTGGAGTATTATCAAGTTGCTTACACCGTTAATGACGAAAAAACCTTAGAAAGGGAATTGTCGTCATTAAGAAAGATTCGTGACAACTATCCGAAATATCTTTTGACTACTGATTTCGACAACTCAATCATTGACGGTATTAAGAAAATCAACCTCATAGATTGGCTACTGGATAGCAAATAATTTTGTACCTTTGCCCAACAATTCTGAAACCGTGGACATCACCGAAAAACTCGAAACAATAAAGCACCGCTGGGAGGAAATGGGCGAACAGCTCGCCGACCCGGCCGTGGCTTCCGACATGAAAAAGTTCGTGAAGCTCAACAAGGACTATAAGGAACTGGAGCCTATCGTCATGGCTTTCAAGGAATACAAAACCCTGCAAGCCAACATTGAGGAAGCCAAGGAAATCCTGGCTACGGAGAAAGACGAGGAAATGCGGAAGATGGCCCAAGAGGAGTTGGACACCGCCCAGGCGCGCATCGAACAGTTGGAGCAGGACATCCGCGTGATGATGATTCACAAAGACCCGCAAGACAGCAAGACCGCCATCATGGAAATCCGTGCGGGCACAGGCGGCGATGAAGCCTGCCTCTTTGCCGGCGATTTGTACCGCATGTACAGCAAGTTCTGTGAAAACCGAGGCTGGAAGATCGAAGTGACCTCCATCAGCGAAGGTGCGAGTGGTGGATACAAGGAAATCGACTTCACAGTGACAGGAAATGGCTGCTATGGTATTTTGAAATTTGAGTCTGGCGTTCACCGTGTGCAGCGTGTGCCCAAAACCGAGACCCAAGGCCGCATCCACACCGCTGCCGCATCAGTAGCAGTGTTGCCCGAAGCCGAGGAGGTTGATGTAGAGAT
>JAEEGL015734398.1_pt1 | contig 20465 bp, 19 predicted proteins | sample 9134231 | NCBI WGS metagenome assembly JAEEGL01 (sample SAMN16246548, study PRJNA631951) | gut metagenome | biome: gut microbiome; feature: rumen; material: fiber-attached | host: Bos | place: Iran: Karaj | collected 2018-10 | reverse complement strand
TTTTTTTGTTGTGCCTACAATTCGCATAGCTCATTTCGGCACCCTCGTCGGATATAATCCTCCTCGTCACACTTGCGCAACAAGTGTGGATTTCAGATTACTAGACGGCTTCGCCTTAAACGCTCGGACCGGGCGGATCAACTATCACGAGCCACAGCGAGAAGAGCCACCACGATTGACATCGCAGCGCCAACCGTCATCGCTCGCACGGACATCGCCACTCGCATAGGCACGAGCACCCAAGCCGGACACGCCGCAAGAGAAATGGGAAGAGTAATCTGTACAATTTGAACTTCCAAAGGCACTTAGTAATGTTGCTTTATTAGTTTCATAATATGGACTTAGACATATATCATTTGTTGAATCATAATACTCTGCCATACAATCATCATTTACTTCATCATATGTATCAAAACCTCTCAAAGCATATGTTCCAGCTGTCATTCCTGGATTTGATGAAGCCATTGCTGTGGTTACTACAAATTCTACATAACTCTCTGTTACTATTCCACCTTGTACTGTATGTTTTAAATAGAATGGTCTATTTTCAAAGGCTGCCATCGCATCACTTGCACTATTATATTGAGTTATACCATTTGGCATTGCTTGTCCTATTAGTACTGAATTATTATTTGGTAAACTACTATCATATAGATTTACTGTATATTTAGTTACTGCATGTTCTACTTCCTCTGCATTCTCATTAGCTTGTCTATATGTTACTGTAAATTGTAGACTTAATGTTTGATTAGTTGCTGGTAATTGATTAGCATTTATATCAGTTCTATATTCTATTCTTACTTTATATGTCTCTGTTGTATTATGTAATAATTGATGATTTTGTTCTAGTGCTACTCCATCACTATATGTTACTGTATATTTTAAATAATCTGGTAATGTTGTTATTGTTGCTCCATTAAGTTTAGAATCTATTGTATCTATCATTGCATCTATACTACCACCATTTACTGCATCTACTGTAAATTCATAGAAATCTCCCGGCTTATTTAATTTAATATTATAATTAACTGTTGTTTTTGATGAGTCTATAGTTGCAGGTGTTGTTACATTTGTTCCCGTTACGCTTCCTTCTGTTATTTGAACATTATTCCAATGGATATCCCATTTAGCATCTTGAATTGCTGTTGTTCCTGTTATAGTTAGATTACTTTGTAGAATTGCATAACCTACACTTACAAATAATACTAGTAACAACAAAAGATATTTTGTTCTTCTCTTTGTCTTTTTCATAGACTTCACCTAGTATAAGTATACACTCATTCTACTTTTTTAGCAATAATCTATTTTTTTTAGACATTCCGAGCTAAATTGATCTTAAATAAAAAAGATATGTGTTTACATATCTTTGTTATTTCATGGTGTACCCGACGAGAGTCGAACTCGTGACCTATCGCTTAGGAGGCGATTGCTCTATCCTACTGAGCTACGGATACATAAAAAGGCATAATGCCTTTTATATTTCTTGAATAACCGTAATTATCATTGGTTTAGCTTCTGTTTCTTTATAGAAGAATTTTCCTAAAACATCTCGTACATCATTTTTAATTTTAGCATAGTCTACTCTTCCAGAATTTTCTCCAATACTATTCTCAATTACTTCTCGAGATATTTCTTTAGTTTCTTCTAGCATATCTTGACTTTCTTTAACATAGATGAATCCTCTTGTTAGTATTTCAGGTCCCCCAAGTATTTTCTTAGTAGCTTTATCAAGTGTACAACTAATAATAACTATACCACTAGAACCTAACATTTCACGATCTTTTAATACTAGGTCACCAATATCTTCACTCTTATTACCAGCTATTAGAATTTCATCTATTTCAATATGTTCTAAACTATTAGTATTTTCTCCATCAACCATTTCAAAAACATCACCATTTAATTTTAAAATAATATTTTCTTTTGGTATTCCTAATTCTTCAGCTATTTCAGCGTTAGCATATTGATTACGATATTCTCCTTTTACTGGAAAATAGTATTTAGGTTGCATTAAATCAATCATTAACATTAAGTCTTCACGTGAAGCATGGTGTAGCAAATGCTTTTTACTTGATAGACTAATTGCATTAGCTCCAAGCATTGCAATATCATCCATAACAACAGCCATTCTTTTTTCAATACCTGCATATGAAGGTTCAGTAATAAAAATAGTATCTGTTTCTTTTATGCTTATGAATTTATCAAATCCTTTTATTATTCTTTCAAGATTAGCAAATGGCTTTTCTTTTTCATCTGATATTAATACTATTGCATTTTTACTTTCTAAATCAGATAAAGTACCAATCTTATCTTTATCTATTACTAAATATCCTTCTTTAATTGCACTATTTATTTGATTTTGTAATGACTTACCCATAATAACAATCTTACGATGAGTATTCATTACTTCATTAAATATCTCTTGAATACGATAATAGTGTGCTGGAAAAATAGTTGCGATTATTCTATCCTGTGATTTATTAATTACTTCTTTTACGAAATCACTTACTCTATTTTGTGGAGAAGTATGACCTGGTTTATCTGCATAAAAAGATTCATTTAAAAGACATAAAACTCCTTGTTTTCCAACATAAGCTAATTTACCAATATCAGTTTTATATGATCCCATCATTGTTGAATCAAATACATAATCTCCTGTATATACAATAGCACCATCTGGTGTATATAGTACATAACATACACAATCTGGTATTGAGTGAGTTACACTGATTGGAAATATAGAATTCTTTCCAAAGTCAAGTTTAACGTGAGGTTTAATTTCAATTAACTTAACTTTTTCTAGTAATTCTTCACTCATATCACTTTTAGCTATTTCTAAAGTTAATTTTGTACCATATACAGGAACATCTGGAATTCTCTCTAATATATCTGGAATAGCTCCCATATTTCCATCATGACCATGAGTTAGAAATATACCCTTAATATTCTCTTTATTATTAATTAAATAATCAACATTAGGAATAATATAATCTATACCTAAATTAGTTGCATTATCATATTTTAAACCGGCATCAAAAACAAAAATATTATTATCTACGTCTACGACATAGCAATTTTTTCCATTTTCATTTAAGCCCCCTAAGGCAAAAATTTTAATTTTACTCATTTTTACTCCTTTCTCTCATAAGCAATAAACAGCATACTAATTATAGCACTTTTTATTGAAAAAGAAAATACTTTAACACATTAAAAAGCCAATGTTTAAACATTAGCTTTTTATATGTAATATCTGTCTTCTAACATCTACAAGTTGCCCAACCAGTTGTTGTTTTTCGGTATGTAGTCGTTGACTTACTACAATATTGACCGTTATATGTAGAATAATTCTTGCAAGTCTTTTGATATGTTTTGTAACATGTTTTTCGATTAGCTGTAGCCTTAATACATTTAGTACTACAACCACTGCTGGTTGTGCTAGAACAGCAACCTCTTGTATTACAGCTTGCTGAATCAGTATATGTAGAACATGTAGTTCCATTATAAGATGATTTTCTTGTACATGTTCTCTTCTTAGTTCCGCCGCCACATTTTTTGCTACAGCTTCCATATGATCCACAACTTGTAGTTGTACTACTACAGCAACCCATTGTATTACAACTTCCAGAGTCTGTATCTGTATATGAAGAACATTTAGAACCATCATAATAAGATTTCTTAGTACATGTTCTTGTTCTCTTGTGAGTTCCTCCTCCACATTTTTTAGAACAACTACTCCAGCCACCATATGAGCCACAACTTGTTGTTGTTTTACTACAGCAGCCCATTGTATTACATGCTTGAGAGCCACTTTCAGTAGTTGATGAACAAACAGAACCATCATAAGCAGATTTTACAGTAACACTTCTCGAACGAGTTTGAGTACCTCCACCACATTTCTTAGAACAACTGCTCCATCCACTCCAGTTACCGTAAACAGTTGTTGTACTACTACAACATGACATTGTATTACAAGCTACACTTCGAGTTTGAGTTCCAAGACAAGCAGTTCCTAAATGAGTATCAACTAGACTAGAAACTTGATTCTTAGTTCCACTTCCACACTTTTTAGTACATGTAGAAGAATCTTGCCAATCCCCTTTAGCTTTCTTTGAAGTACATTCTTTATATACTACATAATTTCCTGAAGCTTGTTTAACTATATTTCCATCTTGATCTTTTATTCCAACATATGCTTTCTTAGTTGATCCGTCATAATTTCCAGTGAAAGTTAAGTCATAACCACTTGCACTATATGATTTTGTGAAATCACTATTAGTACAAGCGCTTGTAGAAACACAAACCTTTATCTTTGTTTTTTCTGTTGCACTTACTCCTACATCAAATGTAACTTTTACTTTCTTATTATTATAAGCAGTAGTTGATGAAGTAACTCTTAAGTTAGATATTACAGATGAATTTAATGTCCAGTGAGCATAAATTGTTGCGCCTAGAGTTGTCATCTTTGTATTTGCATCTACTTTTGTTCCTCCAGTAGCCGCTGTATACCAACCAGCCAAAGTATATCCAGCGCGTGTTGATGTACATAATGTTCCATAAGCCGAATCAAATGCAACTGATTTATTTGAACAAGCACTTCCACCATTACTATTATAAGTTAATGTATAAGTATTAGCTTTCCAATGAGCATAGATTGTTGCTCCTGTTGTAGTCATCTTAGTAGTTGCATCTACTTTTGTTCCTCCAGTAGCAGCTGTCCACCAACCATCAAATGTATATCCTTTTCTATTTGTTGTACATAACGTTCCATAGGCTGAACCAAATGTTACTGATTTACTAGAGCAACTACTTCCACCATTACTGTTAAATGTTAATGTATATGTATTAGGTTTCCATTGAGCATAAACTGTTAAGTTACCAGTTAATTTTACAGTAGAGCCAAGCGCTGTTCCACCTGTTGCGGATGGATACCAGCCTGTCCATGAATGTCCTGTCTTTGTAAATGCGTTAGTTTTCAATGTACAATCTTGATTATATCGACATGTTTGAACATCCATTGTTCCTCCAGTATTACCATTTCCTTTATATGTAATATTTACTGGGTTTGGATCCCAATGAGCATAAATTGTAGTATTCTTAGCTGCCATCTTGGTGTTAGCATCTACTTTTGTTCCACCTGATGCGGCTGTCCACCAACCAGCAAATGTATATCCATTTCTAGTTGGAGTACATAAAGTTCCATAAGCCGCATTATAATTTAGAGCTTTACTAGCAGGACTACATGCATGTCCTCCGTTTGAATCATATGTCAATGTATAAGTATTTATTTTCCATTGTGCATAAACATTTAATTTACCAGTTACTCTAACGGTACTTCCATATTTTGTACCTCCAGAAGTAGATGTCCACCAACCAGTCCATGAATATCCTGTCTTGGTGAAACCATTACTTGCTAAAGTACATGACACATTATAATCACAATATGTTTGTGGAGTACTTCCTCCTGTATTGGTATTACCATTATAAACAACTGCATATGGTTTTGGATCCCAATGAGCATAAGCAGTTATATTAGTCTTTAATTGTGTATAAGTTCCATATTTAGTACCATTAGTTGCGGCATTATACCATCCCGCAAAATCATGACCTATTTTTGCAAAACCGTTAGATCTTAATTGACAATTGGCATTATAAGCACATTCTGTAGCTTCTGTTGATCCACTATTGTGACCATTTCCATTGTAACTAATCTTATATTTAGCTAATTCCCAATGAGCATAAACTGTTAGATTTCCTGTTAGTTTTACAGTATCACCAAGTTTTGTCCCACCTGTTGTAGATGGATACCAACCAGTCCATGAATATCCTGTTTTTGTAAATCCATTAGTAGATAATGTACATGTTGTATTATAATAACATGTTTGTCTAGCAGTACTTCCTCCAGTATTACCATTACCCATATATGTTATGTAAACAGGTTTTGGATTCCAATGGGCATAGATTATTACATTTTTAGTACCCATTTTTGTGCCTGGACTTACTTGTGTTCCACCACTAGCACTTGTATACCAACCACCAAATGTATATCCATTCTTAGTAGGATTACATAGAGTTCCATAAGAATCTCCATATTTAACTTTTTTAGTTCTTGGATTACATGTCGAACCACCAGTGGACTCAAACGTCAATGTATACTCTCTAGCAGCCCAATGAGCATAAATTGTTGTATTATGAGCAGCCATTGTAGTATTTGCAGTTACTTTGTTTCCTCCACTTGAAGTTGTATACCAACCTAAGAATACGTATCCATTTCTAGTTGGTTCACATAGAGATCCATAATGCTCACGGTATTTAATGCTTTTATAAGCAGGACTACAAGATGTTCCTCCAGCCTCATTATAAACCAATTTATATGTATTGATTGTCCAATGAGCATAAATTGTTGTATTATGAGCTGCCATCTTAGTAGTTGAAGTAACTTTTTCTCCACCAGATGCTTTTGTATACCATCCTGCAAAAGTATATCCTGTTCTTGTTGGTGTACACATAGTTCCATAAGCTCCTTTGTATACAACCATTTTATAATTAGGATCACATTCTTTTCCACCATTTACATCATAACTTAATTTATATTTCTTAGGTTTCCAATATGCATATACTCTTAAATTTTTTGTTGCCTTATCAGTTTCTTTTACCTGCGTTCCCTGTCCTTCTTTTTCTGTATACCAACCAACCAAATTATATCCTGTTTTCTTAGTTGTACAGAATTCATTAACATTAAATCCTGTTTCATTAACAACTTTCTCATTCCAAGCTTTATCTTCAATTTGATAAATACTACTATGATCACAGGCACTACCTTCTGTTGGATCAAATGTTAATTTATAACTCTTTGAAACAGTATACTCAAAATCTTTTTGACTATAATTTCCAGCAGCATCTGCTACTGTAACATGAATAGTATGTGTTACACCATCATATTTATTTGATATTTCTTTTAATTCACGGAAAGGACTATATGTCTTATATTCTTTCATTTTTTCTAAATCAGCAGCACTACTTGGTAGTGGACATTCATCATCGTCATCATATGAATAACACATCTTCATATCCTTTTCTTCTGAGAAATGTTCATCTACAACTTTAAAATCTAATTTAGGAGTTTTTGATTGATATTTATCTCCTGCAGAAGACTTAATTATTGAATCATTAAAGTTAGGTGCTTCATTATCAACTCGATATGGTCCAATGTACACATAATTATCCGCAGCTGTTCTCCATTGTTCTCGATTTAAATCTTCTAATAAATCAACTCGTATTACTAAATATAAATCCCCTGTTTGATCAGTTGGACTATTCAAAGGTGCATTAGCTGGAAAGTTTTGAGTTACTCCTCTTCTAATTAAAGCTAATTGTTTTGATTTGTTCGGTATTTTAAAAGTAACTGGAGTCCAAAGTCCATCAATTACATTAGGGCTTTGATCATAACTATATCCATAGAATATTCTAGGAGGATTTTCTTTATTAACTCCAGTTTCTGAAACAAGTTTTACTTTTGGCCCATATGTCTTATTAGTAATAGAATCATCTGAAGCAGGTTCTCCTCGAATAGCAATTAATTGATTAGTCTCTGAACTACAAATTGTACTTGCTTCAAACTGAGATGGTCTAAATATGTCTGGATTACTAGCTTTACCATTCTTTTTTGTCCCACAACCAATAAATGGCTTATAATAATACTTCTCTCCAAACTTAACTATTTTTACTGCTGTGAATTCTGAATTACAACTAATATCTCTTATATCAATATCTTTTAACAATTTATAACGATTCATTTCATCATAACTGACATAAACACAGCCACTTGTACGTCCTAGATATAAGTCTTCTGAATATGAATCTGTATATAACTTAGCTGCTTGACCTACACTGTCTAGGTATGTAATGTACCTTTTTTCTGTTTGTGCCAATTGAATATTTCTAACAAGAGGTAAAGATAAACCTACTATTATTCCTAGCACAACTACCGTTACTAATAATTCCATTAATGTAAAACCTTTTTTATTCATAATTCACTCTCCATGTATATTCTGTTCACAAAAAAACACATCTTATCTACAAAAACACATATCCTATTCACATTATATCATTCTATAAAATTAAATCAAGAGCAAAAAAAAAGACCTTTCGGTCTCTTTCTATTTTGCAGCTTGTGCTGTTAAATCTAAAACTACACTCATTTTTTTGTTTGCATCATCAGGATTTTGTGATACTTGAACTATTATAGTTTGAGTTCCTTCTCCACCTTTTGGTTTTAATGCTTCTTCACTAGAGAATGAAATCATTGTGTAGAATTCGTTGTTAGCTTCTGTAGTCATTGATGGTGGATCTAATTTTGCAGCAGTATTCTTTGTTTTATTAACAACATTATAAGTAAATGTTACGCTATCTCCTTCTTGAGCTCCTTCAATTGTAAATTCTGCTTGTGTTCCATCATTATGTTTTTGTGTAGTAACAATTTCTTGTCTACTCTTATCAACTGCTATATCTCCTGTATAGTTAACAACTATTTTTTCAGCTTTTTCCTTTCCATCTTTTCCTGCACCTTTATTCTTAACAGATACTGTTGACATTACAATAGCAACTACAAGTAAACAAATAATTGCTACTATAATACCTAAAATCATTTTCTTATTTTTCATAAATCCTCCTATACTATCTACATTATATTATCTATTTTTTAATAAAATCAACAACTTAGTCACTTTTTTTTAAGCTTTACACTATTGCTTTACCATTTTAGCAAGTGCTTCTTTAGCAGCTTCTTGTTCTGCTTCTTTTTTAGAAGAACCACTTCCTTTTCCATAAGTAATACCATCAATTCTAACTTCTACTGTGAATACTCTATTATGAGCAGGTCCTTCCTCCTTTACAATTTCATAATCAATTGTCTTTTGTTCTGTTTGAACATATTCTTGTAATGAACTCTTATAATCACTAAAGAAGTTAGTATAAGGATCCTCAATATATGGAACAATTATACTTAATATTATTTTTCTTACCGTAGCATATCCTAAGTCAATATAAATAGCTCCCATTAAAGCTTCAAAAATATCAGCAACTATTGCTTTCTTTAGTCCTTCTTTTTGTTCTCCATGACCTACTAAAATATAATTTTGAAGATTTAATGACATAGCATAACAGTAGTTAGCATTTTCACAAACATAACTAGCTCTTACTTTTGTCATTTCTCCTTCATCTTCTTTATGATTACTATATAAATAATCAGCTACTACTAAGTCTAATACTGCATCACCTAAGAATTCTAATCTTTCATAATTATTCTTCACTTTATGTTCATTAACATATGAACTATGCGAAAAAGCAGTTTTATATAAACTCATATTTTTAGGTTTAATATTCAATCTTTCAAATAATTCTTCCATACTATCACCAGTTTCATTATATCAAAAAAGAATAAATATTAATAGTTTTTTATAGTCTTGAAAAAAGATAGTATCCATAGTAAAATGAATATGGTGATAGTATGAAATATCTTTTGATTTCTATCATTAATTTATATCAAAAAATACCTTTCTCTAGTCATAATCAATGTAGATTTATTCCTACGTGTAGTAATTATGCTAAAGAAGCTATTTTAACATATGGATCTATTAAAGGAACTTATTTAGCTATTAAAAGAGTTTTAAGATGTAATCCTTTAGGACCATCTGGTTATGATCCAGTACCACTAAAGAAGGAGAAAAAACATGAAAAAAACTAAACTTTTATTATTACTTATATTAATTATTCCGTTTTTCTTAACAGGATGTACTAATGATACTATGGATAATATTGAAATTATTGTTACTAATTATCCTAATGAATATGTAGTTAGAAACTTATATGGTAATCATGCTACTATAAAATCTATTTATCCTGATGGTGTTGATACTAATACATATGAAATTAGTAAAAAAGAGAAGAATGAGTATTCTAGAACAGATTTATTTGTCTATAATGGTTTATTAGAAAAAGAAAGAAACTTAGCAGTTGATTTATTAGCAATTAATCCTGATTTAAAAATAATTGATACTGCTTATGTTTTAGAAACTGATTATTCACCTGAAGAATTATGGTTGAATCCTTCATCTTTACTAATGATGAGTCAAAATGTTCGTTTAAGTTTAAATGAATATGTTACTAGTACTTATTTAAAGAAAGAAATTGATGAAGCTTATAATGAATTAAAAATCACTTTAAGTGAAATTGATGCAGATTATCGTGTAGCAGTAGATAGTACTGATAATAAAACTATTGTAGTTGCAGATAGTGCTTTAAAATATTTAGAAAAGTTTGGATTAAATGTTATATGTATAGATAATGATGCTACTCAAAAAACTTTAAGTGATGCAGAGAACTTGATAGTTGATGGTACAATTCGTTATATCTACTTATTTAAAGATCAAAAAGCAAATGAAAATGCTCAAAATCTACTTGATACTTATAGCGATGTTAAAACTATTGAATTACATAAACTTGATAACTTAAGTGATAGTGAACGTAGTGAAAAAGAAGATTATGTATCTATTATGAATAATAACTTAGAGTTAATAAAGAAAGAACTATATCAATAAAAAAAGGAGAATTACTTCTCCTTTTTTAATTTCTTAACTAATTGAAGTGCTGCTTCTCTATCACCAAAACTATTCTCTTTATTAATTATTTCAGAAGCTTTCTTCTCCCAATTCTTAGAATGAACAATCTTAGTAGCTCTAAAATCACTTCTTAACTTAGTTTTATCTAATCCTGAAATCAATTCAAAATCATAAGCTTTTATATTATATATAGCATTTCCAGTCGCACTCTTCGGATTATTTTCATCATATAAAGTATCTAATAAAACTTCTCCATTTGGATAAATATAGGCAATATAACCATCATTTTTTAATGTACCAATTGCTTTAGCAATATAATTAGAATTGTCGTAGAATTCTTCTTTTCTTTGACCTTGTCTTTTTAAGTTTTCTAATTCTTTAAAACTTAAGTTTATTTTCTTCGGTGTACTGGAATTTAAACTTTTAATCTTTTTACCATTTGGTACTAAAACCCAATTAACAGAGCTTACTACTGGATTTATTTTCTTTATTACATTATTTAATCTTTCTTTTATTACTTCCAAATTAATTTTATGTTTATCATCAATAATAATTTCTACAGATTTATCATAATCAGAATTTAAATATTCATAAATTAATTTTAAGTATTCCTCTATTAATTCTTTATCATCTATATAATTACAAATATTTATATAATTATTAACTATATACATCATAACTTTATCCATATCAAAGTATTCATTAAAGAAATCATTCAAATCACTTGATTCAATTGCTTCTTTATACTTATCTCTACGAAATACAAATCTAGTATATAAATCTTTTTGTCTTTCTAGAAATTTACTAAGATTAGGATGAAGAGCACATTGATAATAATACTTTTCCTGAACACTTTGTCTAGCCTTTTCTTCTAAACTGTCATTCTTCATATTTTTAACATTATCCAAAAAACTTAATCCTTCGAAGTAATTCTTCTTTATAATTGGAAACTCTTCAAATAATTCTGAAGTACTTCTTCTATTCTTTAAAACACTTAATCTTTCTAGTAATAAATTTTCTATTTCTTCATTACTTAAATTATTAGGTTTAATTGATATATTTAAATACTTAAATAACTTAATTAGAAAATCATCATAACTAAATCTTATTTTATTATCATCATAAACTGTTACTCTATCAGTAAAATCTTCGTTAAATTTACGATATTTAAATATATTATGAATATTACTATTAGAATTTCTATTTAATAGTCTTAATTTCAATAATAAATCTTCTTTAGGTAATTTATTATTTGAACAATATTCAATTAATTTATTAGTTTGAAGATTAACCATAGGTTTCATATGACAACCTCCTATTTTTTTATTAATAGTTTTCTTTTCTTAACAAATTGACCATAATTCTTAATATATAAAACATGTGTAGAATTACATATTGTATCTGCTAATCTTTGACCTGGTCTATATTCAGGACCAAAATGCATTTTTACTGGAAATTTACCCTTTTTAATTTCAAATTCATAGTCTGGATACTTCAACTTATAATCCATTAATATTTGTCTAACAATATTATTAGTTTCTTCTTCATCAAAGAATTTTAAATCAAAAGCATTTGCAACTACTCCATCATGACTAACAAATAACTTATTCATAATATCTTCAGCATATTCATTTGATACATGATCTTTTAGATTAACAATATCTAAATCATTCTTTCCACGATTAAGAACGGAAAAAGTTGATTCAGTTGATAAAGCTCCTGGTAAAACATCATTTTCAGTATAATCCTCTATTGAAACATATTTAATCATACAATAACCCCCTAAATCTGGGGCATATTATATCATTTTTTTAATTAAAAGTCAATTTAGCGTTATTATTTGGGAATTTTATTTGCTTTTTTCCTAATTATTTGGTATTATTAATGTGTTTACAAAAAGTGAGGTGAAAATATGCCAAATATTAAAAGTGCTAAAAAACGTATGCGTTCAAATGCAAAAAAAGCAGATGTTAATACTTTAATTACTTCAAGTATGAAAACTGCAATTAAAAAATTTGAAAAAGAAGTAAAAGCAGGTAATAAGGAAGAAGCTAGTAATAATTTAAATATAGCAATTCAAAGAATTGACAAAGCTATGTCTAATGGTAAAATTCATAAAAATAAAGCAGCTCGTTTAAAATCAAGACTTACTAAGATGAAAAATACTATGGAATAATAAAAATATAAAGTACTTCCAATTATTGGTAGTATTTTTTATTTACTTTAAAAAAAATATAGAGTAAAATTAATATATAATTGGAGGATATATGAAGAAATTACTTACTTTAGGTCTATTAATGATTCTAGCTGGATTAGTAATGATTAGACAAGATGATATAAAGACAATTATTAATACATATTTATCTCCTAAACAGATAGATTTAGGAGATAAAAACGAATATTATCGTGATTATGACTTTAATTATGTTCAGAATACTGATAATTTTAATCCTAGTAATAGTCAAGATGTATTAAATATTTACTATACAGTAATAAATGCTGGTAAAACAGAATTCTCATTCTACTGTCCAAAAGAATATACTGGTTGTTTAGATGATATTCAAAGATTAGCTAGAAATCAAGATATGTTATCTGATATTAATAATTATGTTCATCCTTATAATGGTTTTTCTCATATTGAAACAGAATATGATTCATTAGGAAAAGTTACTGTAAGGATAAATAAAAGTTATTATGAAGAAGATATTGAAGCTATTAATAAAAAATTAGATGAATTATATCCTCAATTAGTAGATGAAAATAAATCTGATACTGAAAACATTAGAACTATTCATGATTATATAATAAATCATACTAAGTATGATTCTGATAGAAGTGATAAAAAGATTATTAAATACCGTTCAGATATTGCATATGGTCCCTTATTTGAAGGATATGGTATCTGTGGTGGTTATACTGATTTAATGGAATTATTCTTAGAAAGAATGAATATTAAAAGTTATAAAATTTCTAGTGATATGCATGTATGGAATGCAGTATATATAGATAATACTTGGAAACATTTAGATTTAACTTGGGATGATCCTGTTGCTTCTGATAATAAAGATTATTTAGAACATGATTATTTCTTAATAAATACTACTGACTTGTTAAATAGAGAAAAAACACAGCATATTTTTAACCAAGAAATTTATTCAGAATTAAAAGGAGCTTAATTAGCTCCTTTTTCTATGTAATTAATTACTTCTTCTATTGTTTCATTAAAATTATTAAAGTTAACATTAAACCAAGTAGTATCAAATTGATGATTAAAGAAAGTATATTGTCTTTTAGCAAATCTTCTAGAATCTTGTTTTATTTCATCTATAACAGTATCTAGTTTTTTATCACTAAATAAGTACTCATAAAACTCTTTATAACCTATTCCTGTATTTAAAACACGTGAATCCATATATTTATCCTTTAAAGAATTAATCTCGTCTAATAGACCGTTTTCTATCATTAAATCAACTCTTTTATTAATTCTTTCATATAAGATATCTCTATCAGTAGTTAAACCTATTACTTTAACTGGATATAATAATTTATCTTTATCATGAGTTATCTCTTCATTATTCTCTAATTTATTTAGAAGTCTAACTGCTCTTTTACGATTATTAACTTCAGGTATATCATCAATATTATATTCTTTTATCTTAAGAACTAATTCTTCGTTACTTAATTCATTATAATCATTATATGTAGTTCCTTCAGTAAACTTATAGTCATATAAAGCAGCTTTAATATATAAACCAGTACCACCTACTATGATTACTCTCTTTCCTCTATTAGTAATATCTTCAATTATGCTTCTAACATCTTTTTGATAATCAAATACAGTGTAATCCTCTTCAGGTTCTCTAATATCTATTAAATGATGAACTATACCTTCTCTTTCTTCTATAGTAGGTTTAGCACTACCAATATCTAATCCTTTATAAATAGCTACACTATCACCATTAATAATTTCAGCATCTAACTTTTTAGCAAGTTCAATACTCATCTTAGTTTTACCAACACCAGTTGGCCCTACAATAACAATAATATCTTTCATCTAATCACTACCTTTTTTTATATAAAACAGCCGCATCTTTTCCAGCATAATCATTATTAAATTCTATTAAACTAAAGTTATCTCTATTATCATCTTCAGATAAAATACTTAGTATTCTATCTAGATTATATCCATCGAAGAAATCATCATAACTATCTTGTCCATTTATTAACTTGGTATTAAAATAATACAATAATTGAATAATACCCTCATCACTTAAATGATCTTTTAAAATACTAAACATATTCTTTAGTACCTTATATTTATTTTTATTTATACTATAAAGTTCTAAGTATTGAATAACATTAGATAACATAATTCTATCATATATTTTTTTACCTAGACTATTACCAATATCAAATATATTACCATTAACAAATGAAATTCTATCTTCTAATAATTTACTTCGTAATAATTCATAATTCTCATCACTGTGTAAATAAAGATTATCTATAAAAGCACTTTTACTATCATTATAACCATTATTAGAAAAGCCAGATTTAAAAACTTGCTTATATAATTCTTTTCTAGGATGAGTTAATATCAAATTACTTTTAACTTTATGGAACTTTTCGACATTAACATTAATATCAAAAACATCTATTTGTGAAGCACCCATTAATAATGCATTATATGCTTGGTCTAAACTAGAACCAAGTGTCAATAACGATTTATCTTTTAAATCCATATCATTGATATAACCAGATATATTCTCTGTTGTAAATAAGTATACGTCTTTCTTAAAGTTCATCATCTGAACCCCTCATTTCGGCACATATTATAACATAATAAAAGACAACTAATCAAGTTGCCTTTTAAATAGTTTTTCTAATTCATATTTAGTATAAGTAATAATAGTTGGTCTACCATGTGGACAAGTAAATGGATTATCACAATATCTAATATTTTCTAATATCCATTCTTCATCCTCGGAAGAAATATAAGTATTTGCCATAACACTCATACGACAGGCAGTAGTCGCAGCCATTCTCCAAATAAACTGATCAAAGTCAAATTCACCTTTCTCAATAATTAAATCGACTAATCCTCTAATAATATATTCAGCTTTATCTTCTGGTATCCAGGCTGGATGACTTCTAACAATAATTGTATTTTTACCAAATTCTTCTGAAGAAAAACCATATTCTTCTAATAAATTTAATCTTTCTTTGGCTAGAATAAATTCGTCTTTACGAAGTTCTAATTTTATTGGAATTAATAAATCAATTATAATTGGTTTTTCTTTCATTTGTTTTAATATCTTTTCATAATTAATTCTCTCTGCAGCAGCGTGTTGATCTATTAAATACATTCCATCCTCATTTTCTGCAACTATATAAGTCATTAAAACAACACCTCGAGGAATCATCTTCTTTATTTTAGGTTTCTTTTCTTCCTCTTCTATATCAAATGGTAATTCTTCTTTTATTTTTTCTTCTACTTTTTTATCGTATTCTTGTTTTTCTTCAAATACTTCAAAATCCAATTTAATTTCTTCATATTTTCTATCATCTTTAATTACTTCTTTAGGAGTATCTATAATTTGCTTTCTTACTTCACTAACTGAATAACTGTCTCTTACTGACACTTCTGGTATTAAAGTAATTTCTTCTAATCTCTTACTAATAGCTTTTGTTAATAATTCTTTTAAACTATCCATTTTACTAAACTTAATATCCATCTTAGTTGGATGTATATTAATATCTACTAGTATTGGATCAACATCTATATTTAAAACAACAACTGGGAATCTACCTTTATGCATATAAGTGTGATAACAATCGACTATGCACTTATTTAATTCATTATTTTTTATAACTCGTCCATTTACTAATGTAGTAATAGAATTCCTATTACCTTTATTAACTTCTGGATAGGAAATATATCCACTAATTACATAATCATCATTTTCTGAATCTATAGGAATCATTTTCTTAGTAATATCTACTCCATATATTTCATATATTACTTTTAATAAATCTCCACTTCCATCAGTACTTAATAATACTTTATCATTATTAATTAAAGTAAATTTTATACTAGGATATGACAAAGCCATCTTATTTAAGTATTCTACGATATAAGCAAGTTCTACATATAAATTCTTTAAATACTTTAAACGTACTGGTGTATTATAAAACAAATTACTTACAGTAATAGTAGTTCCTTCCTGTAGATCACTTTTTTCTACTTTCATATCTTTCCCACCAGAAATAGTAAGTAATGTACCTACTTCTCCATTACTAGTTTTTAATCTAACATCTGATACACTAGCAATACTAGGAAGAGCTTCTCCTCTAAAACCTAATGATTCAATATAGAATAAATCATCAAGACTTTTTAATTTAGAAGTAGCATGTCTTTCAAAAGCAAGTTTTGCATCAATTGGATCCATTCCAACTCCATTATCACTTACTTCTATTTCTTTGACTCCAGAATCAATTAATCTAATAGTAATCTCAGTAGCTTCTGCATCAATAGAATTTTCAACTAATTCTTTCACAACATTCATAGTCTTCTCAACTACTTCTCCAGCTGCAATTTTATTAGCTAAAACTTCATCCATTACTTTTATTTTACTCATAGTATCACCTACTTCTAACATTAATAATATATCATAAAATAAAAAGAAATGAAATTACTCATTTCCTTTATTATTTTCAGTCCAACATGATGGATTATCCCATTGACTACAAATAGAATTAGTTATATTTGGCCACATAAACCATAAAAAGGCAAGTAAAAGAGTCATCGTTATTTCTAGAGCAATAAAATAATCTGGTAACTGACTAATATCCTTTTTCTTTATAAACCAAAAATTATATATAAAAGGGAAAGCAAACACGGCCATAACAACCACATTAAAATATCCAGTATTTAGTAACATAATTGCAAAAGCTATATATGCAATTGCATAAATAATTGCAAATGCAATCACAACCTTCTTCATTAGATTTTTCCTTTTACTCATATCTATCTTATTTTTACTATCTTTAATATTAATCCGTTTCCCCCCATCCACAGTCATAATCAATACTTGATTTAATAGTTGGCCATGTAACATATAGAAAACCTACGATTATTATGAATAGTATTTCTAAAGCAATTGTTGCGGGTATCATATCTTTACCTAATAATCTTATTAAATATGGTAAGACTAAAATTACTAGTAGGATAAAATTCATTACATCAAGACTATCTGGCATTATAACCAAGACATAAGCACAATAACAAAATACTAATGTGTATATAACTGTTACTATAATATCTACTTTATTTAAATTCTTACTTTTTTCTTTCTTCTTTGCCATATAATCACCTACTTAATTTCTGTTCCGCCCCATTCAACTACTGTATAGCCTTTACGTTCTACTTTAGTTAATTTTTCTTCTTTTACTTTTATCTTTTTATCTAATCCTTTATATTCCATCATTACTCTTATTAGTGTATCTGGTTCTGGATTTATATTTAATTTCATATTATTATCTATTTCTTCTCTAGTTTTAAATCTAATGTAATTATACTTATTACTTTCTAATTTAGGTAACCAATACATTATAAATTCATTTTTCTCTTTATAATTTAATCCTAGTATTTCTAATTTCTCTTCTAAAAAGCTTGCACTATTTTCTCCTTTAATTACAAATCCATCTTTATTAATACTATCTTTATCTCCATTACCTTCCCAATATAAAGCATAATACTTTTTATTATTCTTATCTATTAAAGTTCCATCTTTTAAAGCTTTTACTTTCCAGCCATTTTCATATTTAGGATATGTAACAGTAAACTTCTCTGGATTAGATACTGTTACTTCTACATCCATATCTTCTTCTGGATAAATATATATTATTGGTTTATCCCATTGATTATTAACAGAAGCCTTTATCTTTGGCCACATAACCCAGAAAAAACCTACAGTAAGTACAATAATTCCAATTGAAACCATTACCAAAAAATTAATAACACTTGGTCCTTTCTTTTTAATTGGTTGATCATTCATATTACTACCTTCAGGCTTTTTAACTTCTTCATTACTTGCTGCTAATATTTCTTTCTTTTCTTCTTTAGTAAGTTCGGCCATTTCTGTTCTTGGTTGAACTCCATCATATTTAGATTCAACATGTTCAACTATTTCTATTTTTTCTGGTTGCTCTTTTACTGGAGTTTCTTCTTCTAAAACTTCTACTTTTTCTTCTTCCACATTATCACCTACTTAATCTCAGTTCCGCCCCATTCAACTACTGTATAACCTTTACGCTCTACTTTAGTTAGGGACTGTTCTTTTACTTTTATCTTTTTATCTAAGCCTTTATATTCCATCATTACTCTTATTAAAGTATCTGGTTCTGGATTTATATTTAATTTCATATTATTATCTATTTCTTCTCTAGTTTTAAATCTTATATAGTTATATTTATTACTCTCTAATTTAGGTAACCAATACATTATAAACTCATTACGTTCTTTATAGTTCAATCCAAGTATTTCTAACTTCTCTTCTAAGAAGCTTGCACTATCTTCTCCTTTGATTACAAATCCATCTTTATTAATACTATCTTTATCTCCATTACCTTCCCAATATAGTGCATAATACTTTTTATTATTACTATCTATTAAAGTTCCATCAGTTAATGCTTTTACTTTCCAGCCATCTTCATATTTAGGATATGTAACAGTAAACTTCTCTGGATTTGATACTGTTACTTCTACATCCATGTCTTCTTCCGGATAAATGTATATTATTGGCTTATCCCATGGCTGATTATTTGAACATTCTATTTCCGAAATAACAAAAACAATCAAATTTACCACAAGCAAAACAATATTTATTATAATCCATACTTTAACTTTTTTCATCTACACTCCTCACTCTCCTAGATGGTTGCGATCATTAACAGTAACATCAGGTTGATAATCACAATCATCATCCACAAACTGCTTAACAAGGATTACAGTTTGAATTAAAGCAATTATTATTAGTATTGTGATTACAATATTTTTTTTAGTTTCTTTCTTTTTGTTCTTTTTCTTTTCTTTTGCCATAAAGACACCTCTATTCTCTTTAATTATATCAATAATAACTTTTTACAAAAAGAAAAAGTACTAAATAAATTAGTACTTTACACTTCTTTTAAATATTCTTTTAATTTTTCAGCAGTATCTTTACCTACTATAGTACTTAACTCTTCAATAGAAGCTTCTTTCATTTTCTTTAAAGAACCAAATTTCTTTAATAGTTCTTTTTTTCTTACTTCACCAATTCCAGGAACAACATCTAACATACTAGAAAGAGCTCCTTTAGCTTTAATATTTCTGTGGTATGTAATTGCATACCTATGTACTTCTTCTTGTATTCTTGTTAAAAATAAGAATAACTTAGAATCTTTATCTACTTCTAATATTTCATAATTATCTGTCATTATATGATTAGTACGATGTGTTTTATCTTTTACTAAACCAATTACAGGAATATATAAATTTAAAGAATCTAATATTTCTTTACAAGCACTTATTTGAAGTTTACCACCATCCATTACTATTAAGTCAGGTGTATAAGACTCTTCCATTAACGTTTTAAAATATCTTCTATAAATTACTTCTTTCATAGCACTTAAATCATCTTTTACATCAGTACTTATCTTATACTTTCTATATAAATCTTTATTAGGTAAGAAGTCATCAAATACTACCATACCACATACATAGAAAGTTCCAAACAAGTGACTATTATCAAACGATTCCATACGATGTAATTTATCTAAATGTAATAAGTCCTTTAATTCATTAATTGC
>JAEEGL013898498.1_pt1 | contig 20465 bp, 18 predicted proteins | sample 9134231 | NCBI WGS metagenome assembly JAEEGL01 (sample SAMN16246548, study PRJNA631951) | gut metagenome | biome: gut microbiome; feature: rumen; material: fiber-attached | host: Bos | place: Iran: Karaj | collected 2018-10 | reverse complement strand
TATTTCAGCGACTTGCGGAAGGATTCACCACCTTCTTCACCAATCGCCGCGAGAGTCGGGATGCGGCCGGTTATGGCCATTCCCATTCCAGGGTTGGTGCCGTAGGTGATCATCGGCTGGATCTCGGCAGCGTCGAATACAAGCTCCTTGTCGAACACGGCGTCGTCGCCGCTCTTGAGAGTCTTCCAATACTCGACGGCTTTGTCCCAGTCTTCTCCTTTAGGGGCGTTCTCGCGGCCCTTGAGGTAGGCGAAAGTAGTCTCGTCAGGAGCGATGAATCCGCCTCGGGCTCCCATCTCTATCGAGAGGTTGCAGAGGGTAAGGCGGCCTTCCATCGTGAGGCCGCGCACCGCTGAACCTGCATATTCGACGAAATATCCCGTAGCGCCGCTGGTGGTAAGCTTTTCCATCAGGAAGAGAGCCACGTCCTTAGCGGTCACGCATGGCCCTAGCTGTCCCTCGACGCGGATCCTCATCGACTTAGGCTTCTGCTGTAGTATGCACTGCGAGGCCATGACCATCTCCACTTCGCTGGTTCCGATACCGAAAGCGAGGGCTCCTACGGCTCCGTGGGTGGAGGTATGCGAGTCGCCGCAGACTATCGTCATTCCCGGCAGCGAGAGGCCTCTCTCAGGGCCGACGACATGGATGATACCGTTCCTCGGGTCCATCATTCCGAAGTGGGTGAGGCCGAATTCCGCGGTATTCGCGGCCAGCGTGTCCACCTGTTTCTTTGAGACCGGATCTTCGATCGGCTTATCCTGGTCGTGCGTCGGTGTGTTATGGTCCGGCATGCAGTAGATCTTCTCAGGTCTGAGGCAGCGGATTCCGCGGCGGCGGAGACCCTCGAAGGCCTGCGGGCTTGTCACCTCGTGGCAGTAGAGGCGGTCTATATAGAGCTGGGTCGGGCCGTCCTTGATAAGGTCAACGACGTGCGAGTCCCATATTTTGTCGAATAGAGTGTTCATTTACTATTTAGTGAATTTATTGATGCAGTCCACGTAGGCCTCTATGGAGGCGGTGACTATATCCGTGCTGGTTCCGAATCCGTAGTAGAGAGTACCTTCGTGCTCGACCTGCATATGTACCTTGCAGCAGTCGTCGGCGCCCTTGGTGACTCCCTGGATAGTGAATTCGTTGATCGTGATCTGGCGCTTGATTATCTTGCGGAGAGCATTGATGGCTGCGTCCACAGGACCGTTTCCGGTAGCGGCCGCCTCGAATTTCTCTCCCGCGATGTCCAGTCCGATCGAGGCTACCGGCTTCATGCCGATACCGCTGGTGGCCTGGAGCCAGTCGACCTTAATGTGGCGGCTGCGGGTCCAGTCGGTGCCCGCGAGCATCAGGATGTCGTCATCGTGGATTTCCTTTTTCTTGTCGGCGAGTTTCAGGAATTCTTTATAGACTTTGTCCAGTTTATCTTCGCTGAGATGCACTCCGAGAGCCTCGAGGCGGTACTTCAGGGCAGCATGACCGCTGCGGGCTGTAAGTACGATCGAGTTGGTGTCGAGTCCGATGTCGTTCGGGTCGATGATCTCGTAAGTCGTCGCATTCTTGAGCACGCCGTCCTGGTGGATGCCGGAAGAGTGCGCGAAGGCGTTCTTTCCGACGATGGCCTTGTTTGGCTGCACCGGCATGTTCATAAGACTCGACACCTGACGGCTGAGAGGGTATATCCTCTTGGTGTTGATATTGGTGTCGAGGGCGAGTTCCTTGTGCGACTTGAGGATCATGGCGATCTCTTCGAGGGCAGTGTTGCCGGCCCTTTCACCGATGCCGTTGATCGTGACCTCACACTGGCGCGCTCCGTTCATCAGTCCGGCCATTGTGTTGGCCGTGGCCATGCCCAGGTCGTTGTGGCAGTGGGTGGAGATGACGGCGTTCTCGATTCCGGCGACATGGTCGCAGAGATACTTGATCTTGGCTCCATATTCCTCAGGAAGACAGTATCCGGTCGTATCCGGGATGTTCACCACGGTAGCTCCGGCCTTGATGACGGCTTCGACTACTCTGGCGAGGAATTCATTGTCGGTACGTCCGGCATCCTCGGCGTAGAATTCCACATCTTCAACATATTTCTTGGCGTATTTCACCGCGCGTACCGCCCTTTCTAGAATCTCTTCCCGGGTGGAGTTGAATTTGTACCGGATATGCGAGTCTGAAGTACCGATGCCGGTGTGGATACGGCCCCTCTTTGCGTATTTCAGGGCCTCTGCGGCAACGTCGATGTCCTTCTCGACCGCTCTTGTAAGAGCGCAGATCGTAGGCCAGGTCACAGCCTTGGAGATCTCTACAACGGAGTTGAAGTCTCCAGGGCTGGAAACCGGAAAGCCCGCCTCGATTACGTCCACGCCGAGAGTCTCCAGGGATTTTGCAACCTGGATCTTCTCGACTGTGTTAAGCTGGCAGCCCGGTACCTGTTCCCCGTCGCGCAGGGTGGTATCGAAGATATAGACTCTATCGCTCATAGGAATAACTGTTATTTACCTGGACGAAGTGCACGTACGGCGGCTCCTGTTCTCCAGAGCTCGCTGTCACGAAGGGCCTTGAGCTCTTTCTCGAGACCTTCGCGGTAGCCCGGCTTAGAGTTGGCGTCGATTGAAATCTGGGCCTCGTTGCCGCTTGCCACGCTCTGGTAGAGCTTCTCGAATACAGGCTTGGTGGCGTCGTGGAAAGGTCCCATCCAGTCGAGGGCGCCTCTCTGTGCCGTGGTAGAGCAGTTGGCATACATCCAATCCATTCCTTTCTCAGCGAAGAGAGGCATGAGGGACTGGGTGAGCTCCTCTACGGTCTCGTTGAAGGCCTCTGAAGGAGTATGGCCATGCTCGCGGAGAGTCTCGTACTGGGCGAGAAGGATGCCCTGGATAGCTCCCATGAGGGTACCACGCTCGCCGGTAAGGTCAGAATAGACCTCGCGCTTGAAGTCGGTCTCGAAGAGGTAGCCTGAGCCGACGCCGATACCGAGGGCGAGAGTGCGCTCGAGTGCGCGGCCTGTAGCGTCCTGATATACTGCAAATGAAGAGTTGACACCCTTGCCCTGGAGGAAGAGGCGGCGGAGGGATGTACCTGAGCCCTTAGGGGCGACCATGATTACATCGACATCCTTCGGTGGAACGATGCCGGTGCGGTCGTTGTAGGTGATTCCGAAGCCGTGGGAGAAGTAGAGGGCCTTGCCTGCGGTAAGATGCTTCTTGACGGTAGGCCATACTGCTATCTGGGCAGCGTCTGAAACGAGATACTGGATGATGGTACCGCGCTCGCATGCTTCTTCAATCTCGAACAAGGTCTCACCCGGAACCCAGCCGTCAGCGACAGCCTTGTCGTAGGTCTTGCCTTTACGCTGGCCGACGATTACGTTGAAACCATTGTCGCGCAGGTTCATGGCCTGGCCAGGACCCTGGACGCCATAACCGATGACTGCGATAACCTCGTCCTTGAGGACTTCGCGTGCGTGTTCGAGTGTGAATTCTTCGCGAGTGACTACGTTCTCGTCAACTCCGCCAAAATTGATTTTTGCCATAATTCTTATGATTTATTGATTTTTTCTTTTTCTCTTTCTCTCTTCTGCAGGAATTTGAATACCGGCTCCTGCATCGTACGCGAAATCGCGATACGTCCGGAACGTACGAACTGCAGGACTCCGATATCCTTGAGTTCGTCGTGGAGGGCTTTTGTCTCTTCCGTGTATCCGGTCTTCTGGATGACGGTGAAGGTCTTGTTCATCTCCACGATCCTGGCGTTGTACTTCGACAGCAGGGATTCCAGGACTCCGGATTCCAGCAGTTTGCCGGTAGTCACCTTATACATCGCGAGCTCGCGGTATACAAGCTGATCTTCGACATAGAAGAAGGCCTTTATTACATCTACTCTCTTCTCTATCTGGCGCACGGCCTCGCGGATTCTCTTCTCCGTGGCGTCCGTGGTAATCGTAATGTTGTGGATTCCTTCTATCGAGGAAGGACCCGCCGAAAGACTCCAGATACTGAGGCTGCGTCTTGTAAAGATGTTGGAAATCTGCGAGAGCAGACCAATCTGATTCTCGGTATAAATGATTACCGTGTAGTTCTTTATCTCTTCCATAGCCCCATTATTTTTGATACCATTCTTTCTCGTTCAACATTATCTGGTCGATACCCTTTCCCGGAGGTATCATCGGCATTACGTTGCTGCTTTCGAGCACATGTACGTCGAGCAGATAAGGAACATCATCGGAAAGCATCTCCCTGACAGCGTCCTTGAGGTCTTTTCTTTCCTCGACGGCGCGGTAGCGTATTCCGTAGGCTTCAGCGATGAGCCTGTAGTCAGGGTTGATCATCCTTGTCTGCGAGTATCTGCGGTCGAAGAACATCTCCTGCCACTGGCGGACATTGCCGAGCCAGTTGTTGTTGAGGAGGACTATCTTTACGCCGACCTGCTCCTGCATGATCGTTCCGAGTTCCTGGATGGTCATCTGGATTCCGCCGTCGCCGACGAAGAGACAAACCTGCTTCTTAGGTGTCGCGATCTTGGCGCCGATAGCGGCCGGAAGTCCGAAGCCCATTGTCCCGAGACCTCCGGAGGAGATGAAGCTGCGGCCCTTGCTGAAGCGGGAATAGCGGGCTGCGGTTAGCTGGTTCTGGCCGACGTCAGTTACGACTACGGCCTTGTTGCCTGATAATTCTGCGACCATGTCGACAACTTCTCCCATCTTTATCGCTCCCTCTCCGGAGTTGATCTCAGGGTCAATGACTTTCTTGCGTTCAACCTTGTTGCACTCTTCAAAACTCTTGACCCAGGCCCTGTGGCTGCCTTTCTTTATCTTTTCCGTGAGAATCGAAAGAACTTTCTTCGCATCTCCGCAGATAGCCACTTCCGGGGTGATTATCTTTCCGAGTTCGGCGTTGTCTATGTCTATATGGATGACCTTCGCCTGTCTGGCGTAGGTGCTGACCGTGCCGGTCACGCGGTCGTCGAAACGCATTCCGACTGCCACGAGGACGTCACATTCGTTTGTCTTGATATTCGGGGCGACATTGCCGTGCATTCCGATCATTCCCTGGTAGAGAGGGAAGTCCGAAGGCAGGGCGCTGAGGCCGAGCATCGTAGCTCCGGCAGGGGCGTCGGCTTTCTCGAGGAAGGCCTGAAGCTCCTTTTCGGCTCCGCTTATGGTTACTCCCTGTCCGAAGACAACAAAAGGCTTCTCGGCGCTGTCAATAAGGGCGACAGCTTTCTCGATAGCCTGTTCTGACGGTTTCGGATTAGGGATGTAGCTACGGATGAATTTACACTTCTCGTAGCTGAATTCCGTGCAGCCGTTCTGGGCATCTTTTGTAAAGTCCAGGACAACAGGTCCCGGACGGCCTGTGCGCGCGATATAGAATGCCCTGGAGATAGCCCACGCTATTTCCTCGGGACGGCGGATCTGGTAATTCCACTTCGTGATAGGGCCTGTAAGACCGGTCACGTCAGCCTCCTGGAAAGCGTCTGTGCCGAGGGCTGCGGACGGAACCTGGCCTGTTATTACAACCAGAGGGGTAGAGTCGGTCATTGCGTCGACGACTCCTGTGATGACGTTAGTAGCTCCCGGGCCGGAGGTGACGATGACGACACCCGGCTCGCCGGTGCTTCGTGCGTAACCCTGGGCTGCATGGATGGCTCCCTGTTCGTGGCGGACAAGGATATGCCTTATACGGTCTTCGAAATCGCAGAGCTTGTCATATACGGGTATGATCTGGCCGCCCGGATATCCGAAAACAGTGTCGACACCTTCCGCTATGAGGGAAAGCCACATTGCTTCTGATCCTGTAATAGTTTTGTTCATATCTGACGAAGTTTTATCCTTTGATTATTCTGACTGCTCCCTTGTCGGCGGAACTTACTGCCGCAGCGTAGGCTTTGAGGCTCTTGGATACGATTCTCTGCCTTCTCGGTGGAGTGAAAGCCTTGTCGCCGCGTGCCATCTCCTCAGCCCTGCGGGCCTCCAGCTGCCTGTCGTCTAGACGGACGCTGATGCTTCGTGCCGGGATGTCGATGTCGATGATGTCCCCGTCGCGCACGAGCCCGATGTTGCCGCCGGCTGCAGCCTCAGGGGAGATATGGCCGATGCTCAGTCCGGAGGTTCCTCCGCTGAAACGGCCGTCAGTGATAAGGGCGCAGGCCTTTCCGAGATGTCTCGATTTGATGTATGAGGTCGGGTAAAGCATTTCCTGCATCCCGGGGCCGCCCTTAGGGCCTTCGTATGTTATCACAACGACGTCGCCGGCCTGGACTTTGCCGCCGAGAATGCCGTCGCAGGCTTCTTCCTGGGAGTCGAAGACTTTCGCGGTGCCGGAAAACTTGAGAGAGGATTCATCGACTCCGGCTGTCTTGACTACGCAGCCGTCGAGGGCTATGTTTCCGAACAAAACTGCGAGACCTCCGTCCTTGGAATAGGCGTGACTGAGATCGCGGATACATCCTGTCGCCCTGTCGGTATCGAAACTGTCGTAATAAGATTCCTGGGAGCCCATCCTGGTGCTGAACTTATTGCCCGGGCCGCTAAGATAGATTTTCTTTGCTTCGTCAGTCTGGTTGGAGCTGAGGACGCAATAGCTGTCGATAGCTTCTGCGAGGCTCATTCCGTCGACTCTGCGCAGGGATGTGTCGACCAGACCTCCCTTTGCGAGTTCATTCATTATGGCGAGCACTCCTCCTGCGCGGTTTACGTCCTGGACATGGTACTTGTTCGTGTTCGGGGCGACCTTGCAGAGGCAAGGCACTTTGCGGGAAAGCATGTCTATATCCCCCATTTTGAAGTCCGCTCCGGCCTCGTCGGCAACTGCCAGCAGATGCAGGACCGTATTGGTCGAGCCGCCCATCGCGATATCCAGGCACATGGCATTGAGGAAGGCCTGACGGCTTGCGACCGATCTCGGGAGCACGCTTTCATCTCCGTCTCGGTAATACTTGTAAGCATTCTCCACGATAAGCCTGGCAGCTTTGCGGAACAGCTCCTTGCGGTTGGCGTGGGTCGCTACGACAGTGCCGTTGCCCGGCAGCGAGAGACCTATGGCCTCGGTAAGGCAGTTCATGGAATTGGCCGTGAACATGCCGGAGCAGCAACCGCATCCGGGGCAGGCGCAGGCCTCGATTTCGGCGACTTCCTCATCGCTGAGAGAAGTGTCGGCCGACTTGACCATGGCATCGATCAGGTCGAGCCTTTCCGGACCGCGGACTCCCGCTTCCATCGGACCTCCGGAGACGAAGACAGTGGGGATGTTCAGTCTCATGGCAGCCATCAGCATGCCCGGAGTTATCTTGTCGCAATTGCTTATACAGACCATCGCGTCGGCCTTATGGGCATTGACCATATACTCGACGCTGTCTGCGATGATGTCCCTCGAAGGAAGAGAGTAGAGCATGCCGTCGTGGCCCATTGCGATACCGTCGTCGACGGCGATCGTGTTGAATTCTGCGGCATAGCATCCAAGTTTAGCGATTTCCTCCTTGACGAGCTGACCCACCTCGTGAAGGTGCGTGTGGCCCGGGACGAATTGGGTGAAGGAGTTGACCACTGCGATCACCGGTTTTCCGACCTGTTCCTTTTTCATGCCGGCCGCGATCCAGAGAGCGCGGGCGCCAGCCATTCTCCGGCCATCAAATGTAACGGAGCTTCTGAAGGGGTGTTTCATGTCTTTTATTTGTCGTTCGTTTTATAAAAAACCCTCCCCAGCGTTCGGACTGAGAAGGGTTAATATCTTAGTTGCATCTTCGTCAACGCCTTCCCAGTCCGCGCGGTCTAAGGACGAGGACGATAAGGACGCTAATAATAATAGTAGACGAAAGTTGCATAATGCTCTTACATTTTCTAACTGGGACAAAAGTAGTTTTCTTTTTTCTGAAATGCAAGTATTTTATGCAATATTTTAATGTAAATCAGCGTCTTGAAGCACTGGGAAGGTGTTTCTAAAAGAAACCAGAAGTGGCAGGTCTATTTCACAAGTCTTTGAATCCACTTCATTTTCCTTACAGATTGAAAGTATTTTACCGTATGGATCTATAAAAGTAGAATGTCCGGAATATTTGTTTCCGGGGTCTTCTCCGACCCTGTTTACACCTGCTACATAGCACTGGTTCTCTATTGCACGGGCTTTCAGAAGGGCATCCCAGGCCGCAATCCGTTGCTCCGGCCAGCTCGCAACGTATATTATAAGGTCATAATCGGCACCTGCGCCGACAGCCTTGTTGCGGCAGAATACCGGGAACCGCAGGTCGTAGCAGACCTGCAGCAGGATCCTTACGCCCTTGTATTCGACTACGACCCGTTCTTCGCCCGGGGAATAGCGGAGATGCTCTCCGCTGTGGGTGAAGAGATGGTGCTTATCGTAGTATCGCACGGATCCGTCCGGCTTTACGAAGTAAAACCTGTTTCTATATGCGCCAGAGGCCTGTTCCCTTATGGCGAGACTGCCGGCTATCGCGCAGTTGCGCGCGGCCGCAAGCTCCTTCATAAGCTTCAGGCTTTCGCTGTCGTCGCTTTCGGCGACACCCTCCGGCTCAGTTACGAAACCGGTTGCAAACATTTCGGGGAGTATGATGAGATCCGTATCTTTCTGGCTCATCACCAGTTGTCTTACACGGTCCCTGTTGGCGGCCGGATCCTTCCAGACCTGATCCGCCTGAATAAGCGTCAATTTCATTTTTTAAGAGTCGCTTGCGTATTCCAAAATATCCCCTGGCTGGCAGTCGAGGGCATTGCATATTGATTCTAAAGTACTGAACCGTATGGCTTTAGCCTTTCCGGTCTTAAGAATTGAAAGGTTAGCCGCCGAGATACCTATTTTCTCGGCGAGCTCCCCTGAATGCATTTTACGCCTCGCCAGCATCACATCTATGTTGACTATTATCGGCATATTTTATTCGTTTTCTTCTTTTTTATCTTCTTCGGCTGGTTTTTCAGCGCCCTTGAGATAATTAGGCAGATTCATTCCGGCCATCTTGAACAGGTCGTCAAGCGGAGGTACGGACTTCATCATACCTGAAATAAAGTTCGAAGTAGCGGTCTTTCCGTCGGCTCCGTTGCCGGTATCCCAGACGGTAACCTTGTCGATGTTGATGCCCTTGACAGCCTCGACCTGAGTCTTGACGAGCTCCGGCAGCTTGTCTGCGATCAGCATGAGCACAGCCTTCTGAGGGTCTCCTGCGGCAGCGTTAACGAGCTGGTTGAAACCTTCAGCCTGCTTTGAGAGCACTTCGAGAGTACCGCGGGCCTGGGCATCCATCTTGGCGAAGATGGCGTCAGCCTCACCTTTTGCCATACGGCGGATCTTCTCTGCCTCGGCTTCGGCGTCGATGATAGCCTTCTCCTTGTCGATCTGGGCAGGAACGACGATGTTGGCCTGCTGGGTAGCTTTTTCTCTTTCGGCACGGGCAAGCTCGGCGTCACGCTCGGACTTGTAGGCCTCCTCGAGGGCTTTTGCAGCCTGGACTTTCTCGGCTGCCACGGCGATGCGTGCTGCTTCTGCCTCTTTCTCCCTGCGGAGTGCGTCAGAGTTGGCGATTGTGATCTTGGAGTTGTTCTCTCCTTCGACTGCAAGGGCGTTGGCCTCGGCGGTCTTGATACGGGTGTCTCGGGAAGTCTCGGCGATACGGATATCCTTGTCCCTGTCGGCCTCGGCTTTACCGATCTCACCGAATCTGTTCTGCTCTGCAACGCTCTTCTTGGCGTCATTGATAGCTTTGGCGGCAGCCTCTTTACCGAGAGCCTCGATATAGCCTGACTCGTCACGGATATCGGTTACGTTGACGTTGATAAGCTTAAGACCGATCTTGCGGAGTTCGGCCTCCACATTGGTGCTGACGTTGGCGAGGAACTTGTCGCGGTCGGCGTTGATTTCCTCGATATCCATCGTAGCGATGACCAGACGGAGCTGACCGAAGAGGATATCGGTGGCGATGTTCTGGATATTCTCGATAGAGAGACCGAGAAGTCGCTCTGCGGCGTTGGTCATGCTGTCAGGATCGGTGGAAATACCGACGGTGAAGCGGCAAGGAACGTCGACGCGGATATTCTGCTTAGAAAGTGCGTTGGTAAGGTTGCACTCGATTGAGATAGGGGTAAGATCGAGGAATGCATAGCTCTGGAATACAGGCCAGATGAAGGAGGCGCCTCCGTGGATACATCTTGCGGAAGAAATGCTTCCTTCCTTGTTCTTTCCGGTCTTACCGTATATTACGAGAATCTTGTCTGATGGACAACGTTTGTAGCGGTGCAGTATTGCAGTGAAGGTTACGAACAATACTGCTACGATGATAAGGAGCAAGGATAGTGTCATGGTATTATATTATTAAAGAGGTTAATTCTTCTACTAAAAGAGTGCTGTCATTGACAGCTTCGAGGACCTTGATCGGAGTTCCGGTCTTGATCTCGTCCCCGTCGGTCAGGGCGTTGTACTCGCGGATGGCCCCGTTGATGCTTATCTGCACCTTGCCTTCTCCCTTGCGCTCTCCCGGGATAGTCAGATAGACGGTGCCCTGGCAGCCGGCAGCGCTGCGGTATATATTGATGTTTCCGCTCTGCTGCATGCCGTTAAGCAGTTTGAAGAGGTACATCACCATCGCTACGAGAGCGACGCCGATCAGAATTGCTACCAGAAGGAGCACTCCTTTTGACTGGATGCTGTCCTTGAGCAGGATGGCGGACCATCCGAAGCCGAGGAAGAAATTGACAAAATTGCGGAATGTCAGAAGGTTCATTCCCGGATCCATGGATTCCGTAATGCCCGTGTCGAGATCCCCGTCAGGGATGTCGAAATCAGTGTCGGCATCCGCACCAATGAAGGTAGCGATTGTCTGAATCACAAAGATGAGGGATGCGGTCAGAGTTATTCCCCATAGAACTTTCATCGCCAGGCTAAGCCCGGCCCACCATGCTGATATCATAATATAACGAGTTTGTTTATCGCAAATTTATAAATATTTATCGAATAACAATAACTTTTTTAGAAAAAATTGCAATTATTGCCTTGTTTATTTATATTTGTGATATATGATCTTGACCGTCTCATTGTCGATTCTGTTCGGACTGCTTTTGCTAGGAGTGGTCCTTGTCATTCTTTTAGACGACGGAGACAGCGGCAGGAAGGTGGCATGGCTTCTGGTCATAACGGTGCTCCCGTTCGTAGGACTTATCCTCTACATACTTATCGGCATCAACTGGCGGTCCCATTATATCTTTAATTTCCGGCACCGCCGCTCCGACGCCCTTATCAAGTCCCAGACGACCCCGCAGCTCGAAGCCTTCCTCGATACCGATACCGACCTGAGCAGCATCAGGGAAGAATACAGACCGTTCTCCAGGATGCTTTCGCGCAACTACACCCGACTGACGACCGGCAACGCTCTCGAGATCATGACCAGCGGCCGCCGCAAACTCGAGCTTCTGCTTGAGGACTTGCTGACAGCGAAGGAATATATCCATATGGAGTATTTCCATTTCGGCAACGACGAGGGCAGCCGCGCCATCCGGGAAATCCTGATGCAGAAGGCCAGCCAGGGAGTCAAGGTCCGCTTCCTCTATGAAGCGATCGGTAATTTCCCGATTCCGGGCCGCTACTATTACGAGATGCGCAAAGCCGGCGTCGAAGTCGTCCGTTTCCACCAGCCTCTTCTGCACATTCTCAACTCCATCGCGACTATCAACTCCCGCAACCACCGGAAGATCGTCGTCATCGACGGCCGTATCGGTTACACCGGGGGGATGAACATAAACAACCATTATTTCTTCAAGTGGAGGGATACTCATCTGCGTCTGACCGGAGACGCCGTAGCGATGCTCCAGAGCATCTTCATGGACTCGTGGCTGACTTCAGGCGGTTCCATCGACAGACTTCTCCCCGAGTACTATCCGCAGATCCATGCTCCTTCTGTCGGTCTTTTCCCGACCGGCGGCCGCATCTTCAAGAACAAGGCTGTCCAGGTAGTCGCGGACGAACCTGACGCGGTCTGGCCCATAATCAAGATGAGCTACGAGTGGGTGTTCGCCAATGCCAGGAAATATATTTACCTCCAGACCCCGTACTTCGTGCCTCCGCATTCCGTACTCGAGGCGATGAAGATGGCGGCGCTCAGCGGTGTCGATGTGCGTCTCATGGTCCCTGCGAAGGTGGACACTTTCCTGATGGGCCCGGCCAACCGTTCCTTCTTCGGGGAATGCCTGGACGCGGGCATCCGCATCTACGAGCGCGAGGGAGAGTTCAACCATAGCAAGACCTTCGTGGCTGACGATTACCTGTCGCAGATAGGCTCGGCCAATATGGACAACAGAAGCTTCGACATCAACTACGAAGTCAATTCTTATATATTCGACGAGGAGGTAGCTCTTTATAACAAGGGAATCTTCCTTAAGGAACTGGAAAACTGCCGCGAGGTGACACTTGAAATCTGGGGCAAGAGGCGCTGGTTCAACCTTCTCGCCGAAAAGATAATGCGACTTTTTGCACCTGTATTATGACGGAATCCCTTATAAAATACGTAGAAAGCGAGATAATTCCCCGCTACCGCGACTTCGACGCCGCCCACCGGGAGAGCCATGCCCGCGACGTCATCGCCCGCAGTCTGGACATGGCCCGGATGTATGGTCTCGACGAAGATATGGTCTATGCGGCTGCGGCTTACCATGATACCGGCCTCGTCGAGGGCCGGAAGACCCACCATCTGGCGTCAGGCCGGATAATCCGGGAGGACCGGCGGCTCAGGGAATGGTTCTCCGCAGACCAGATAGAGACTATCGCCCAGGCGGCCGAAGACCATAGGGCTTCCGCTGACCATGAGCCCAGATCGATCTATGGCCGGGTCATCGCGGAGGCAGACAGGATGATCGACGGCGAGACTATCGTCCGCAGGACGGTACAGTATGGACTCGACCATTATCCCGAGCTCGACAAGGAGGAGCACTGGAAGAGGACGCTGGAGCATCTGGCCGAGAAATACGACTACGGCGGCTATCTTAAGCTCTGGATTCCGGAGTCGGAGAATGCGGTCAGGCTGGAGGAGTTCCGCCAGAAAATGAAAGACCGCGTATGGTTACGCGGTCTGTTCGAAGAGTCTTATGGTTCCGGGGCCTAGTATCTTGGCAGGAATCCTTTTTCGATAAGTACTTCTGCAATCTGGATTGCATTTGTGGCTGCTCCCTTGCGGATATTGTCCGACACGCACCAGAAGTTGAGTCCGTTCTGGACTGAAGGGTCGCGGCGGAGACGGCCGACGAACACGTCGTCCTTTCCGAGGGCGTAAAGCGGCATCGGATACTCGTTCTTGGCAGGATTGTCGACAACTGTGACTCCAGGAGTATTCTCCCAGATGCGACGGACCTCGGCGAGGTCGAACTCGCGCTCGAACTCGAGGTTGATTGACTCGGAGTGACCGCCGATGACCGGTACGCGGGCTGTCGTTGCGGATACGCCGATCTTGTCGTCGCCGAGAATCTTGTGGGTCTCGTCCATCATCTTGCGCTCTTCCTTGGTATAGCCGTCCTCGAGGAAAACGTCGATGTGGGGAATGACGTTCTGGTCGATAGGATAGTTGTAGAAGGCAGGGTATTCACCCCACTTCCCACCATTTCTCTCGGCTTCCATCTGGGCTACAGCCTTGTTGCCGGAACCGGTAACGGACTGGTAAGTCGAAACGACGATGCGCTTGATGATATACTTGCGGTGCAGCGGAGCCAGAGGCAGGAGCATCTGGATCGTAGAGCAGTTCGGGTTGGCGATGATGTAGTCGTCAGGGGAAAGGACGTCCGGGTTGATCTCCGGGATGACCAGTTTCTTGGTCGGGTCCATCCTCCAGTAAGAGGAATTGTCGACTACGCGGCAGCCTACTTCCGCAAACTTAGGGGCAAGATCCCTCGAAGGGCCGCCTCCTGCAGAAAAAATGGCGACATCAGGGCGGGCTGCAATCGCAGCCTCTGCACTGATCACGTCATATTCCTTCCCTTTGAAAACTACTTTTCTACCAACAGATCTTTCTGAAGCGACAGGGAAGAATTCGCTTACAGGGAAGTTCCTTTCTTCAAGAACTTCCATCATTCTTGTCCCGACAAGGCCGGTGACACCTACTACTGCAACTTTCATTTTAAGTTCGTTTTAAAATTATTCCAATTCAGACAGTTGCAAAAATAGCAAAAATCGACAAAAAACAATAGTTAAAGCCGATTAAATATATACTATGATATAGTACATCATAAGCCCCGCTGCAATCAGCTTTACTCCGGTTCCGAAAAGGAAGCCCAGGAAAGCTCCGAATGCCGATTTAAGAGAGTCCGGCGCATCTTTCTGGCCGTAAATGAGCTCGGCCAGGAAAGCTCCCGCGAGGGAGCCTATGATTACTCCTACCGGCGGGACGATCATGCCGATTATCAGACCCGCGATGGCGCCGCGGCCGGCATACTTGCTGCCGCCGGTCAGCTTTGTGAACCATGCCGGGACGAAATAGTCCAGTATCGTCACTATAGTGGTGACAGCCAGCCAGATAAGCAGAAAATTCATGGTGATCGGATCTCCGGCCGCATTGGTTCCTCCGGCAAAGTAGGCCAGCAGAAGACCGAGCCAGCTCAGAGGAGGTCCCGGCAGTCCCGGAACAATGCTGCCGATGATTCCGACAACGCCGAGAATCACGGCGAGGATAATCAGGAACGTACTCATTTTGCCATAGCTTTTTCGACGTCGTCCGGCTCGATAGGAAGTCTTGCCGGTCCCAGTCTGCGTGCGCCGTCCTCTGTAACGAGAACGTCATCCTCCAGACGGATTCCTCCGAAGTCGTAGTAACTCTCAAGTGCCTTGAAGTTGACGAACTGGCTGTTTGTCCCTTCTTTCTTCCACTGCTCGATAAGGGCCGGGATGAAGTAGATGCCCGGTTCGTCTGTGATTACATGGCCCGGTTTCAGGCGGCGGGCCATCCTGAGACTGCCCAGGCCGAGCTGGGACGATCTCTTCTGGTCAGGATCGTATCCGACGAGATTTTCGCCGAGATCCTCCATGTCATGCACGTCCATACCCATGTTGTGGCCGAGGCCGTGAGGTTGGAACAGGCCGCAGACGCCGGCTGCAGTCATCTCGTCGAGGTCTCCCTTGACAAGACCGAGGGCAGACAGGCCTTCGAGCATCTTCTTGGCTGCGGCGAGATGTACTTCGCGATAGGTGATTCCCGGACGGGTGAGGCTGAAGGCGTAGTTGTTGGTATCGCAGACAATCTGATAGACCTCGCGCTGCTTCGTGGTGAACTTGCCGGAAGTAGGATAGGTCCTGGTATAGTCCGATGCATAATGCATGTTGTTCTCGGCTCCGGCATCGATTACCATGAGCTTGCCCGGCTCGATGACCTTGTCGTGGAGGTGGTTGTGCAGGGTCTCGCCGTGCTGGGTAAGAATCGTCGGGAAGGAAACGCCCCAACCTTTGGAGAGGGTCACGCCTTCCATCTTGCCGACTATTTCCTGCTCGATTATTCCCGGCACTATGCTGTCCCTGGCAATCGTATGCATTTCCTGCCCGAGGGCTCCGGCGTCGTCGAGCTGCTCTATTTCGCATGGCTCTTTTATAAGACGCATGGAGATCACGGCCTTTATCAGCTGTTCAGAGGCTTCAGTTTCTCCGACGAGACTCTTGAGCATCATTGTGTTGTAGTATCTTGATGGAGGAAGGAAATGCACCTTGCGTCCTGATGAGACAGCCTTCTCTACGGCTTTGCATACGTCCATGTAAGGAGCGGAAGCGGCGACTCCGACGCTCTCGGCCTTGGATTTTACGGTAGGCTGTGGGCCCATCCATATTATGTCTCCGATTTCTACGTCATCAGCGTAGATCGTCTCCTTTCCGGACTCTATATCGATGGTTGCAGCGAAGCGCGGATCGTCAAGACCGAAGTAGTACAGCCAAGAGCTGTCCTGCCTCCATTTGTAGCAGTTGTCCTTGTACTGGGCCGGGGCCTCTACGTTTCCGATGAAGAGAACTATTCCTTTGCAGCCCTCTGCGACAAGCTTGTCGAGAAGGGTCTTGCGCCTTCTTACATATACTTCTTTTGCAAACATTTCAATGTGGTTTAAGGTTTATTTTTTCTCTATTCCATGCACGATGTTTATAAGCGTGCTGCCGAGCAATCCTGCAAATAACGAGCCCATCAATACGGCAACCTTGCCCATATCGCGCAGCTGGGCGGTGATTTCAGGGGTCTGTTCTCCGAAGGACAGGGTGTCCACGAATATGGACATGGTGAAGCCTATACCGCCGAGGCAGGCCACTGCGAAGAGCATCTTCCATGTGCCTTTCTCCGGCATGGCTCCGACTTTTGTCTTGACTGCGATCCAGCTGGCCAGGGTGATTCCGAGAGGCTTTCCGATAAGGAGTCCGAGGAATATACCCATGCTGACGCCTCCGAGCTCTGGAGAGAACTGGAATACGTTGAAGTAGGAGACATCCGGAATCTCCACACCGGCGTTGGCCAGGGCGAAGATCGGCATGATCAGGAAGTTGACCCATTTGCCGAGATTATGCTCCAGGCGGTCGCTGAGGCCGATGCAGTTCTTCGAGGTGCGGCTGAGGGTGCGGAGCACATGTCTCTGCGGCCCGTTCGGCCAGCCGCTTTCGTCATGGATGACGTCCAGCTCGACGAGTTTATGGCGGTAGTAGTCGCGCTTGTTGAAATAGTATTCTTTGGTGTATCTCGGCTTGGAAGGGATCAGGAAGGCCATGACTACGCCCGACATGGTAGCATGTATGCCGGAGTAGTAGAAGAGGACCCAGACCGCGATCGCCGGGATGAAGTAGTACCAGGCGCGTTTTTCTCCCAGCTTGTTCATGATCAGAATCAGAACGATCAGAAGCAGGGCGATTCCGAGAAGCCCGAGGTTGATGCTGCCGCCGTAGAAGATGGCGACGACGAGTATGGCGATAAGGTCGTCGGCGATGGCGAGTGCTGTAAGGAAGACCTTCAGCGATACAGGGACTTTGTCTCCCAGTATCGAGAGTATTCCGACGGCGAAGGCGATATCGGTCGCGGTAGGTATGCCCCAGCCGCTGGAAGCAGCCGTGCCGTTGTTGACGAGGGTGTAGATTACGGCCGGCATGACGACTCCGCCAAAGGCGGCGATGATCGGCATTATCGCTTTCTTCGGGGTGCTGAGTTCGCCGTAGGCTACTTCGCGCTTGATTTCGAGACCGACGGTGAAGAAGAATATCACCATCAGTATGTCGTTGATGAATTTCTCCACGGTCATTCCGGTCGGGAAGACGAAGCCGCCGCCCTCAGGTGGCGCGACGTTGATGGACAGACTGGTCTCGAGAATGCTGTGGTAGATGTGTTTTGTGGCAGGCAGATTGGCAAGGAGCATGGCTATCACTACACAGGCGAGAAGAATCACGCCCTGGGCCCACGGCTGCTTTACGAATCTGCGGTTCCGCTGGTTGAAGTTGTAAATGCTTTTGTTCCAGGCGTAGATAGGGATTAGTCTCATGTCTTTGTCTGCTGTTTTCTATTCTCCGTATAGGTACTTATGCTGTTCCGGAGTGAGGACATCGATTTCGATGCCCCAGTCCTTGAGTTTTCTGTCAGCTACTTCGCGGTCGATCTCGGCTGGGACGTTGTTCAGCATCTTGCCGGGCTCGCGGCAGATGGTGTCGCGGTGGTCGGCCAGATACTTGGCGCTGAGGGCCTGGATCGCGAAGGACATGTCCATGATCTCGGCCGGGTGTCCGTCGCCGGCGGCGAGGTTGACGAGGCGGCCTTCCGCGATTACATATACCGTGCGGCCGTCCGGGAGTTTATAGCCCATTATGTTGTTGCGGGCAGGGGCTTCGCTGACGGCATATTCTCTCAGTTTTGCGACAGCTACTTCGCAGTCAAAGTGGCCGGCGTTGCAGAGGATGGCGCCGTCTTTCATGAGCGGGAAGTGCTCTGTCGTTATGACGTCGTCGCAGCCTGTTACCGTGACGAAGATGTCGCCTTCAGCCGCTGCCTGTTTCATGGTCATGACATTGAACCCGTCCATTACGGCCTCCATGGCCTTGATCGGGTCGACTTCGGTGATTATGACTTTGGCGCCGAGTCCTTTGGCCCTCATGGCGACGCCTTTGCCGCACCAGCCGTAGCCTGCGACTACGACGGTCTTGCCGGCGACGATAAGGTTGGTCGTGCGGTTGATTCCGTCCCAGACGGACTGGCCTGTGCCGTAGCGGTTGTCGAAGAAGTGCTTGCAGGCGGCGTCATTGACCAGCATCATCGGGAACTTCAGGGCTTTCTCGCGGTTGAGGTTCTGCAGGCGGAGGATGCCGGTGGTGGTCTCTTCGCAGCCTCCGATGACGTTAGGGATGAGCTGCGGGAACTCGCTGTGGATCATGTTGACAAGATCGCCTCCGTCGTCGATTATGATGTCAGGGCCGATTTCGATGACCCTGCGGATGCCGCTTTCGTATTCTTCCGGGGTAGCGCCGTGGACGGCGAAGACGTTAAGGCCTTCATGGACGAGGGCGGCGGCGATGTCGTCCTGCGTGCTGAGAGGATTGCTGCCGGTTATGTACATCTCGGCCCCGCCGCTGGCAAGGACTTCGCAGAGATGTGCGGTCTTGGCCTCAAGGTGTACCGAGAGCGCTATTTTGAGACCTTTGAATGGTTTGTTGAGGGTGAATTCCTTCTGGAGTCCGTCGAGAAGGGGCATGTGCCTGCGGACCCATTCGATTTTCAGCTCCCCGGACTCCCAGAGAGCGGTATTTCTGATTTCTGAAGCCATGGTATTTCTTATGTGTTCACAAAGGTAGTCAATTATTGTTTCATTTTCTGACGATTATTATTATTTTTGCACGCTTGATACTTTAAACCAGACGGTAGTATTAAAACAGAAACCATTAAAAAACATTTGAATATCATGGGACTTTTAGAAGGAAAGGTAGCCCTTATAACGGGCGCCGCCAGAGGAATTGGCAAGGCAATCGCCTTGAAATTCGCTTCCGAGGGAGCTGATGTAGCAATCACTGACCTCGTAATCAACGAAGATGCTCAGAAGACTGTAGCCGAGATCGAGGCTTTTGGCCATAAGGTAAAGGCTTATGCTTCCAACGCTGCCAATTTCGAGGAGACTCACACTGTTGTAGACCAGATCGTGGCTGATTTCGGCAAGGTCGATATTCTGGTGAACAACGCAGGTATTACCAAGGATGGTCTTATGCTTAAGATGACCGAAGGTCAGTGGGATGCAGTCATTGCAGTCAACCTTAAGTCTGCTTTCAACTTCATCCACGCTCTTACTCCTGTCATGATGCGTCAGAGAGGCGGAAGCATTATCAATATGTCATCAGTCGTAGGTGTGCATGGAAACGCTTCACAGTGCAACTATGCCGCTTCAAAGGCCGGCCTTATCGCTCTAGCTAAGAGCATCAGCCAGGAAATGGGCCGCAGAGGCATCCGTGCCAATGCGATCGCTCCGGGCTTCATCGACACTCCTATGACCCAGGCTCTTCCTGAGGAGATCCGCAAGGAATGGATCGAGAAGATTCCTCTCCGTCGCGGCGGTACTGTCGAGGATATCGCAAATGTCGCAACCTTCCTCGCCTGCGACCTGTCTTCTTATGTGAGCGGCCAGGTTATCCAGGTAGATGGCGGTATGAATATGTAATGTTATTCAGAGACATCATAAATGAAATCAAGGCCATCGCAATCGCGGTGGCCGATTTTTTTATGCCCCGCAGGTGTCTGGTCTGCGGGCGCAGACTTGCGGTTTCGGAGAGGCATCTCTGCGCCGCCTGCGAGTCTGATATCCCTTATACATATTTCTGGATGCTGGGACGCAACCAGATGGCGGACAAGCTGAATGCCATGGTCCAGCGCCGGTTCGAGGCTGAGGGTCATGAAGGGGAAAGATGGCCGTATGAGTATGCTGCCGCCTTGTTTTTCTACAGCTCGGATGCGGGCTACCGGAAGATTCCGCAGGCACTTAAGTACCATGCCGACTTCCCGGCCGGAAGACGCTATTCGCGTCGTCTGGGGGAGAGACTGGCCGGATCGTCTTTGTTTTCCGATGTGGACATGGTCATACCTGTTCCTCTGCACTGGTCTCGCCGGTGGCGGCGCGGATACAATCAGGCGGAGGTGATTGCCCGTGAGATTGCGGCCGCCCTCGGGTGCCCTGTGAGGACAGACCTGCTGTCCAGGCCGGGACGTACTAGGACTCAGACGAGGATGTCGGTCGAGGCGAAGGGACGGAATGTGGCCCATGCCTTCCGGTGTCGTCCATTCGGAGGGGTGCGCCATGTGCTGCTGGTGGATGATGTCTATACTACAGGCGCGACTCTGAACGCCTGTCATGCCGCGGTCCGCGCGGCCCTTGCTTCGGCAGGAATTTCTCCGTCGGAGTGCCGCGTAAGTGTCGCCACGCTTGCCTACGTCGGCCGTCCTTGATTATTTCAGGAATTATTTATTATCTTTGCACTTCCTAAAGCCTTGGTGGTGGAATGGTAGACACGAGG
>JAEEGL016222117.1_pt1 | contig 20466 bp, 18 predicted proteins | sample 9134231 | NCBI WGS metagenome assembly JAEEGL01 (sample SAMN16246548, study PRJNA631951) | gut metagenome | biome: gut microbiome; feature: rumen; material: fiber-attached | host: Bos | place: Iran: Karaj | collected 2018-10 | reverse complement strand
TGGAAAAGATACCATTTGCCTTTGTATTCAGCGATAGCATGGTGAGTTGTCCAACCAACAACGGGTGTCATAATTACGCCTTGATAAGTAAATGGTCCGTAAGGATTATCGCCGATGGCATAACAGAGAAAATGACTGTCGCCCGTTGAATACGAGAAGTAATATTTGCCGTTGTATTTATGCATCCACGAAGCCTCAAAGAAACGGTGCGGGTCGCTCGCTTTTAACGGTTTACCGTCTTCACCGAGGATAACAACGCGGCGTGGTGCTTCGGCAAACTGCAATACGTCATCGCTCATTTTTACAACGAAACTCGGCAAAGCGGGCATATCTTTCTGAGCAAAAAGTTCACCGTTGCGGGTAGGCTCTGAACCCATATCAACAAGACCATTGTCATCGCCGTGCTTACCATGTACGGGAGCAAAGCCGGGTTCAAAAGGCTGCCACCATTGAAGTTGTCCGCCCCAAAGACCGCCAAAGTATGTGTAAATTGTGCCGTCATCGTCTTTGAAAACACACGGGTCAATCGAGAATGAACCGCGGATAGGCTGTGGTTGCGGCTTGAAAGGTCCTTCGGGTTTGTCAGCAACTGCTACGCCAAGACGGAATACGCCATCGTAGCCTTTGGCTGAAAATATGTAATAATACTTGCCGCCTTTTTCCACTACGTCGCTGTCCCACAACTGTTTTTCTGCCCACGGCACATCTTTTACGTCGAAGATTACGCCGTGATCGTTTACCTTGCCGGTCATCGGGTCGCCGTCAATTGAGAGAGCGTGATAGTCTTTCATTTGGAAGTGTCCGCCGTCATCGTCTTCTGCGGCGTGTGCCTCCCAGTCATGAGAGGGATAAACAAATACTTTGCCGTTAAAAACATGTACGGCAGGGTCTGCCATAAAGTCGGCAGGAAACAAATATCTTTTCTGTGCCATTTTTTAATATTATTTGGTTAAAAAATAATTTTTTTCTTTTTTATTCAATTACCGTTCTAAACGAATCGACGATGCCGAGCAGACGGTTTTCCTTGTCAGTAACGAGTACAGCGTGGATTTTGTTAATGTGCATTATGCGACTGATTTCGGCAATTTTTGTTTCTGGCGAAACGGTTTTCGGCGTTTTGGTCATAATGTCGGAAACCTTCAACTCGAAAAACTTGTTCTGACTTTTTTCCATTGCGCGTCTTACGTCACCGTCGGTTATAAGCCCTTCAATCCTGCCGTCCCTGATTGCTACACAAAGTCCGAGGCGTCCCTGACTTACGTTTATAACTGCCTGAGAAAGAAGTGTTTCAGGGTCGATGACGGGTAAGTTGTCTTTCAGCATAACGTCTTTTGCCTTGGTGAGAAGTTGCTTTCCGAGGCTGCCTCCGGGGTGAAACTGCGCAAAATCGCTTTTCTTGAAATTCCGCGCCTCAATCAGTGCGCAAGCCAGAGCGTCGCCCATTGCCAAAACCGCCGTCGTGCTTGAAGTCGGCGCAAGTCCCAGGGGACACGCCTCATGTCTTACCGCAACTTTTATATGAACGTTGCTGTGTTTTGCCAAAAGACTTTCTGGGTTGCTACTTATGCCGATGACCGGAATTTTTTTCGCTAACAAAAACGGAAAAAACCTCAGCAACTCGTCGGTCTGACCGCTGTTGCTGATAGCAATCACTAAGTCTGACGGCTCAATAACACCGAGGTCGCCGTGAAAAGCGTCCAACGGGTTGACAAAAAATGACGGCGTTCCTGTGCTGGAAAACGTTGCGGCAATTTTTTCGCCGATATGTCCGCTTTTGCCAACGCCCGTTATGATGACCTTGCCTTTGCAACTTAAAATCAGTTCGACGGCTTTGTCAAAATTTTCGTCCAATTGCTCAATAAGTTCCGTTAAAGCCAAGGCTTCGTCTCTTAAACATTGTGCTGCAATCTCTCTGTAATTTGTCATAACAATGAAGCGATAACTTGTTCTAAATCTTTTAAAAACAACATATTAGGTCCGTCGCTAAGTGCGTTGTCGGGGTCGGGGTGCGTTTCAAAGAAATAACCTGAGGCACCGAAAGCCTTAGCCGCCAGAGCCATTGCGGGGATAAATTCACGGTTGCCGCCAGTTTTACCGCCTGCCGCACCGGGTCTTTGAACGCAGTGCGTGCAGTCCATGATGACGGTCGGTGTAAATTTTTTCATGTCGGGAATGTTCCTGAAATCCACTACAAGATTGTTGTAGCCGAACATATTGCCCCTTTCGGTGAGCCATATTTCTTTTGCGCCCGCCTCGGAAGCCTTCTGAACCGGGTATTTCATGTCTTCGCCCGACAAAAACTGCGCTTTTTTTATGTTGACAATCCTGCCTGTTTTTGCAGCCGCCAAGAGCAAATCCGTCTGACGGCACAGAAAAGCCGGAATTTGCAGAATGTCAGCGGTTTCGGCGGCTTTTTCAGCCTGACAACTTTCGTGAATGTCGGTTAAGATTTTAAGACCGTACTGTTTTTTGATTTCCGCTAACATTTCAAGCCCTTTTTCAAGACCCGGACCTCTGAAAGATGAGATTGAGGTGCGGTTTGCCTTGTCAAAAGAGGCTTTGAAAATGATTTCAACGCCGAGTTTTTGATTGATTCTTTTTATTTCTTGTGCCACTGTGTCAAGCAGTTGCATACTTTCTATGACACAGGGTCCGGCTATAAAAACAGGATTTTTCATCATTTCTTTTTTGTGCAAATTTAAGGGATTTCACGGATTTATTTTACTTTTTAACGTTTTTTATGTTAACGTTAAGCGGCAGGCGGAAATCCGAGTACACGCCTTTGTTGATGTCAAATTCGCTTTTAACAGCCTTTGACAGCGAGAGTTTGTAGTCGGAAAAATATTCCCAATACATGATTCCGCCGAGGTCTTTCATAAAAATATAATCGACCTTGCGTCTTACGGATTCTTCGTCTTCGTAAGAAATAAAAATTTTATCCTCCTTATTATATAGTGTCGGAGCGTAAGCCGTAGAGTCCCAATAGCGCACGTATTTCGGATTTTTTAGTAGCGGGACGATTTTAGCGTAGGAGACGGAGCCGACACCTTTGCCGTTTTGAAAAAGTCCGTTGTCGGTATCTTCCACGTTTTTCCATTTTCTGCCGTAAAAAGCCGCACCTATAATTATTTTTTCAGCCGGGACACCCTTTTTAATATACGAGTTAGTGATTCTTTCTACGGAGTGTCCTGTGTTTTGAACTCCTGACAAATAGAGATTTGTGTGATGTCCCGTGTGTTTGTTCCACTGACCGTAAAAATCGTATGTCATAAGAAAAAAATAATCAGTCAACGGTACTATTTTGCTGATTTCGGTGTATGACAAATATAGTTCAAACGCTCCGGCGGCTATCGTCAAAAGGTATTTTTTGCCGTCTTCTTTTGAGGCCTTGTCAAAAGCCGTACGGAGTTCCCTCAAAAGAGACGTAAAATTCTTCTTGTCTTCTTCCCTTGTGTTTTTATTCATACCCGGAAATTCCCAGTCAACGTCTATGCCGTCAAGAGAATAATACCGCACAAAACGCACTGCATCGTCAACAAAAATAGCCCGCGTGGAATCGTTAAGGCACATTTTGGAGAAAACCTCAGCCGTACCGTAGCCGCCTATCGAAACGAGAATTTTTATGTTTTGATATTTTTGTCTTATCTCTTTGGCTATCATAAAATTTTTTGCATCGTTAGGATAAATGAGTCCTATACGGTTGTTTGTTATCTTTGTGAAAGCAAGGTTCAAGATGTCCACGCCGTCAAGTTGCATATCTTTGAGCGTGAGTTTGCGGTTGCCTATGTGCATATACGCGCAGATTAACGGCTTTTTCAGCGGAGAAAATTTCCCTATCGGCAGGGTGTTTAGTGCCGCCGTATCGCCGTCGTTTACCAAACAACCGCAAAAAAACATCATTGTAAATATAAAAGTGTATAATAGTAATTTCATCTTCCTTTTTTAATTACAGAGCGCAAAGATAGTTTTTTTTTTGTTAACGCTTTATAAAAAATAATGCCCAAATGGTTAACAAAAAAATAACTGAAAAAAGTATCAAAAAAATTTGGCAGATAGAAAAAAAGTCCGTAATATTGCACTCCGAAATTTTTGAATATAACGTTAATAAATTTATAAAATAAAACCATGGAATTATTAAAAGTAGTTGAAGAACAATATGCGCTCAAAAGAGAGTGGCCTGCGTTCAACAGCGGTGATACAGTTACTGTAAATTACAAAATCAAAGAAGGCAACAAAGAGAGAGTTCAGCAATTCAGGGGCGTTGTCATTCAGAGAAAAGGCGAAGGCATTAGCGCAACGTTTACTGTAAGAAAAATGTCGGGTTCTACCGGCGTTGAAAGAATTTTCCCCGTAGAATCTCCTTTTATTTCTTCTGTTGAAGTTAACAAGAGAGGTTCGGTTCGTAGGGCAAGAATCTACTACGTTAGAGAACTCACCGGCAAAAAAGCACGTATCAAAGAAAAAAGAATGTAATTTTTTCTTTGACCAAAAAGAAAGAAACAAAAAATCCTCAAACCCAATGTTTGGGGATTTTTTTTGCAGGAAAAATTTTGTCAATACAAATAAAAGGTGTAATTTTGCACCCGTAATTTTTAGAAAAAAAGAAATTAAAATGGCAGACACACAAATTAACGAAAACGGTCAGGATCAGTTGGAAACCGTTGAAAGTTCGTTAGGAAGAACCGAAATGTTCATAGAGGACAACAAAGATAAATTGTTGACGGGATTGGCTGTCGTAGTCTTGGTGATTTTCGGTATTTACGCTTACATCAAATTTGTTAAAACCCCGAAAGAAAACAACGCCGCTGCGCAGATGTTTATGGCGGAGCAGTATTTTGAAAGGGATTCTTTCAATCTCGCTTTGAATGGCGATGGCAACTATCCGGGATTTTTGAAAGTAATGAACGAATATTCCGGCACAAAGGCCGCTAATAATGCAAAATATTATGCCGGAGTATGTTATATGCAACTTCAAGATTTTGACAATGCAATACGTCAGTTAGAGGATTTTTCGTCTAATGACCCGATGCTCTTGCCCGTATCAACCGGACTTTTGGGCGATGCTTATATGGAAAAAGGCTTGACCGATAAGGCTGAAACTTATTACAAAAAAGCAGTTTCGCAAGCAGAAAAAAACAATTTGATTGCACCGCTTTATTTGCAAAAACTTGGCGTTTTGTACGAGAAAGCACAGAAATTGCAAGATGCTTTGACTGTTTACGAGAAAATCAAGTCTGAATATCCTTCTTCTAACGAGGGTAGAAATGCAGAAAAATATATTCAATCTGTAAAGATTAAATTAGGTAAGTAGAATAAATTTTATTCATAACTATTAAGTTTAGAGTGGCTGTTGCGCATGTCTGAGGATATGCGCGGCAGCCTTTTTAATATCTTTTTTGAACAAGTAATCATTATTAACATAAAAGTTAAAATATAAAAACATTATGAAAAATTTAAAATATTCAATGGATAAGTCGCTGAAAACCCAAACGTTAACGGCAATTTTATTGATAATTTTACCTCTTCTAATTGTGGCTGCGGTAGTATTTGTTTACACGAGCGTAATCAATACTAATGCCAAGGATTTGAGGTTTAAGTATCTTCAAGAGTTTAAGTACAGCGAGGATATTGACGAAATTTCAAACGATGCCACAGTCAGTCTTATTTATTATGTTTTGATTGAAAACCAGACAGATAAGGCTGAAAATTTGGCAAGTTTTACTAAGGCATACGAAATATGCGATTCTTTGAAGGCTTTTATGAGCGGAAAAAACGAGGTTCTAATTCCCATAGTTGAGGATACAAAAAAAATTTTGGCTGATATGCGTTCCAAATATGCGGTTTCTTACGACAAAAAAGAAATAAGTATAGGGCAAAAAGAGCAACTTGACGGTATGTTTCAAGAGTTGTCGGATAAGTTGGAGTCTCTTGGAAATGCTCAAAACAACCAAATTATAGAAAGAGTTTTGAGACTTTTTTCAATGGGTTTGGAGAAAAATCCGCGCGGTTATATGTCGTCAAAAAAGAATTTTAAAACGGCTGGAATGATTTTTTCGCGTGTTAGACATCAGGGCGTTAGCAACGAAGATTTTTCTTCGGCGCAACAGATGATTGACAATTTTATCTCGCTTGCTCAGGATTATGCTTTGAACAACGACGAGGCGTATTCATTGATGTATGAGGTTGATTCTCTGAGTTATTGTGTTTACGACAACAGCGTAAAACTTCAAGACCAAACCTCGTCAACGGTTTGGAATGCGGCAGACGAACTTCAAGAAAGTCTGTTTGCAACTCGCGTTATGATAATTATGGGAATCTTGATTTCTGCCGTAATCATTTGGATTGTTACCAAAATTATTATTCACAAGGTGATAAATCCGATTCGTGAAGGCATTTACACTGTAACGGAACTTTCGGAAGGCAACCTTGATTTGAACGTTGAAAAGGGAAATTCAAATGATGAAATAAGTCAGTTTAAAACCGCGCTTTATACTCTTAACGACAATATCAGAACCATCGTAGGCAATATTTATTCTGTTGCTGACAAGATTTCGGTGTATTCAAAAGAGATGAACAAAGCAAGTCAGGAGATGAGCGAAAATGCTAATAATCAGGCATCTTCTTCGGAGGAGATTTCGTCGTCGGTAGAGGAGATTGCGGCAAGCATTCAGCAAAACAGCGAAAACGCCCGTGAAACCGAAAGAATTGCCATCAAAAACAGCGATACGATTCAATCTTGTTTTTCAGCCGCTCAGGAGACGGTAAAAATGATGAACGAAATCGCTTCAAAAATATCGTTTATAGACGAAATTGCTTTTCAGACTAATATTTTGGCTCTGAACGCGGCAGTTGAAGCGGCTCGTGCGGGTGAACACGGCAAAGGTTTTGCTGTAGTTGCGGCTGAGGTCAGAAAACTTGCTGAAAACTGTGCTGTTGCGGCAAAAAATATTGACAATGTCAGCAACGAAGGCAAAGAAGTTGCAAAACAAACCGGCGAGGCGTTTACGCTTGTTTTACCGGAAATCGAAAGGACGACGACTTTGGTAAAGGAAATTGCGATAACTTCGACGGAGCAGTCTGCAAACGCAAATCATATCAATATCGGCGTTCAGAATTTCAATTCAAGTACGCAGCACGTTGCGGCTTTGAGCGAGGAGGTTGCCACTAACTGTGAGGCTCTTTCAGAAATGGCGGACGATTTGATGAATATGATTAAATTCTTTAAAATCCATAGGGCGTAAAAAATTATGCTGATAATTTCACGTTTTTTGTTCACGAGATTCTTAAAAACATATTCGGGGATAACGCTTTTTCCGTTTATAATTCTAAAACACGGCAAAAACGAAATCCCCGAATATAATTTTAATGTGCTTTTGAATCACGAAAAGATACATTTTTATCAGCAAATAGAAACTTTAATTGTCTTTTTTTATATTCTGTATTTATTTTTTTATATTAAAAACCGCTTAAAAGGCATGACACATTTTGCCGCCTATCAAAATATTCCGTTTGAAAAAGAAAGTTACGAGTTTGAAAAGGATTTGTCGTATCTTAAAAACAGAAAATTTTGGGCGTGGAGAAAGTTTTTTTGACTTTTGTTTTAAAAATTGTATAAATTTTCACTTTTTTGCATACGTATTTCGCTTAAAATGAAAAAATATTCAAAAAAAGTTCGGCATTTAACGTTTAGTTAATATAAAATGTTTTCCTTTGCACCAAAAAGAAATTCATAACAATAAACCGTTATAAGATGTCAAACAATTTGCAAATCAAAAATTTGGATAATGTTGTCGTAAGATTTTCAGGCGATTCCGGCGACGGAATGCAACTTGCGGGCAATATTTTCTCTACAATTTCGGCTACTGTCGGAAACTCTATCAGCACGTTTCCCGATTATCCCGCCGACATCCGCGCTCCTCAGGGTTCTCTGACCGGCGTTTCCGGTTTTCAGGTGCATATCGGCGCAACAAAAGTTTATACTCCGGGCGACAAATGCGACGTACTTGTCGCTATGAACGCCGCTGCTTTGAAAACGCAGTATAAATATGCAAAATCAAATGCCACGATTATTATCGATACTGACAGTTTCAAAGCCGCTGACCTTCAAAAGGCTCAGTTCCAGAGTGAAGACTATATCGCGGAAATGAACATCGACCCCGACAGGGTTATCGCTTGTCCGCTCACAACTATGGTCAAAGACTGTCTCAAAGACTCAGGCATGGACGCAAAAAGCATTCTCAAATGCAGAAACATGTTTGCGCTCGGTCTTGTATGCTGGCTTTTTGACAGGGATTTGGAAATCGCTTTCAACTTCCTTAAAGAAAAATTCGCTAAAAAAGCTGGCGTTGCAGAGGCTAACATTAAGGTGATTCAAGCCGGTTATGATTACGGTCATAACACACACTCTTCTGCAATGAACGTTTACAGAATAGAAACCGCCGACAAAACTCCCGGCCGTTATATGGACATAACAGGTAATAAAGCAACGGCTTACGGTCTTATCGCAGCCGCTGAAAAGGCAGGACTAAGACTTTATCTCGGCTCTTACCCGATTACCCCCGCAACGGACGTTTTGCACGAACTTTCAAAACACAAAAGTTTGGGCGTTACGACGGTTCAGTGCGAGGACGAAATCGCGGGCTGCGCTTCTGCAATCGGTGCTTCTTTTGCCGGTGCGCTTGCCGCTACAAGTACCTCAGGTCCCGGTATCTGCTTGAAGTCAGAGGCTATGAACCTCGCTGTTATATTGGAACTTCCGCTCGTTGTGTTGGACGTTCAGAGAGGCGGTCCCGCAACAGGTCTTCCCACGAAATCGGAACAGACCGACCTTTTGCAGGCACTTTACGGCAGAAACGGCGAATCTCCGATGCCCGTTCTTGCGGCTCTCTCGCCGACCGACTGTTTTGAGGCGGCTTACGAGGCTTCAAAAATCGCTTTGGAACACATGACTCCCGTCGTACTTTTGACCGACGCTTATTTGGGCAACGGTTCGGCTGCTTTCAAACTTCCGAACTTGGCCGACTATCCGGCAATCAACCCGCCGTATGTTCCTGAGGAACTTTTGGGAAAATGGACACCGTATATGAGAAACGAAGATCTGGTTCGTTATTGGGCAGTTCCGGGAAGAAAAGGTTTTACGCATATTTTAGGCGGTTTGGAGAAGGACGACAAAACCGGCGCAATCTCTACAAACCCCGAAAACCACGACCTTATGTGCCGCAAGAGGGCTGAAAAAATCGAAAAGATAAAAGTTCCCGATTTGCAGGTTGAAGGCGACAAAGACGACGCCGAACTCCTGATTGTAGGTTTCGGTTCAACATACGGACACCTTCACGCCGCAATGGACGAAATGCGTCAGGCGGGCAAAAAAGTGGCTTTGGCTCAGTTCAAATACATCAACCCCTTGCCGAAAAACACTTCGGAAGTACTCAAAAAATACAAAAAGGTAGTTGTCGCAGAGCAGAACCTCGGACAGTTTGCCGGTTATTTGAGAATGAAAGTTGACGGTCTTGTACCGTACCAGTTCAACGAGGTAAAAGGTCAGCCTTTTAACGTAGGCGAGTTGGTTGAAGCGTTTAACAAAATCTATTAATCTGAAAAACAATGGAATACACAATAAACGATTTTAAGAAAGGGCAGCCCCGCTGGTGTCCGGGCTGCGGAGACCATTTTTTCTTGGCTTCATTACAGAAAACTTTGGCTGAAATCGGCGTTGCTCCCGAAGACACGGCAGTAATTTCGGGTATCGGTTGTTCGTCGCGTTTGCCCCACTACATGGCAACTTACGGCATGAACACCATTCACGGACGCGCTGCGGCTATTGCTACGGGCTGCAAGGTGGCTAATCCGAAACTTACCGTATGGCAGATTTCCGGCGACGGCGACGGTCTTGCAATCGGCGGCAACCATTTTATCCACGCGAACCGCAGAAACATCGACTTGAAAATGATTCTGCTCAACAACAGAATTTACGGTTTGACCAAAGGTCAGTATTCACCGACCTCACCGAGAGGATTTGTTTCAAAATCTTCGCCTTACGGAACGGTTGAAGACCCGTTCAGACCGGCTGAGTTGTGTTTCGGCGCAAGAGGACATTTCTTTGCAAGGGCTGTTGCAACCGACGCTCCCGGTACGGCGGAAGTCTTGAAAGCGGCTTACGCTCACAAAGGCGCGGCTGTCTGCGAGATTTTGCAGAACTGCGTTATTTTCAACAACGGAACCCACGACTCTGTTTACAAACCCGATGTGAGAAAGAAAAACGCCATTTATCTGAAACACGGCGAAAAAATGGTGTTCGGAGAAAACAACGAGTTCGGTCTGGTTCAAGACGGTTTTTCAATCAAGGTTGTTAAAATCGGTGAAAACGGTTACACGTTAGACGATGTTTTGGTTCACGATGCACATTGTGAGGACAACACGTTGCAGTTGAAACTTGCGCTTATGGAAGGACCAGATTTCCCGATTGCGTTGGGCGTGATTCGCGATGTTGAAGCCCCGACTTACGACGAGGCTGTTAACGCTCAAATTGAAGAACTAAAAGCCCAGAAAAAATATCACAATTTCGCAGAACTTTTGGAAACAAATGATATTTGGGAAGTAAAATAAGATTTTTAAGTTTTACGATGTTGGGGCGGGCGTTGTGTCCGCCCTTTTTTTTGACCATTTCAAAAATTTTATCTAAATTTGCGATGACAAAATTTAGAATTGAAAATGCTGACTGAAAGAGAAAAATTACAAAAAGCAAACGACGAAATTCTTAACGCTCAAAGCGTTATGGACAGACATAAAAACTGCGTGGCGGTTTTCGGGTCATCATCAATCAAAGAGGACACGGAGTATTATAAGCAGGCTGTTTTGACGGGCGAATGTCTTGCAAAAGCGGGTTTTGAAGTCATAACGGGCGGCGGTCCGGGATTGATGGAGGCGGTTAACAAGGGCGTTCAAAATGCCGGCGGCGTCTCAATCGGAATCTGCATGGAGTTTCCCGACATCTGTATCGAAAACGATTTTATCGACAAGGAAAACCACCTTCTGCTGACCGATATGGCGGCAAGAAAATATTTGTTTTGGAAATATTCACGCGCTTTTGTTGCATTGCCGGGCGGTCTTGGCACTTTGGACGAAATCTCCGAAGCACTAACCCTTATGCAAATGGGAAACATAAAAAAACGTCCGTTTGTTTTTCAAGACAAAATCTTTTGGAAACCGTTTGAAAACTGGCTTTCTACAAGTCTTTTAACAGAATATAAAACAATTAAACAGTCTGATATTCAGTTGTTTTCTTTGTCGGAAAACGCAGAGGAAACCTTGAAAATAATTTTAAAAAACATATAAAATCATGAAAAAAATCTTTATGCTCTTAGCGGCAGTTTTTGTTTCGCTTTTGGTAAAAGCGCAAATTCCTACTGCTCAATGTCTTGCAGGTGATACGATTGTCCGTCAGGGCAACTCGTTTGTAATGACGGTTAATATAAATAAATGTGATTTGGCGTGTTATGCACAGTTTCAGCAACTTTTGCCTGAGGGATTTGCGGCTACGGAAATCACTGGCGAGTCCGACAATGCCAATTTTTATTTTGAAAACAACAAAGTTTTTTATCAATGGTATAAACTTCCGATTGAGAAAAATTTTATCACATTGAAATTTAATGTCGCTGTTTCTCAGGGAGTTAAAGCCGGGAGATACGAAATCCCCGGATATTTTTCTTATCAGGTAAAAAACCGCTTGGGACAAATTGACACACCCGTAACAATTATAGTGCAATGAAAAAATTTTTGTTATTGCTGACGGCGTTATTGCCTTTTTCGGTTAACGCGCAGCAGGATACGGTTGCCGTTTTAACCGATACTGTTGCTGTTAACGACACGATTATAATTACGGCGGTCGGCGACATAATGCTCGGCAGTATTGTCCCCGATATGTCGTATTGTCCGCCCGGCAACGATGCAAGCCATCTTTTGGACGAAGTGAAACCGTATTTTGACTCTTCGGACGTAGTTTTTTGCAACGTTGAAGGTACGTTTACCGACACTAAAACCGGCGCGAAAAACTGTAACGATCCGAAAACGTGTTTTACTTTTGGAATGCCAAGAAAGTACGCAAAATGTTTTAAGGATGCCGGTTTTAACCTTGTTAGTGTTGCTAACAATCATAGTGGCGATTTTGGTGAATACGGTAAAACAAACGCAAAGCACCTTCTTGATAGTTTGGAAATCAACTGGGCAGGTTTTACGGAAAAGCCGACAGCAGAGTTTGAGATAAACGGCGTGAAGTACGGTTTTTGTGCGTTTGCGCCCAATCAGGGAACGGTTCAAATTACCGACCATGACAATGCTTGTGCGTTGGTAAAACGTCTGAAAGATAGTTGCGACATCGTAATCGTATCGTTTCATGGCGGTGCAGAAGGCGCAAATTATCAGCATGTTACGAGGCAATATGAGACGTTTTTGGGTCAAAACAGAGGCAATGTTTACAAGTTTGCGCATACGGTTATAGACGCGGGTGCGGATATTGTTTTGGGACACGGACCGCATGTTACGAGGGCGGTGGAGGTTTACAAAGGGAAATTCATCGCTTATAGTATGGGAAATTTTGCAACGTACAGCAACATCAACATCAAGGGCGTTAACGGTTTAGCCCCGATTTTCCGTGTTAAAATGAATAAAAAAACAGGCGATTTTATTTCGGCGCAGATAATTCCGACGTATCAAATAAAACCGCCTAACAAAGGTCCTCATATTGATTCGCAAAAGCGTGTAATTCAAGTGATTAAAAACCTTACTCAGACCGATATTCACGACAACTGTCCTGAGATTTCTGACGACGGCATTGTTTTGCCGCCAAAAACAGAGGAATAAAAAATGCGGGCAAAAGATTTTTTGTCCGCATTGTTTATTCCTTTTTTACATCATTTTTTTAATTAACATATCTTCCGTAAGACCTTCTGCCTCGGCTTGGTAGTTTCTGATGATTCTGTGCCTTAAAACAGGCAGCGCAACGGCTTTAACATCGTCAATATCAGGCGAATATTTGCCGTGAAGAAGGGCGTATGTCTTTGCGCCGGTTATCAAATATTGCGAGGCTCTCGGACCTGCTCCCCAGTTGAGGTATTTGTCGGCAAGCGGGTCAGAATTTTTGGTTTTCGGTCTTGTTTTGGCCGCAAGACTTACCGCATATTTTATAACGTTGTCTGCAACAGGCGCACGTTTTATCAAGTCGCGGAAATAAATTATATCTTTTGATGAGAGTACTTTTTGCGGCTCAATTACGGTATCTTTTGTTGTGTTTTTAACGATTGTGATTTCGTCTTCCAAGTCAGGATAATCCAAAATTACGTTGAACATAAAACGGTCTAACTGCGCCTCGGGTAGGGGATAAGTACCTTCTTGCTCAACGGGGTTTTGTGTCGCCAAAACAAAAAACGGTTCTTCCAATTTGTAATTGTTGCCCGAAACGGTTACCGTATGCTCCTGCATTGCCTCCAAAAGCGCAGACTGTGTCTTGGGCGGAGTACGGTTTATCTCGTCAGCCAAAATAATGTTGGCAAAAACAGGACCTTTTACAAACTTGAACTGCTTGTTTTCGTCCAAAATTTCCGAACCCGTAATATCGCTTGGCATCAAGTCGGGCGTAAACTGGATTCTCTTATATTTTAAGTCCAAGGCCTTTGATATAGTATTGACTAACAATGTTTTAGCCAAACCCGGAACACCAACCAAAAGACAGTGTCCGCCGGCAAACATCACCGTTAAGACTTGTTCTATAATTTCTTTTTGACCGTAAACCACTCTGCCGATTTCTTTCAAAAGTTCGTCGTGCTTTACTTTGAGTGCTTCTGCTCCCTGAATGTCATCTTTGTATTCTGCCATTTTTCTATTTTTTTAAGTCTGTGTGAAGCCAACCGTCGTATTCAAACGGACAACTTTTGTAACTTTTATCAATTCTTATGTATGTTGACTGTGCTTTTTCGCCAATCCATTTGTCGTATGCCTTTTTGTATTTTTTGTCCATAGCCATATCCTGAATCTCTTGATAATCAGTCTCTATGGAGGCTTGATGTGGCAAAACTTTTGACTTTATCAAAATGATTTTGTAGACCGTGTTGCCTTTGTCGTCGTAAGTTTCAAAAGGCTTGGAAAATTCGCCCTCTTCAAGATTTTTTATGTTGTAATACGTTGCGGGCAAAATCTGGTCAACCTCAAATTTGGCGTTGCCGGAATACGGGTTTACAACAAGTCCGCCGTTTTTAGCGGTTTTGTCGTCCTCGGAAAACAGTTTTGCCGCGTCTTCAAAACTGTATTTTTTTTCGGTTAAAGCCGTGTAAACGCTGTCAGCGGTTTTTTTGGCCTTGTTTTTTGCTGCCATGCTGAATTTCGGTTTCATCAAAATATGGCGGACGTTGATTCTTTCGCCTTTACGGTCAATTAGTTGGATAATGTGGTATCCGAAATCCGATTTTATGACATCCGAAATAGAATCTTTTTTCAACGCGAAAGCCGCCGTTGCAAATTCAGGTACGAGTTCACCTCTTGACATCATGCCGAGTTCGCCGCCTTTTGCCGAAGAGCCGGGGTCTTCCGAATACAAAATGGCTTTGGTTTCAAAAAGTGCACCTTCGTTTAAAACTTCGTTTTTAATATCAAGAAGACGTTTTTTAACGTTTTCGATGTCCGTTTTCGAGATTTCCGGATAGAAGACGATTTGGTTCATTTCTATCGTCAAGTCAATCAGCGGCAACGAATCTTTGGAAAGCGTTTTGTAGAACTTATTGACTTCAGAGGGCGTAATTTTTATGTCTTTTGTGATTTGATTACGCTCGCGTTGAGAGAGAAGTTGGTCTTCGGTGATGTCGCGCAAATCCTCTTTGATTTCGCCGATTGGCTTGTTGAAATACTCTTCAACTTTGCTGATTCCGCCGAGTTGGTCTATAAAGCCTTGCATACGGTTTTGGATTTCGGCATCCACTTCTTTTTCCGTAACCTCCAAAGAGTCTATTTCTGCCTGAGTAACAAGCAGTTTGTTATACAGCATATCTTCATAAATGCTGCATTTGCTGACGTTTTTGTTATGAGCCTTAGCCTGAACTAACTGCTCTTGAACGGTTGATTCAAGTATGATTTTATTGCCTACTATGCCTACAACTTTATCAACAATGATAGTATCCTTTGGTGTTTCTTGTTTTATGTTTTGTGCCGATGAAGAAGAAAACGCCAACAAGGACAAAACTACCGGAATAATTCTAATTTTATTTAATTTAATCATTTTTTTGATCTGTTTTTTGTGCGGGTTTGTTGAAATATTCAAGATTACCGTCTGTTACGGCTTTGTCGTAAACACTTTTTTCTAACTCGCTTATTAACTTATTTTTGCGCGTATTTATTATACTTTGTTCGATAAAATAACGGGCAGTTTCAAAAGGCGTTTTTGAACCTACCGGAGTATAATCTTTGATTTTAACAAGCCAAATGCTGTGGTCTTGTTCGTCAAGCGAGATAATGCCGTGTACTTTCAGAATTTCGTTTCTTTCGCTTATAACACCCGGCAAAACATCGCATAATTGTCTGAGCGTTATCCAGCGTCCGTCAAAATCGTTGTAATTTTGGGCGTTTTCTTTGACGTATTCTATAAGTGCGGCAGAGTCTATATCGTTTTTATATTCCAACAATTTTTTCATTTCTTTAATTGTTGAAGGTTCATCGTCAACTAAAACGCAAACAACTCTTACCATTGACGAGTTCAGTTTGAAATCGTCTTGATGTTTTTCGTAATAATCCCTTGCTTGTTGCACTGTTACAACAGTATCAAGATTTTGCGAAATAAATTCATCTTTATATTTGTATATCAGTAGATTGTTGCGGTATTCCTCCAATTTTTTCTCAACGTTTTTTTGTTCTTGCGTGAGGTTTAGTTCCGCTTTTTTTATCATGAGTTGTTGTTTTGCCCAAACGTTTATGTAATTGTTGACTTTTGCCGCACTATCTTCGGTAGATAGACCGCGCGGTATCAAGTCTTCAAGGTCTTCAAAAAAGAGATAACTATCATAAACTTTTACTAACGGTGTTTTACCGTTGAATTTGTCTTCTTTGGCACACGAACCAATTAACAACAATGCAGATAACAGCAATGTTATTTTGTATTTTCCCATATTTCAAGTTTATATTTTCGTCTTAAATCTTTTATGTAATTTTCTTTTTGGCTTTGAATATAATGCAAATATACCAAAGGGTGAATTTCTTTCGCCGACAAATCTTCCGGCAGTTTTTCGATTGTAGTAACTGCCAAAATATGTTCGTTTTCAAGAACGGTTATTTTGCCATAATTACCTGAATCATAGTCGTTTATAATTTTGTCAGCAAGTGGGTTGTCTCCTTTTTGAAATACACCGCTTTTAATGGGTTTCAAAAATGAAGTTTCTTTACCGCCGCCGTTTTTTTGTACAAATTTAAGGGCTTTTTTGCGGTTTTTATCTGTTAAATAATCATAAAAATCAATTTGGAGAACATGGCTTGTTTTGTATGACAGTCCGGAAGTTTTATAAAAAGCGTAAACTTTTTGCTCGTCAGAGGCATTTTGCAAGAATCCATTCTTGTTTTCTGCTAATTTATAAAGTTCGTAATTGGAGAAAACCCTCATTTTTGAAATATAATTTTTGTTGTTTTTTAAGATTTCAAAAATTTTGAGTCCCGCCAACATTCTCAAATATTCGTCGTATTTTTCTTGAAGATAATGTTCTATTGCATCGTAGGGCGATTCTGACTGCGTGTCGTAAACATACTGCGCAAAATCGCCTAAGGTGTATTCTGTGCCGTAAAATTTGAAAAGCGGGTCAGAATAAAAGCCTAAATATCCTTCGGGTTTCCATTTGCCCATGTAGATTGTTGAGTCAGGAAAAAGTTTGTAAAGCGGTTTTATTGACGATAATTTTTTATAGCCCGAATTGACTTTTAAGGAATCAAAAAAATCATCATAACACTTTTTATAAGCGTTGTTGCCGTAAAATTTTTCTTCAATTTCTTTGGTATAATTTTCGTCAAAAACTTTTAGAGTTCTGTTTTCGAGTTTTACAAAACCGATAAAATAATCCGTCTCAAAAACCGGTGACAAATCACCAATTTTTTCGGTCTTGGAAATTTGCGTTGAAAAATGCTTGTACGCGCTCTCCAAACTTGTTTCAAAAGTTTTGTGCGGAAATTCGGAATATTTTTCCTGAACGGTCAAAAGACTTGTACCGTTATTCAAATCCTTGTAGGCCTCGCTTATAACATTGCGGATTGAATCGTTGTAAAGCGGGGATTTTTTCTTATATTTTAATACTATGCCGAGTGTTACAGTTGATACTGCTTCACGTTTGCCTTCTACTTTTATGATGTAGAAAAAATCGCCGCTTCTAACGGGCATCGACCATTCTGTCTGGTCATAATGCGAAATAATGTAATTTTCAGCCGTGTAGCCGCAGTTGAAGTCGCACGGAGCAACCCAACCAAGAAGTCCGCCGTTAAAACTTGCGTTTTCGTCGTCAGAGAGTTGACGGGCGAGCCTCGAAAAATTATAACCGCTTAATAGTCTGTCTCTTATCTTCATCGCTTTTCTGTAAGCAACCAAAGTATCGGTTTTTGAATTAGCGGAAATTTTTACTTTTATGTAACTTACTCTGTATTGGTATTTTGAGCGTTCAACACTTTCTTTTAAATACTTTTGAGCGGTTTCCGATGAGAAAACATGCTGCGTGATTAAAAAGTTGCCGTAATAGTTAACCGCTTGACGGTAAACTTTCGACGTGTCAAGTTTTCTTTGTTTCGCGTCATAAACCTCTAATCTATAATCGGCGTACATTTCTACCAAACGGTTGAAATCCCAATCGTCTTCTTCTTTTATAACACCCTGACTATCAGCGTTAAACTCGTCCATATTGACATTTTTGCCGTCAATAGAAAAGAGAGTTTGAGCCTTTAAAGTCAAAAACGAAAATGTAAAAAATATGATAAAAACAATTCTGTACATTCTTTAACAAAAAATTTTGCGCAAAGTTACTAAAAAAATATTATCTTTGCAAAAGTAAATTTTTTCTCATTATGAGTATTTACTCCGACATATTAAAAAAGTATTGGGGCTATGACGGTTTTCGTCCGTTGCAGGAAGATATTATCCGCTCTGTTGCTGAGTACGGAAAAGACACTCTTGGACTTTTGCCCACGGGCGGTGGAAAAAGCATAATTTTTCAAGTCCCCGCACTTGCAAAAGAGGGCGTGTGTATAGTTATAACACCGCTTATCGCCTTAATGAAAGACCAAGTGGAAAACCTCAGACGCAGAAATATTAGAGCCGTAGCCGTATATTCCGGCATGACGCAGCAAGAAATTATTAGCGCGTTTGATTCTTGTATTCTCGGTAGTACAAAATTTCTTTATCTTTCGCCGGAGCGGCTTTTTACGCCACTTTTTAACGAAAAAATAAAGCAAATCAACGTTAACATTTTGGCTGTTGACGAGGCGCATTGTATTTCGCAGTGGGGCTACGATTTCCGTCCGTCATACCTTAAAATCGCAGATGTTAGAAAGATGTTGCCGAAGGTTCCCGTTCTTGCGCTGACAGCAACTGCGACAAAAGAAGTCGCCGATGACATTCAGAAAAAACTTTTGTTTAAGGAAAAAAATCTTTTTCAGAAAAGTTTTGAGCGTAAAAACTTGATTTACATTGTCAGAAAGGTTGATGACAAGGACAATTATATGTTACGTATACTTAACTCTCAACCCGGAACGGGCATTGTCTATGTCAGAAATCGTAAACGAACGAAAGAGGCGGCTGAATTTTTGCAAAAAAACAATATTTCGGCGGATTATTTTCATGCGGGGCTGACACAGGAGTGGAAAAATTACCGTCAGGAGCAGTGGAAAAACGGCAATATTCGCGTTATTTGTTCAACTAACGCTTTCGGAATGGGCATTGACAAACCCGATGTTAGAAGCGTGATTCATATTGATTTACCTGACTCTATTGAGGGATATTTTCAAGAGGCCGGACGCGCCGGTCGAGACGAAAAAAAGGCTTACGCAGTTTTGCTTTACAATCAGACCGACATCACAAATCTCAAACGAAACCTTACAAACTCGTTTCCCGAAAAAAAATATATACGTCAGGTTTACAATGCGTTAGGAAATTATTTTCAAATTCCTATTGGAACGGCGGAGGGTTCGATGTTTCCGTTCAAATTGTATGATTTTGCTATGAAATACAATATGAACCAAGTTCAAGTGTTAAGTGCGCTTAAAATTTTGCAGCGTAACGGTTATATTGAAACAACTGACGAAGTTACTTCAAAAGCAAAATTTAAGTTTTTGGTTTCGCAAATGGATTTGTACAAATTTCAGGTGAAAAACACTGGTTTTGATTACTTTATAAAAATGCTTTTGAGAAGTTACGAGGGTATTTTTTCTGATTATGCAGAAATTGACGAAGATGCAGTAGCGCGGCGCGAGCGTTGCCACGTTGATGTGGTTTACGGTTATATGGATAAGTTGGCATCGCAAAAAATAATTTCTTATATTCCGAAAAAATCAACGCCGTATCTTATTTATACTCAGGCGCGTATCGACGAGAAAAGCCTTATCATCAAGCCCGAAACTTACGAACTTTTGAAAGAAAAATATGAAGCGCGGATTAACGCCATGATAAAATATTGTCTTAACGGTGAGGTTTGCCGTTCAAAACAATTGATTTCGTATTTTGGTCAAGAAGAAGTTGGAGATTGCCTCGAATGTGATGTTTGTCGCAAGAAAAAAGAGAAAACCTCAGAGCCGGAAGTGTTTGACAAGGTTTTTGATGCGGTTTATGCTTTGGTGAAAAAAGAGCCGCAAAGTATTGATAAGATTTTGGATTTTTACGGTGAATACAAATCTGATTTTGTGAAAAATATAGTTTTTAAAATGCAAAACGACGGTGTATTAGTTTTAAAAGATGACGGTTTGCTTTATTTGGGAGAATGAAATATTTTGATTAATTTTGTGGCGGAAAAAAATTAATAATAAAAAATTATGACTAACAGAAAAAGAAACATTGTAATTACCGGTGGGGCGGGATTTATCGGCAGCCATGTTGTAAGGTTGTTTGTTAACAAATACCCTGATTATAACATCATTAACCTCGACAAACTGACTTACGCGGGCAACCTCGCCAACCTCAAAGACGTTGAAAACAAACCCAATTACAAGTTCGTGAAAATGGATATTTGCGATTTTGACGGCTTTTACAAGTTGATGCAGGACGAAAAAATCGACGGCATTATCCACCTCGCCGCTGAATCCCACGTTGACCGCTCAATCAAAGACCCGTTCACGTTTGCTAAAACTAACGTTATGGGAACGCTGTCGCTGCTTCAAGCCGCAAAACTTTATTGGGAATCTCTGCCCGAAAAATACGATGGAAAACGTTTTTATCATATTTCGACGGACGAGGTTTATGGCGCATTG
>JAEEGL015602566.1_pt1 | contig 20466 bp, 20 predicted proteins | sample 9134231 | NCBI WGS metagenome assembly JAEEGL01 (sample SAMN16246548, study PRJNA631951) | gut metagenome | biome: gut microbiome; feature: rumen; material: fiber-attached | host: Bos | place: Iran: Karaj | collected 2018-10 | reverse complement strand
CGGGTCGCGCGGGGGACGCTTGCGGAGATCGCGCAGGACGAGGCGGCGGACGCGTCGCTCTCGGTGCTGGCGCTTTTGCCGTGGGAGGGCGCGTGTCCTGAGATCCCGCTGGGGCTGCCTGACGGAGGCTACGAGCACTACCGCAACATGATCACGCATCCCGAGGTGCGCGCCGTGGCGCTGGCGAAACTGCGGCTGCGCCCAGGGGTGATGTGGGACATCGGCGCGGGCAGCGGCGCCGTCGGCATCGAGGCGGCGGGGCTGTGCCCTGGGCTGGTGGTGCACGCCGTCGAGAAGGACGCGGAGAGATGCATCCAGGCGCGCGCGAACGCGGCCGCCGCAGGCGCGGCGGTGTCCGTTCATGAGGACGACGCCATGGCGCTGGTGGATACGCTGCCGCCGCCAGACCGCGTATTCCTGGGCGGCGGCGGCCCCGCGTTGCTGGAGGCGTGCTTCGCGCGGCTGCGTCCAGGCGGCGTCCTGGTGATGACTGGGGTGCTGTTGGAGACCATTGCCGCCATGCAGACGGCGCTGCCCGAGGCGCGCCAGGAGTTCCTGCAACTGGCGGTCAGCCGCGCCAAGGCGCTCGGCGGCGGCGAGATGCTCGCGGCCGAGAACCCCATCGCCTTGGCTGTGTGGGGGAAAGAGGCGACCAGGAGGAAATGACGATGAAACAAGCGATGCTGTGTCTTTTGATGCTGGTGGGCGGGCTGGTGGGGGCGGAGAGCGCGCGGGCGCCGTTGCTGGCGGGCGACCCGTTCATCCTGCTAACGGGCGGGAAATACTACTGCTACGGCACCAACCACGACGAGGGCATCCTCGTCTATGAATCGGACGACCTGAAGGAGTGGCGGCTCTGCCAGAATGGCCGAGGCGGGCTGGCGTTGCACAAGGCGGACACCTCCGCCCGCAAGTGGTTCTGGGCGCCAGAGGTCTATCCCGACGGAAAGGGCTTCGCCATGTACTTCACCCGCGAGGAGCGCATCTCCTGCGCCCGCTCGGCAAAGCCGACAGGCCCCTTCGTGGAGGTCGACCGCAAGCCGATGTACGACGTGCCAGAATGCCGCATCGACAACACGCGCTTCATCGACGACGACGGCAAGGCATACGTCTTCTTCAGCCGCATCCTCCCCCACGGCATGGAGATCTGGGGCGCGGAACTGGCGCCAGACCACGCCACTCTGCGCGAGAAGACGCTCTTCCGCTGCCTGGGGCCGGAAAAGCCCTGGGAATTGATCAGCGGGCACGTCACCGAAGGGCCGTTCGTCCTCAAGCATGGGGGCAAATACTACCTGACCTACTCGGCGAACGGCTATACCTCGCACGACTACGCGGTGGGCTACGCCGTCGCGGATTCGCCGCGCGGGCCCTACCGCAAGGCGAAGGAGAACCCGATTCTGCGGCGTCCGCCAGGCTTCGTGGGCGCCGGCCACCACTCCTTCTTCCGCGACAAGGAAGGACGCCTCCGCATCGTCTTCCACGTCCACAACTCGCCGAAGCAAGTCCATCCGCGGCGCGTCCTCATCGGCACCGCCTCGTTTCATGACGGCAGGCTCGTCATCGGCGGAGACTTCCTTCAGCCAGTCGTCGTGCCGTAAAGTAGTCCCCTGGCCGACATGCGGTGCCTGCGCGGAGATGGGCGGGGGATCGGGGCTTTTCCGGCGGGCAAGCCCGCCGGCACACGCCGAGCGGGGCTCGGGGCCTGCGCGGAGATGGGCGCGCAGTATTCGCGCCGCCTGCGCCATACGCCATCCCCCGCGGTGCTGTGCCGCCGCATTTTTGCGGCGGAAATCGGCACTCGCCGCGCGGTGATTGGTGCCTGCGCGGAGATGGGCGGGGGATCGGGGCTTTCCCGGCGGGCAAGCCCGCCGGCACACGCCGAGCGGGGCTCGGTGCTTGCGCGGAGATGGGCGCGCAGTATTCGCGCCGCCTGCGCCATACGCCATCCCCCGCGGTGCTGTGCCGCCGCATTTTTGCGGCGGAAATCGGCACCCGTCGCGGGGGGCTCGGTGCCTGCGCGGAGATGGGCGGGGGATTGAGGCTTTCCCGGCGTGCAAGCCCGCCGGCACCCGCCGAACGGATCGCGGCTGCGGGGGCGTTGGCGAACAGGGCGAATTACTGATCCAGGCGCGCGGGGTGGGCACGGGGTGCGGGCTTCGATGCGGGGGGCGGGGTGCCGCATGGGCTGGCCGCGCGTCTGAGGTGAATCCGGCGGGCGGCGGTTCTATGGGGTCAATATGGGGCCAGCGAGGCACACGGGCCGAGGGCGTTTTGATGGTGGCGGGGCTTGGGGCTTAATTGGGGCCTAATTTGGATTATTCCAACTCCGAACACCCTCAAACAAGGCATGACAGCCCTTTGACTGCCCAGCTTGTTTTTGTATATCATAAATACTTGGAAATAAATGGTGGTCCCGGTAGGATTCGGACCTACGACCCGGAGATTATGAGTCACCTGCTCTAACCGCTGAGCTACGGGACCAGAGAGGGGAAGCCGTCTGGGAAACGGCATAATGTGGCACGGGAAACGCTGTTTTCAAGTCAGAGGCAGGAAAAAAGCGCGCGCGGGGTTAGTTTCCCTTGAGGAACGAGATGATGTCGCGGCGGAAGACGGAGTTCTGGTTGTCAGGGCAACCCATGGCGGCGAGTTGCTGCCGCCAGCGTCCCGTCTTGTCGGCGACGGTGCGGTTGTAGTCGTCGCGGGTGACCTCCTTTTTCTGCTCGGCGAGAATCATGCTGCTGGTTCGCTGGACGGGGAGGTATTCGATCCAGTCGACGCGGACGTCGTGCCATTTTCCGTCGCCGCCGAAGACGCGGACGATGTCGAAGCGTTTTTCGCCTCGGTATCCGTATGCGGTGACGGCGACCTCGGAGACCCCGTCGTGTTCGGAGACGAGCTGGGTTTTCAGGATGTTCTCGGTGATGCAATCCGGGTGCTGGAATTTCTTTTCGCCGTGATAGTTGGCGATGGCCTCGCGTTCCCAGAAGCAGGCGCGTGCGTCGGAGGGGGTGCCGTAGATGTCGCGTCGGGTGCGGGTCTGCTGGTAGAGGGGGATGGACAGCAGCGGCGCCAGGGCGAAGTAGGTGGCCTTGAAGTAGTTTTCGTTGAAGGTCTGGAAGGTGACGCGGGCGCGTTCGAGATCCCAGTCGCGGAATTGGCTGGGGTCGGTGTCCAGCGACATCGTGTTCAGGTGCCGCGGGAAGATGACGTTGTACAACTTGTTCTTGATGAATGCGAAGTCGTCGCCGTAGCCGACTTTCTTGTCCTTGAGCAGCAGCAGCATCTGTCGCTGCGCGAGGGGGGTGAAGAGCAGGCGGAACTCGACCTCGTCATTGCGGTCGTCCGCATGGAAGAGCAGTTCGAAATCATGGTTGGACATCAGGGTGTATTGGGATTCGTCGTCCAGATTCCGCGCCTTCGCCTTCAGTTTGTGCATTTCATACTTCTTCTGGATATTGGTGAAGAAGCCGTCCTCCTTGCCAGACAGGCTGTTGGGCGTGCGGGTGAAGACCAGGTTGGGGGCGGCTTCGTTGCCGTAGATGAGGCATCCGACCTTGCCGTAGACGGGGATGGGCTTGGTGACGTAGGCGTGGAGGGTCTCGTGGCGCGTGACGGTGCGCATCTTGCCATCCTGTCCGCGCACTTGCTCGGTCCAGGAGATATGCTTCGTCCCCTCGTAGGTCTTGGTGCCCCACTCCATGGTATGGAGTTCGCCAAACGCGAATGGGTTTCCGTTGATTTCGCCAGTCTGGGAGAAGAGCACGGACTTGCCGTCGTTGAAACTGTCGTCCCAACCGAACTCCTCGTGGAGTTCGCGGAGCCGTCCCGCATTGAAGAACGAATCGAATGCGATGCGCGGCACGGTCTTTTCGATCAACTGTGCGGTGATGTCCCAGTCGTAGAGCGCATTCAGGGGGGCCAGCTGCTGCGTCGCGATGTCGATCTTGCCTGAGATCACGCTGGCCAGTTCCTTGACTTCCTGGTCGGCCTTGTTGTATTCGGGGCGCAGCCAGATGAAGATGACGAGCACGACACCCGCGGCGACGGCGACGCCGCCCCAGGTCATCCACTCGAAATACGGGCCGCGCTGCGCGGGTTCCAGGGCGAACCACTGGTAGCAGGCCAACGCGGCGCAGGCGATGACGATGACCCATCCCAGCACCATGAGCCATCCCCAGCAGGCGCGCCGTCGTTCGACGCGCGCCTTGTCCGCCTCCAGCCGATGGATTTCCGCGCAGAGGGTCTGATTGGCGGCGACATCGATGCCAGACTGCTCGACCAGTTTCTCGAACTCGTCCCGCGCGTTTTGGGCGAAGGCATCGCGAAACTCCTGGTCATAGCGCTCCAATGGCTCGTACACGTCTTCAATCATGGTGATTCTCTCCTCGGATGGAATCCTGGATGGACGGCGGCGGAGGGCGGGGGCAGGGGTGGCGTTAGAAGAAGACGCTGCGGGCGCGGGCCTTGGTTTCGGCGGAGGCGCTGAACGGGATGCGGGTGGTGTAACCTGCGCGGGCGGCGACGATCATCTTGGTGGGCCACTCGAAGATGTCGGTGTTCCACTGCAGGACGGTGTCGTTGTAGACGGCGCGGGCGGCGGTGATTTCCTTCTGGAGGTAGCTGTTCTGCTGCATGGCGTCGGCGATTGCGTGGTGCGCCTTGAGCTCTGGGTAGTTCTCGATCTGGGGGAAGAGCCGCGCGAAGGTGGTGTCGAGTTTCTGGGCGACATCGTTGCGGGCCTGGTCGGCGTTGGGATTGACGCCGCCGCGGAATGCGGCGACGGACTTCATGACATCCTTGTCGAGGTCGATGGCCTTTTCGAGCAGCGGGGCGACGTTCTGGAGGATCTGGACGCGCTGTTCCAGGTAGTTGTCGATCTGGGAGGCGTCCGCCTGGAGTTTCTGCTGCAGTTTACGGAAGTAGTTGCGGGCGTTGACCTTCATGAACTGGAAGATCAGCCCTGGGATGATGAAGCACAGCCACAGGAAGATTTCGAAGATGGTGGAGCCGACGCCGACCTGCACGGGGATCTGCCGCTCGATCACATTGACATCGCGTCCTGCGCTGTTGACGGGGCCATTGAGTTCGTCGAGTTCATTTGCCATGTTCGTAGTCTCCTTTTGCAACGGTGATGGGCTCCTGCCTTCCGGGGGAGCCGTTTGGGGATGCATGGATGGGGGAAAAACTGGATCAGGGTTCGCGGAATGCCTCGTCGAGTCCCTTGAGGATGGGGTGGATGAGGTATTCGATGACGCGGCGGCGTCCCGTCTTGATTTCGACCTCGGCCTCCATGCCAGGCAGGAGCGCGGGCGGTTTGGGGCCGAGATTGTGGAGTTCGCCGTGATAGCCGACATGGACGCGGTAGTACTCCTGGGTGCCTGCGGGCATGGAGCGCTGGAAGGTGTTGCCCGAGATGAGGCGGACTTCGCCTGCGAGCGTGCCGTGCTTCTGGAACGGGAAGGCGCTCAGCTTCACGCGCGCCTGGCTGCCGACGGCGATCCGCGCGATGTCCTGCGGGCGCACCTCCGCCTCGACCTCCAGCGTGCCGTCGAGGGGGACGAGGGTGATCAGCGCCTCGGCTTCGCCGACGGCGGAGCCGACGGGGAACGAGGCGAGTTCGTGCACGATTGCGCGGCAGGGGGCGCAGATGTTGACGTAGGTGGCCAGGGAGATCGCCTTTTCGAGTTGCTTTCTGGTGCCGTCCAGTTCGCGGCGCACCTCGACCATCTTTTCGGAGATGCCGTTGACCCAGCTTTCGATGAAGGCGTTGCGGTCGGCTTCGAGGGCGAGCAGTTCCTGTTCTACCTGTGCGATCTGGTTGCGGTAGCGGTCCACGGCGGCCTCGTTTTCCATTCGGGAGATGGCGACCTCCAGGGTCTCCTTGACGGAGACCACGTTCTTTTCGCGCAGCGCGAGGTACATCTTCTCGATGCGCTCCATGTTGGCGAGGATTTCGCGGTATTTCTGGTGACTTTCCTTCGCGGCCTTGTGTTCCGCCTCCAGGCGGCGTCGGTTTCCGTCGTAGTTCTTCAACTTCTCCTCGTAGTAGCGCTTGCGCTGGCGGAAGATCTCCTGCTGCCAGTGGGCGTTGCGGGAATCGCCCGTCGCGAAGTCGCGCCCCTCGAACTCCGCCGTGTAGCGCGCCAGTTCGGCCTCCAGCAGCGCGACCTCCAGGCGCAGGCGCTCGACTTCGGCGCGGGTGATCTCGGGATCGAAGGTCAGGAGCACCTGACCCGCCTCGACGACATCGCCCTCCCGCACCTCGATGCTGCGGATGACGGCGGATTCCTTCGGCTTCATCACGATCCGCCCCTGCTCGGAGGTGAGGCGACCAGGGGCACGGACAATCACGTCCACCTTCGCGAGGCACGCCCACGCCAGCACCGCCGCAATCAGGAACCCGCACCAGAAGACTCCGACGCGGGCATACCATGGCAGCCGTTCCTGCGCGATTTCCAGGGCGTCCGGCAGGAACTCCACCGCATCCTGCGCGGGCGCGGCGGGTTCGGCGGGCGCTGCGGGCCTTGCGGGGGAGGGCGGCTCCTGCGCGGCGGGAAGTGGTCTGGATTCCTCGTCGCTCATGATTGTCCGACTCCCATTTGCTGTTTCCAGAACTGGCTGTAGATGCCAGGCTTTGCCACCAGCTCCTTGTGCGTGCCGAAGGCGGAGAGCTTGCCGCGGTCGAGCACCAGGATGCGCTGTGCGCCCGCGACCATGCTCAGGCGGTGCGAGACGATCAGCACGGTTCGTCCGCGCGCGATGGCGGCGAGGTTTCGCTGGATGATGGCCTCGCTTTCGGGGTCGAGGGCGCTGGTGGCCTCGTCGAAGATGAGGATCGCGGGGTTGTTGAGGAGGGCGCGTGCGATGGCGAGGCGCTGGCGCTGTCCGCCAGAGAGGTTGGAGGCGTTTTCCTCCAGCATCGTGTCATAGCCCTGGGGGAGCCGTTCGATGAACTCGTGGGCCCCCGCCAGATTGGCGGCGCGCACCACTTCGTCGCCAGTGGCGGCGGGCTTGGTCAGGCAGATGTTCTCCCGCACGGTCCCGCTGAAGAAATAGTTGTCCTGGAGCACGACGCCGATGGCGGTGCGCAGATGGGACTTCTCGTATTCGCGGATGTCCACCCCGTCGATCTTGACCAGTCCCGTGAAGGGCGGATAGAGACCCTGCAGCAGCTTGGTCAGGGTGGTCTTGCCGGAGCCTGAGCGTCCGACAATTCCCAGGGTGCCGCCGGCGGGGATGTCGAGGCTGAAGTCGCTGATCGCGAGGGGCAGGTCGGGGCGGTAGCGGAATCCCACCTGCTCGAAGGTGATGCGGCCCTTGAGGGGGTGGCGCACGCGGCCCGAGTTCGGCTCCTGCGGCGTGTTCATCACCACGCCCAGCATCTTGACCGACAGCGCGATCTGCTGGTATTCATGGATGAGGCCGACCAGTTTTACCAGCGGCCCCGTCACGCGGCCCGACAGCATCTGGAAGGCGATCAGCGCGCCGATGCTCAGGGTCCCGTCGAAGACCATCAGCGCGCCCGCCCAGATCACGGCGATCGACATGAGCATTTCCAGCGCCTGGCTCAGCGAGCGTGCCGTCAGTGAAATGCGCCCCACGGAGAAGTATGCGCGGATGGCGGCGGCGCTGCGGTCGCCCCACGCCTTTTCCTCGACGGGTTCCAGCGCCAGCGACTTGACGGTGCGGATGCCGTGGATCGCCTCCACCAGGCGGCTCTGGCGGCGGCCCTCGGCCTGGTAGAGCGTGTCGAGGCGTTTCTGGAAGGGCTTGATGAGCGCGGCGATGACGAGCGCCATCAGCAGCGTGAAGACGAGGACGATGAGAGTGAGTCGCACGCTGTAGAGCAGCAGGAACGGGACGAAGAGGACGAGCGAGAGCAGGTCGAGGATGGTGAAGAAGAGGTTTCCCGAGAGAAAGCCGCGGATCTTCTCGGTCTGCTGCATGTGCTTGAGGATGACGCCCGAGGGCACCATTTCGAAGAAGTCGACAGGCAGATGGATGAGGTGGGCGAAGGTGCGCACCGCAGTCGCGATGTCGATCTTGTTGGTCGCGAAGAGCAGCAGATGCCCTTTCAGATATTCGAGCACCGCGTTGAAGAGGATGGCGGCGACGATGCCGACGCCCAGCACGTTCAGCGTCGAGAAACTCTCGTGCACCAGCACCTTGTCGACGACATTCTGGAAGAAGAGCGGGACCGCGAGCGCCAGGATCGTCAGCAGCACCACCGCCAGCGCGATCTGGAAGAAGACGCCGCGCAGCTTGAAGAACTCGGGCATGAACCAGCGCAGCCCGAACGGCTGGTTCTCGTCGGTCAGTTTGTAGACGCGCTTCAGCAGCAGCGCGCGCCCCGCGTAGCGTTCGTCGTATTCCGCCTCTTCGACGAAATGGAAATGCTCGCCGGGGTGGGCGACCATCCAGTCCGGCTCGACGAGGGCCACGGCGGCGGGCGCGTCGTCCTTCGCCTCGCGGCGTCCGCAGAGGACGGCATAATGCCCGTCCTGCCGCAGCGCCAGCATGGGGCAGACCTGGAGATATCCGTCGAGCCCCTTCCAGTCCAGGTCGATGATCTTTGCCTTCAGGCTGTGTTCGCCCGCGATGGCGGCCAGTTGTCGGATGGGGACTTCGGATTCGCCGACGGCGTGGTCATGCATCAACTGCCCCAGGTCGAGGTCGAGTTGGTGATGGCGCGCGATCGCGCACAGGCCGAAGAGCCCGCTTTGGCGGCATCGCAGTTCCGCCGCCTGCATGGCGGCGGTGTTGTCGGGGGCGGCGTCGGGCATGGCAACGGGCTACTGCGCGCTTTCGTTCTTCTTCACGACGCCCGCCTCGACGAGTTTGTCGATGAGTTGCTGCATCGAGTTGAAGGCCTGCAGGAAGCCCTGCGGCGGCATGATGAGGCGGAGGTTGGTTTCCGCGACAGGGGCCTTGCCTTCCTCGACAGGCTGCAACGTCACCAGGTCGAAGCGGACCATGCCGCCCGCAAAGTGGATCTTGCCGAAGCCGTCCGCGAAAATCTCTTTCTTGTCGCTCATGATGGTCTCTAAAGTATGGTGGACAGTGTCCAGTCGGTCAAAAAAGCCTGAAAGCGTACAATAATCCGTAATCGCGCATCCACCGCCGCCGCGGCGTTTTTTTTCGCCGCCGCCGCCATTGCAAATCCTCCTGGACATGGCATATTAAGGCAACCGCCCGGAAAGATGGCTGAGTGGTCTAAGGCAGCGGTCTTGAAAACCGCCGACGGGCAACCGTCCGTGGGTTCGAATCCCACTCTTTCCGCCAATATTTCCGCATTTCCATACGTAAAGTAGGCTTTATACCGGGCTTTTGTCCCGTGGATGTCCCGCGAATGTGAATCCGGATGCTTTGGTGAGCCATAGATGGCCACATAGAGCCGGAGGCACAGGAAACACATGAGAACTCAAAGGAAGAACGCATTGGACAAGCGAGAAGAGAAATTGAAGGGAAGATTCCGTATCCGCAACGGGAACTACGAATACCGGCTGACGGTCGCCAAGGGATTCCGCAAGAGTTTCGCATTGGGGACCTCAGACAAAGAAGAGGCAATCACGCAGGCAGAAGCGCTCGACGCGCAGTTCGAGGCCCCAAGCAAGCAGGTTGCGATGGAAAGGATGAACGCCATCAAGGGGTTTTCCAAGGTGGCGGAAAACCTGCTCCTCCAGGATGTATGGCCCATCTACTCTGTCCACCCGAACCGTGCGATCCCTGCTACCATCAGCGAGCGCGAGGGCTATCATTCTACATATAACGAGTTCGTCAGGTTCGCCACAACGCCATCGACTGAGAACAACGGCACGAGACACAGCGCGATCTTCCACGTTCGGGATCTGTCTCCTGAAATCTGCGAGGCGTTCTCTGCCTATCTCAAGTCGTGTCCCATTGGAGTCAGCACCCACAACCGCAAGATCATGCGGTTGCGAAAGGTTTTCGACTGCCTGAAGGACTATTACAATGGTGACAATCCGTTCAGGGCCCATTCTCTGCGCAGAAAGGAGCGGGAGGAGCAAGACAAGCTGGTTCGTCGGCGTGCATTCTCCCGGCAGGAGATTCTCAAACTGCGCGAAGTGCTCGCGGATGACGATCCCAAGCACAAGGTCAAGAACAAGCCGGAGATACGGGTCATCTTCTATCTGGGGATGTTCACTGGCCAACGTCTGAAGGACTGCGTGCTGCTCCAATGGCAGGATGTGGACATGGAGCACAGGAAAATCAACGTCATGCAGTTCAAGACGGGGAAAAGGGTCTCCATTCCGATGGCGCCAGAGTTGCAGGCAATCCTGAACGAGGCGAAAGCCTGGCGGGTTGACCAGTACGTCTCGCCCAATGTGGCCAAGAGGTACAACCACACCAACGCGATAGGGAAGAACGATGGAAACAACCTGGTGGATATAGATGTCCAGCGGCCCATTCGGTGGATTGGACTTGAGCCAGCCGTGAAGGTGGAGGGCCGGAAGAAAAGCATGAGCGTCTATGGCTTCCACTCCCTGCGTCATACATTCGTGTCCTTCTGCTTTGAGCACAACGTTCCTGCGGCCGTGGTAAAATCTATCATCGGCGACGACCTGAGCATCATTGGAACATACTACACCCATGTCGGCGATGACGCCCAGATGCTGGCGGTGATGAGCATGTCCGACACCAAACTGAACTCCACTCCATCCGAGCGTATCAAAAAGGCCTTGGAGTTTATTGAGGCACTGAAAACCCCTGGCGAGGATATTCTGCGACTAAGGGACATCCTCAACGGAGAACAGCAGGAATAGTGTCGTTCCAAGTTCGTCACGTAGATATTACTTTTATGGCCGAGAGATAGTCGGCCATAGTTCAATCCACATCCAAGCCCGTCGTCACCCCGTGGTGACGACGGGCTTTTCTGTGTTCGCCAACTCCACAACCGACATGGAGAATCCACGCATGAGAATCACCGTCCTCAAATCCACCGCCGAGGCTGCGCTGTCCCTGCTTGCGAAAGCAGTGTCCTGCCCCAGGCACGCCTCCGACCTCCAGCCCGTCCTGACCTTCCGCGCAGGCAAGCAGGACCTCTGGATGGAATGCACTCTCCCCGACCGCCACCTGTCGCTCCTCCTGCCCGACGCCGAATGCGACGAGGCGTTCGGCTCTCTCCACCTCGGGCTTGAACTGTTCCGCCAGGCGCTCCCCCAGGCCACGGGGCACCAGATCGAACTCGCCACCGACGCGCTGGGCATCCTGCTCCGCTCGGACGGACGGCAGGTCGCGGCGCTGCCCTCCGCCTCCCCGTCTGACGGCGCGCCGTTCCAGGCCCCCGCGCAGGCCGACTCGACCATCCTCCCCAACGGCTTCGCGAACTTCCTGCTCCAGGCGTCCAGTTGCGCCAGCGACGACGACAAGCGCGGCGCGCTCACGGGCGTCAACGTCTCGAAGGACGGCATCGCGGGCACGGACGGGAAGCAGCTGTTCCACCTGCCGCTGCCGCTCCAGTTGAAGGAGGACGTCACCCTGCCCGCATCGAAGTGCCACGCCGCGCTGAAGGGCCTCCGCTGGACCTCGCTGTCCCACTGGCGCAACGCCACGGAAGAGTGGATGTACGCCATCCAGGGCGAGGGCTTCCGCTACGCCGCCAGGGCGATAGACGCGCGCTACCCCGACTACAGGCGGATCATCCCCGCCGAGGGGCAGTGCGACGCGAAGGCCACGCTGACCCGCGAAAGCGCGCTGGAACTGCTCGTCTACCTCGGCAGGATCCAGGGCTGCAACTGCGTGGAACTGGCCGTCCGCCCCGACGTGGTCGAGATCGACGGCGGGGAGTCCAGACGGGAGGCATTCGCCGCCTCCTGCGAGGGGGCGGGCCTGCCCTGCCGTATCCACATCAACCCCTGCTATCTCAGGCAGTTCCTGAAGATGGGCTTCCTGACGATGGCGCTCTCGTCCAAGTCGCCTTCCCCGATCGTCTCGTCCAACGGCACGGGCATGTACCTGTTCATGCCGTACGCCGAGCCGTCTTGCACACCGCTGAAGGCCGGAGCCCCCGTTGTCCCCCCAGTCCCGCAAGTGAATCCCAAACCCGCCGCCGCCGACACTGCGCCGTCCGGCGTCCCGAGCCAGGCACCCAGGAGCCAGGCAGTCCCCAAAAACACCCAACCCAAGGAGAAAAGCACCATGCCCCAGTCCACCAGTCCGTCCCCCTTCATCCCCGCGAATCCCGCCAACGTGCCCCAGGCGATTGTCGCGTCCAACCCGCTCGACGAGACCCTGGCCAGCCTCGCCTCCATGCGCGAGCAGCTGTCCAGTCTCGAATCCCGCCTGCTGGAGGCGGGCCGCAAGATCAAGGCGGCCCTGCTGGAGCAGCGCCAGAAGGAGCGCCAGTACGCCGAGGCCAACCGCAAGCTGGAGCGCATCCGGATGGCGGTGTAGGCAACTGACCAATTGGAAAGCAACGGACAGCCCCGTCGGCCGCAAGGCCGCGCGGGGCTTCTCCGTTTTCCGACCGCAACAATGACCATGAACGAATACGAAATCACCATCGAGGAGGTCGTCGTGCACGAAGCCTGCGTCCATGCCGACAGTCCGCAGGAGGCGCTTGAAGCCGCCCGCTCCCGCTACGAGGAGGGCGACTTCGACGAGCCAGGCGAAAGCCAGGAGGCGAGAATCGCCGTGCGAAGCGCCTCGGGCGAGACGCTGATCGACTTCCAGCCCGTCTAATCCACCCAGTCAACAAAGGAGAATCCACCCATGCTCAAACTCAACGCATCCTACTCCAAGAAGGTCCCCGCCGAGACCGAGTACTCCAGCCAGTCCTACCACTGCACCATCGAGGTCGAACTGCCCGACGGCCTCACCCCCGAGCAGCTGAACGAGAAGGTCCACGGCGTCTTCGACTTCGTCCGCACCGCCGTCGAGGCGGAACTTCACAGTTCCGCCCAGACCGCGCAGATCCAGCCGACCGCCATGCCGCAGCCGCCCGTCCAGCAACTGCCATCCGCGCCGCAGGCGCAGCCGCAGCAGCCAGCGCAGCAGGCCTACGCCGCGCCCCAGGCGGGCTACGCCCAGAACCCACCTCCTCCGCAGCAGCAGTACCCGCAGTATCCGCAGAGCCAGAACGCGCAGCCCCAGAACCGGCAGTACCGCGTTTCCGGCGCGCCCGCGACCGAGAAGCAGGTCAACTACCTGCTGAAACTGGCGAAGCGGGCGGGGCTGACGGTGCAGCAGATCCTCCAGCGCTGCCAGATCCCCAGCATCGAGGCGATCCCGTCCCGCGTGTGCAGCCAGCTGATCCAGGAACTCACTGGCGCCGCCGCATAGCCGTCCGCAACCGCCTGGCTGGACACGTCCTGTCCAGCCGGGCACAACCCAGGGAGACAACACCATGGAAGAGAAGAAACCCACGCTCGCGCAACTGAAGGAGCAGCCCCACTACTCCTACAGCGCGCTCAACGCCTACGTCAACACCTGCCAGCTGCTCTACTACTACAGGTACATCGAGAAGGCCGAGGCGGAGCGCACCCCCGTCGCGCTCCCCTTCGGCTCCGCGTTCCACAGCGCCCTCTCCGAGCAGGCGCAGGCCGCCAGGACCGGCAAACTCCTGACCGCCGAGCAGATGGCCGATGCCTTCGCCACCTACTTCCAGGCCGAGTGCAAGGACGCCGCCAACGTCGTCTTCAAGCGCGAGGAGGACATTGACGACCAGATTGCGACCGCGAGGCGCATGTTCGAGACCGTCAACCGGGAGTGGATCGACTACTGGAACATCGTCTCCGTGGCCGAGCCGTTCAAGGTCGAGGTGCCGGGATTGTCGAAACCGCTCATCGGCGAACTGGACATGGTGGTCTCCGAGCAGACGCCGTTCGACGGCGAAGCCGACAGGAAGCCCGACACCATCGTGGACTTCAAGACAGCAGCAAGGATGTGGAGCGAGGACCGCCCCGTCAGGGACCTCCAGGCGACCGTCTTCTCGTACGCCTTCGAGAAAGTCCACGGGAGCCGCCCGTCCTTCCGCTTCGACGTGGTGACGAAGGCGAAGACCCCCGTGGTCAGGCACTTCTACACCGTGCGCCACGAGGACCACTACAGGCGGATGGAGAAACTGCTGGCGGAGGCGGACAAGGGCATCCGGGCGGGCGTCTTCCTGCCGGCCGAGACCTCGTTCTCCTGCGCCGACTGCCCCTACGCGGGGCGCTGCTCCACCTGGCACTGCCCGTCCGCCGACGCAATCCGCAAGGACGCCGCCTGACCCCGAATCCTGCAACCCCGCATCTGCAATCCCACGGCCGCTCTGGGCACAAGTCCAGGGCGGCCTTTTTCGTTTCCCGATCCAACCCCCAAACCAAAGGAGAACAACATGGGCCTCATGCTCGCCAACTCGACCGACAAGTACGTGGACCGCGCCACGCTTGCGACGGTCCCGACCCCGTCCCGCACCGCCACCTGGCGGCCCGTCCCGCACATCGAAATCGTGGAGGCGGTCGAATCCGCCATCACCGGACGCGGCTACGCCATCGCCTCCGAATACTTCGGTCTCGCCCGCGACCGGAAGAAGATGTTTGGAGTTGTCACACTCGCCCGGCAGGGCAACCCCGAATGGACGCGCTGCATCGGCATCCGCAACTCCCACGACCAGTCCTTCGCCGCAGGCGTCTGCTGCGGCGTCTCCGTGCTGGTCTGCTCCAACCTCTGCTTCGGCGGGGAGTTCGTCATCAAGCGCCGCCACACGTCGGGCATCGACCTGGCCTCGATGGTGGAGGAGACGATGGACGCGCTGGCCGACGGCTACCTCGCCTTCGAGAATCGGCTGCTCGACCTGCACGACATGCCCGTCACCGACGACCAGGCCAGAATCGCCATCGTGAACGCGGCTGAATGCGGCGCCATCCCGTCCTGCGACATCCTCGCCGTCTTCAACGAGTACCTGGAGCCGCGACACGCCGACTTCCGGGAAAGGACGCAGTGGAGCCTCCTCAACGCCTTCACGGAGATTGCCCACAAGTACACGCCCGCGAGGTTCGATGTCTGCCACCGCAAACTCACCCGGCTCTTCGCGCTGGATGGATCTCCGAGCACCTTGACGCCCTGACGCCACATACCCATGTGCCCGGATGCCTGGGCATCCGGGCCTTTTCACCCAGAAACGCACCCGCACAGAAACCACAAGAAACAAGGAGAACACCAATGAAGAAGAAAACCGAAACGCAGACGGCCAGAATCTTCGTCTCCACCCACCGCCACGAGGAGGACGAGATGAGCCGCTCTGAAAAGGCGCTGCTCTGCATGCTCATGCCCGAGTCCGAGCCGCTTGACCTGCCGACCCGACCGCTTCACATGGCAAAGGGGCCCGACACGATGGAATACGTCATCCCCGACGAACGCCGCGCCGAGATCCTGGAGAAGGTCTACCCGTTCATCGAGGTTCCCGCCATTGATGCACGACTCTACGACATCCACGAGAACAAGGAATTCACCGTCCGCGAGTACAGGGTAATCCGCGAGCGCAACCGCAACTTCATCGTTTCGCCCTACTATCCCCGTTCTGGTGGGATGGTTGTCGATTGGATGTCGTGCGACTTCGATGACAGTGGCGAAGAGCCTGTCGCGGAGGTGCAGACAGTCAAAGGCTCTGGGCAGTGTGTTAGCACCGTGCAGTTCCAGGGAGGCGAACCGAAATGAAATGTCCTCAATGCGGCAGCGATGCCGTACTAAATGACCGCTTCCGCCGTTTTGGCACCGGCATTGGCATCACCGCAGGCGGATGTGCCGCCTTCGCAGGTGCCTGTGCAGGGGTAAAGCGCGGCGCGGCCATCGGAACCGCCTTCATGCCCGGCATCGGCACCGTCTGCGGCAGCCTCCTCGGGCTGCTGGGAGGCTGTGTCGCGGGAGGCACTATTGGACGCACCCTCGGGCGAATGGTTGACGAGACAAACGGTCTTTACCGCTGCGAACGCTGCGGGCACGAATGGAGGCCCTGACATGCAACTTCAATGCCCTAACTGCCACTCCTCCGACGACATCATCGAATGGGACGACGGATACCTCTGCTGCGAATGCGGCACCGAGTTCGACGGTCCATACATGCCTGATGAAACCGACGAAGACGAGGAGGACGAAACAGCCCCGAAGGCACACGCTCACCATAGAGACTGACACCTCCTGCGACCATAGAACTACAAAGGCCAGGTCATCCTCTTCCGTGGGCGCCATTTGCTGCTCTCGCACCACTATGCCCACAGCGATGGCATGTCCGTGGACTTCATGCCCAAGGAAAGCACCGCCCAGAAGTAGTCCGTCTGCATCCAGGCAATCAAGGATTAACCAAGAGGAATCCTCCGCACAGCCACGTCAGCCATGCGGGGGATTCTTTTTCCTAAGGTTCTTTTTGTGTCAATGAGATTATACCACCTTTAAGTCATATGAAAGCGGCTACCATTTCATGAACAATTCTCCATGAAAAAGTTTGCCGACGAGAATGCAAACCAATAGCCCACCAAAAAAGACGCCTCCTAAGGGAAGCCCAATTTGAGCAAATAATTTATTCCAGAATAGATCAGATTGGCTTCTTCCCGTTATGAGTGTATCACCCACATAATTTCGCATCCAGAGGCCAATTCGGCTACCAAGGAATCCGCCAATAAGAGTGGTAGTGAAGCATTCAATAAAGATCCAAGTGCAGAACCAAAATCCACTGGCCTTATGTACCCCAAAGATTCCTGCTACTATTGCAAAGATGACTGCGATAACATCACAGAAAATTCCCAGCCCATTTTCGACCTGTTGTTCTTCTTTCTCACTCATGGCATTCTCCCGAGGTGTTGGTTCTCTTAGTTCAGTTCTTTTTATGTTAGAAACAAAAAAGGGCGTTACTCTTCAGTAACACCCTCAGGGCCACCACAGCCCTACAGATACACACGAAAAAGCAACGCCCAAGCTGAGCGTGCTGGAATCGCTGTATCTGTCACGAGGTCAATGTGGTGGATTTGAGGGTGTAACGACAGCACTTGCACTGTCCAGGAGTTATGCTCCGGAGCAGTTTATGTTAATGTCAACAAAATGAGATGTCAGATTCTGTTTGTTCCTTGAAAGGCTCCTGTTCGAGATTTTATTAAAGTCACGGTTTTATGACTATTTGCTTAATATAGATGCTTCTTTCCGATTTGCAAATCAAAAGTGACTTTTAAATGAAGAAATGGCAGCATTGGCAGCATTGAAGAACCATATCGTCGCAAAGTATACTGTAGTGTGGGCTCCGTCCGTCCTGGGCAAGGGCGCGAAGGGGCGCGGCCAGTGTTGGTGGCCGGGTCGGGTGAATCAAATGTGCGGCGGGCCGTGGCTGGAGCAGGCGTCCCGCTGCCGGTCATGCGGAGTTTCCATATATGCCCAGCTCCAGCCTCCATGAGCCGAAGTCCGACCTCGTGATGAGGATGTTTCGCCGCATAGCCCGCCAGCCACTCCCGAAAGGGCAGTGGCTGGACTGGGGCAATGACGTGCTTTCAGAGTGGCAATACAAGCCGACGAGCCTGAAGGAAACTGTGCTGCTGACCGTTCGATACCAGATGCAGGACGCCAATCCCGATCACAGGGAACAGTTGGCCTCGCTACTTGCGGTATTGGAGAAATTGCCGGATGAGATGGTGGCGTCAATGGCTGCGGGATTGGCGAAGTATGGAACCGTCGGAGATGTTCAAGAGGGAAGATGACCATGCCTGCAAGAGGCACTGTAGAAACAAGGCGACAAATAGCATCGCCATCTAGGGATGACCTTCGTGCAAAGAAGAGGCGCTGGCATCTGTCTTGTTCAATCGGCTCCCATGACGAGCGTATCCCTAAAATGCGCTGTTTGTATTCTGTTTAAAGACCTCGCCCAAAAAAGCCCCTACCAAGGCAAATCACCTTGAAGGGCGGGGAAACGGGGGGCAGCCCTATATATTAGCCTTCCTTTGGTGGCGGGATTACCAACTGCGCGGCGTGGAATCTGGCGATTGCTTCGCGGAGTTCATCCCTGTCCTCGCAATTCAGCAATTTCTCTTTCCATTCAGACTTTGCAAAGCCGTTTTCGTTTAGGATGCGGCTAATAAGCGTGCTGGCACTGGACTTACTCAATTGCGACATCCTACTTTCGTCAAAACCGAATCTCACAAGCAAGGCAAGTTGCTTCGGCGTAATGGTGCCGTCGCTCCCTTCTGGGATGCCAATCAAAGGCAGGTATTCATCGTGTCGCAATCTGTCGGCAATTTCAGCAACCTCATCGTTAAGGCAGTATCTGAACTTTTCAGAAGAGAATACTTCCTCCAGCACGTCAGAACAATTCCCCATTATCATATAATTCATAATTTTCATTTTATCGTTTGGTTCAAGCGGTGATTTTAGATATCCCGCCTCAAACGCATTGAAAATTCGCTCCTTATAATCATCTTCCGCTTTGTCCTCTTTCATCATACTTTCTTTCGCCGTCCATTTATAATCCTTTTTAGCCGTCGCCAAATCCTCTTTCATCGTTTTGATATTATCAATCGCCGATTCGAGGTTTTGTTCCCTGTCGATGATGTCGCGCTCGGTGTCATAGTCGACATCTTTCATATGCTTAATCTCCTCTTTCGCCATTTTGAGATTTTCCTTCTCTGCGGCGGTTTCCTCGGTTTCTTTTCTGATATCCCGTGCCAGTTCTGCGACGGTTGTCATATACTCTTCAAAAGCGGCAACCACTTCGCGGAGGTCGAATTGCTTGTGGCAGTTTGCGCACTCCAAATCCTGGTTTCCAATGGAAAATAATTCTTCGTCGGTCAGTTCGTACGACTGATTGCAGTATGGGCATTTGATTTTCATGGGGTGGCTCCTAAAGTAAAATCATTGGGGGTGAGGAATAGCTAAAAATCTTTTAGTTGGGGAAAACGTCTTCTTCCTTTAGTATCTTGATGTCATATCCTTTGCTTTGGAGTTGCTTTGCCTTTTCCACTTTGCTTCCATAACTGCCCATCGACCAAGCCTTGCTCCCCAACTTCCCGACAATCACCATGTTAGTCTGCCCGTTTGGCTTGTCTTGCATAACTGCCCCACGCTCCTTCAGCATCTTTTCAACTTCCTTTCTCGGCGCAAGCGCAAAGTCCCCGGTTAGGACAATGTGCTTGCCGCTTACCCCACCATCAAACTTACTATCGGAGTTTTCCACTGGGTTGAATACTTCGTGGCAGTACTTGGTAAAGTCTTCAAGTTCCTCTGGTGTTACAACGCCATCCTCTAAAATATCGCTAACTTTGTCGATTATCTCAAAAAACGGGTAGCGGTCATACAACCCAAGAAAACACTTTTCCATAAAGCCAAGCAATACAATAAAATCCTCAAATTGTATCGCGCCATCCTTGCTTGCTTCTTCAATTGCCATTTTAAGCATTCGAAGCGCCCGTGTTTCAAGTGAAAGATTTGTGGCTTCCCGCTGGCTATAGTCGCGCCTAATCCTGTTTCGCATTGCATCAGCGTCAAACGTGGTCAAATAGCCAGCAAGCAAAGTTTCGGGGCAATTACAAAGAAACTTTTGTAGTATCTTTGCGGCGGCAAGGCAATCATTTCCAGAATCGTGATGATTACCAAGGTCGATGCCCAACGCACTGCAAACAGTCGGCAACTTGAAATCAGTCAATCCAGGAATAAATTGTTTTGACAGTTTGACAGTATCAATATAGCGGAATGGCTTTGCATCAATTCCATAAGCGGAAAGCGTCTTAGCCAATACGCTCAAATCGAAGGTCAGCCCGTGCCCCGCCACTATGTCATCAAACAATCCGCTTTTCCTTTCCCAAAACTCCGCAAACGTTGGTTTTCCCGCAACATTGTTTTTACAAATGCCGTGTTTGGCCGTGTTCCTTTCGCAGAAATCACATTCGGGGTTTATAAGGTAATTCTCGCTTTCGATAATCTGCCCATTTTCCATTCGCGTTATGCCAATTGAGCAAATACGGGAATGAAACTTATCTGGCGTTTCAATGTCAAAGACGGTAATGTTCTCAAACATGATTTCCAATCCCTTCTGCTTATGGCGCTTTCACCGATGAAAACGATAGGCTAATATAATGCGTCATGCGGAATTGCAAATCATATGGGCATAAAAAAACTCTCAAGGTGATTTGCCTGGGAAGGGGGGAGAAAACCGCCATGGTAGCGGCGTGCGAAAAGGAATGGCGGCCTTCACAGCATTTGTATTGTATTTCCGGAGCATCAGTTCAAATTACACACACATGCTCCTACTCTCAGCCATGCGTTGGCATGGCTGAGAGTATACTGCCCTCCTGGCGAAGGATGGACATCGTGGAGATAAGTGGCATAGACGAATGGCCGGCAAGTGATGCATGTCTTGTCAGGAGTGCAGGAGCCTTAAATCGGTCTGAAATAGAACAGATAACTCGTCGTATGTATTGAGGGTAGAATGCAGGAAAGGGCGGTTTTAAGAAAACAGACATCATCTCGTCGAACACAGTTTTCGAGGGT
>JAEEGL014001894.1_pt1 | contig 20468 bp, 13 predicted proteins | sample 9134231 | NCBI WGS metagenome assembly JAEEGL01 (sample SAMN16246548, study PRJNA631951) | gut metagenome | biome: gut microbiome; feature: rumen; material: fiber-attached | host: Bos | place: Iran: Karaj | collected 2018-10 | reverse complement strand
CCGGTGACGGAGGCGGCGAAGCGCCGTCTCGCGAAGCTGGAGGCGGCGCGCGCGAAGGAGCGTGCGGCGCGCAAGGCCGCCGCGGAGGAGCTCGCCAAGAAGCTGGCGGGACTCAACGTGACGGTGGCGGCGAGGACCGTGGACGGCAAGCGCCTCTACGGCAGCGTGGGCGCGACCGACATCATCGGCGCGATCACGGCCGACCGCGGCGTGGCGCTGGAGCGTTCGCAGCTCGATCTGCCCGACCAGCTCAAGGAGGTCGGCGAGTACAACGCGAAGCTCGATCTGGGCGAGGGCGTGCTCGTGCCCTTCAAGGTCAAGATCAACGACGAGGAGGCGGCGCAGGCCTAGCCCTCCCGGGTAGAGGGAGGGCGCGCCTTCCGGGGCGCGACCCTCCCTCTAAAAAAAAGTATACTTCGCTCTTGCCATATGAGCGAGAAAAGAGTATCCTTTTAGCCGCCTGGGGGCAAGTATCCGCCCTCGGGACGATTGTGATGAGAAAGAGCCTTTACAGATTGGCCGTCCCGGCCTTTGTGTGCGCGGTGCTTTTCGGCATGTGCGGATGCGAGTCCATATGGTCGGCGCTGTCCGGCGGCGACAATCCTGGGGACAACGTCGACGCCGACGCGCTCGCGACGTATTTCGACGGCCCGAAGGTGCGTCCCGGCGTGGCGCTTGCGATCTCCGTGACGGCGACGGGCAACGCGGGCACTGCGGCGAAGCAGTACTTCGTGGACGCCGAGGGGTGCATAACGATGGAGCTTGTCGGGCGGATCAAGTGCGACGGGTTGACGCTCGTCGGGCTGCAGGAGAAGATCGCCGCCGCGTACAAGCAGTATCTGCTGGAGCCGCATGTTACGGCCACGTTCATCTACCAGGCCGGGCAGAACATGGTGTCGCCGTGGGGCACCGTGACAGTGCTGGGCGAGGTGGGCAGGCCGGGGCCGGTGGACGTGCCGTCGACGCTGGATCTGCGCGTTACGCGGGCGTTGCAGCTCGCAGGCGGCGTGAACGCCATAGCAGACAAGCGGCGGGTGAAGGTGACGAGGTGCGACAAGGACGGCAAGCGCACCTCCACCAAGATAGATTTGATAGAGATAGGCGAGCAGGGGCGTCCGGACATGGACATGCTTCTGAAGGCCGGCGACGTCGTGTGGGTGCCGATGTCGTGGTATTGATGTCCAAAACGAAAAGAGAAGAGAGGTGCGATGATGAAATGCGAATGGAAGAAGATCGTGGCGGCGTGCGCGCTGACGCTGCTGGCAATGCCTGCCGTTGCGGCCGACACGATGCCGCGTTCCGAGTGGCATGCGCTCGTCGGCGATTGCGCGCAGAACCCGCAGACGCTCAAGGAGACGATAGGCAAGCTCTCTGCCGAAGACCAGCTGGCGTTCGTCGGCGAGGTGAACGCGGCGCTAGCGAAGATGCCGGGCTCCGACGAGGCGAAGGCGGCGGCGTTCTACGCGGCGAACCGCGCGGCCGTCTCCGGCGCCAGCAAGGACAATCTCGCCCAGGTGCTGGCGGAGGTGTACGCCACCGTCCCGACCGAATGCCTGACGGAGATCAACGAGCGTTTCGCGAAGGAGCTCTTCAGCCGCACCGCCAACCCGTCGCGCGTCTTCACCGACCAGGAGTTCGCCCAGCTGGCCACAAACACGATGGCGGTGGTGAACGAGCGTTGCCAGAAGGCCGAGAACTCCAGCGTGCGCGAGACGTTCGCGATCCTGATGTTCCTGCGCGCCTCCGGCGGCACGCCTGCCGATCTGGCGCAGACGCTTGTATCCCAGCTCCCCGACGCGCAGGCCCGCGAGACTGCCCTTAACGAATGGATCAAGCCCGCGATGGGCGACGGGCAGGAGCAGTCCTACGATCCGATGCTCGGCGCGGCGCAGGCCGGCGAGGAGCCCGACCATGTGATCGTGGCGCAGCAGCTTGCGGGCGGCCCGCAGATCGGCGAGGCGCTTCTGGGCGATCTCCACGCCGCGTCCGATTCGCCCTCGTCGGCGGACACGATTGGTGCCGGCGCCTTCATGGCGCCCGGCATAGTCGGCTCGGCGCAGCAGATGTCCGACATCGGCCTCAACAGGATACCTCGTGCGTACGTCGGCAGCGAGTCTGCCGTGGGAGGCACGGCCGATGGCCCCAACGAGGGCAGCAACCCGTACTACACGCGCAACCGCGGTTCGAAGGCGGAGGAGCCGTACGTCTACAATCGCCAGTAGCCGCCGAGGTAACGGTCTATCAGCAAGGGAAGGAACGCACACATGAACACCAAGACACTGTTTACAGCCGTCGCATCGGTAGTGGCGGCGGCCGTTTTCGCGGAGGGCGGCAGCGAGGCCGACAAGCCGCAGGGGTTTAGGTTCTTCAACCAGCACTTGACGGTCAAGCCTTATGTCGCGCTGTCGTACACGTACGATTCCAACTTCGATACGACGCACAAGGCCGAGGGCGACAGCATCTTCTGCGTCAATCCGGGTGCGGACTTCATATGGCATGGCGACCGCTGGTCCCTCGCCGGCACGGCGTGGTACCGTTGGAACTCCTATGCGCACAACAACGGCAACATGGGCGAGAACAGCTACGGCGAGTCGCTCTCCTACAAGTGGACGACCTCAAAGCAGGACGAGAAGGGCTGGTCGCTCATGCTGGGCGAGCGCTACCAGTACATCAGCCAGTCCGACGGTCTTGACACGCGCAGCGGACGCGGCATCTGGCGCGATCGTCAGAGCATGGACATCAACGGAGCCGTCGAGCGCCGCTTCACGGAGCGCTGGCACGCCGACATGATGGGCCAGTACACTTGGCTCGACTACAAGAACGACACCGGCAAGTATGCGCCGTTGTACGGCTGGTCCGAATGGTCGCTCGGCGGCGAGGCCGGATATGCGGCGTCCGCGTGGACGGACATCCTGCTCGCCGGCGGATATTCCGACTACACCCAGAAGAAGGGCCACGGCTACCACGATTACAGCAATGACAGCCACGTGTGGACCGTCCAGGGCGGTCTCGCGACCCGCGCCACGGAGAAGATATCGTATCGTGCGCTCGTCGGCGCCTCCTGGCTCGACTACGGCGGGCATTCCAACGCCGACAGGGGCTGGACGTATTCGCTTTCGGCCAACTGGCGCATCACCCGCCAGCTGCAGTGGTCGGCCCTCGGCTCCAGCTACTACCAGCCTTCGGAGCGCTCTCGCGGCCAGGCCATCAAGGTCTCCGCGCTGTCCACCGGTCTCTCGTACCTGACCCTCGGCGACAAGATGGTGCTCACCGGCAACATCGCGTTCCGCCACGAGGACGTGGTCTACAGCGACCGCTACCTTGGTGCCGGCAACAACTACGACGAGGACATGATTTCTGCGCGCGTCGGTGCGAACTACACCTTGAACAGGTGGATGTCGATCTTCGCCGACCTCGCCTGGGAAGAGGAATGGTGTGACAAGCACAGCGACTACGACTACCATCGTTTCCGCGGCACGCTTGGCGTTCGCTTCCACTACTGATAAGGTGGTGGGTCGCGGATGTTCCACAGGCTGATCACCAAATACGGGCTGGCAACGCACCTCGCGTTGCTGGCTTCTTTGCCTCTTGCGCTCGCGCCCTTCCTTCCGGGCAGGACGCTTGCGGTTGTGATCCTCTGGCTCAGCGCGTTCGCGTCCGTGTGGCTTTTTCTTGAACCGTCCATCCTTGCGGGCGAGCATCTTTCCCAGTCGCGTGCGCGGGTTCGGCACGACATTTTCCGGGACCCGGTCTTCTGGTTCTTCCTGTTGGCCGTCCTCTTTGCCGCGATACGCTGGTGGAACAGCGGCATCGCGGTTCGTTTCGACGCGGAGCACTCCTCGTGGTTCGTGGCGAAGCCGATGGTGGAGTGGCTTCCTGCGTCAGTGCCGGGCGAAGGGTTCCTGCCGTTCGCCGTGGTGCTTGGATGCGGGATTCTGTCGCTTGGTGTTCTGCATGGCATCGGACTTGCGGCGCGGGTGTCGTTCGGGTTGCAGCTGGCGTTCTTGATGGGACTGGGCGGGATTGCCGCGGTAACGTGCGCGTGCCTTGAGATGCAGCCGTTCCTGGAGCGAGCGTCGGCAGGTCTCCAGGGCGGGCCGTTCTACGGCACGTACCATGGTGTGGGACTGGTCATTGCGCTCGTCTGCGGTGTGCAGGCGGAGTGTCGCAAATGGGCGGCGGCGAGGCTTCCCTTCTGTCTTGCTGTCGCCGGCAACGGCGGCGGGTTGCTTTTCTTCTCCCCACCGCTCGTTTCGTCCGCTTACTTCGTCGCGAGCATTGCCTTTGCGCTCTTCGGCTTGGCGTACCTCTCTCGCGTCGGTTCGCTGGGCGGCGTCGCGCGAAGCCTCACGATGATACTCTTCGGGCTCGCCCTGCCCGTCTTCGCGATGATGGCTTTTGCTCCGGAGCAGATTGCGGCTGCGAAGTCGTCGGGGCTCGATCTCCAGCATGCGTTCTCCGAGACGTACAGGCAGATGGGCGAGGCGCTCACGCGGATGGCCCGTGCCATGTGGAGGAGCGCCCCGTGGTGCGGGGTGGGCGAGGGCGCCTTCCGTTTGCAGGTGCCGTTCCTCGCCGACAAGGCCGACTGGGCGATTCTGCCGCCGCGCGTATCCATGGCCTTGAACGGTTACTGGACCGTCTTGGCGGAGCGAGGGATACTTGGGGCGATACTTCTTTTTGGAGGAGTCGCGACGTTGCTCGTCGCGTGGGTGCGGCATCTGGTGGGAGGCGTGCTATACTTGCGGACGCGTGATGACGCGGACATCTTCCTGTTCGCGTGCGCGCCAGTCGTATGGACTGCACCGTTCCTGCTGGCGCTCGTGGGCGCTGAAGCGGTCTGCTCGTCCGTGTTCTCGCTCGGTCCCGTGTTGCTGGCGATTGTGGCGTGCCTGGCCCTGTCGGCGGCGTCGTTCCCTCGCAGGCCTAAGTCCCAGAGCGCCGAATCGGATAAGGAGAACTGATCCATGGCCAAGTCGTCGTCCTCGTCGTCAACATACGGGCAGAAGCCTCTCTACTACGGTTCTTCCCAGAAGCCGCTCTACTACGGGACGGCGCGCAAGTCCCCCCTGTACTACGGGTCCGCGCAGCCTATGTACTACGGCGGCGGCGGCCAGCCCTACTACTACGGAGGGGCGTACGGCGGAAACTCGCCCGGACAGGATGCAGACTCCCTTGTGGGCACAATCACGCTCGGCCGCGTGCTGCGCGTCATCGCGCAGCGGTGGATATCCGTCCTGGTGTTCCTGCTCATCGGCCTCGTCGCCGCCTTCGCGGTATATCGCATCTCGCCCACGATCTACGAGGCTAAGAGCGAGTTCACGATGGACATGCGCCGGCCGCAGCAGACGAGCAACGGCATCGGGCAGGTGGCCGAGCCCGACTACGGTTCTACGTACGAGGAGGTGTTCAACACCCGCCTCTCGGACTGGCGCTCCGACAAGATCGTCACCAAGATCATCCAGCAGTATCGCGCCAACTATCCCGCCTCCACCGTCACCGACAAGGAGCTGATAGAGACGCTCGGCGGCTCCGAGCTCGAGCTCATCCGCCATTCGCGACTCATCACGATAGCGGTCCGCTCCACGTCGGCGCAGCTTGCCGCCTCCCTCGCCAACGCCTACGCGGAGGCGATCGAGTCCTTCACCGACGAGGAGAACAAGCTCCGCTGCGACAAGGCCGTCGCGCAGATCCACGAGCAGGTGGAGAAGCAGCGCCGCGCCGACGAGAAGATCGCCAAGACGCTGCTCGAGTTCCGCACCGTGAACAAGATCGACAACATGATGTCCGAGCGCGAGATACTCCAGCAGTCCATCCAGAAGACCACGGCCGACATACTGCAGCTCCGCTCGCAGGTGACCGCCGCCGCCGAGTGGGAGAAGGTGCTGCAGGCCGCGCAGGAGACGCCGGAGGACTTCGGCGCCCTGCCTACCGACGTGCCCCGGTCGTCCGAGATCGGCCAGGCTTACACCACCCTGCAGACCGCCAAGATGGAGATGACGGCCCTCCTCGCAAAGTTCACGAAGAACCATCCCGACGTGCGCGCGAAGGAGAAGGAGCTGGAGACGGTCAAGCAGCAGTTCGTGGAGGCCGTGAGCCGCGCCCTCGCCACTGCGCACGGCAACCTCGCCGCGTACCGCAACCAGCTGGCGGTGTTCGAGAAGGATAGCGACAAGCTGCGGGCCGAGTCCGCGGCCCTTGAGCAGAAGATCGTCTCGGCCGACGCCGGTCTCAAGCAGCTCGAGCAGGAGAAGAAGGTGTCCAGCGAGCTGTATCTCGGCCTCTTGACGAAGGAGAACGAGGCGCGCATAGCCGCCGAGCAGAACAACGAGATCGTCCGCGTGGGACGCCCGGCGTTCGTGCCCAAGGTGCCGGTGCTGCCGAACCCGGTCATCATCTTCGCGGCGGGCGCGATGCTGTCGCTCGTGCTGGGTCTGCTCTTCGTGCTGGTGCTTGACCATCTGGAGGACACGATCGTGTCGCTCGCCGACATCGAGGGCCGTCTGTCGCTCAAGGTGCTGGCGGTGCTGCCGCACGTCCGCCGCAAGAAGCGCGAGCAGGTGGCCAAGTTCATCTCGGAGAACAAGTACTCCCAGTTCGCGGAGTCGGTCGCAGGGCTTCGCAACCTGCTGGACTCGCCGCGATACCAGCCTATCTCGCAGGTGCTCCTGCTCATGTCCACCCAGCCGGGCGAGGGCAAGACGATCACCTCCTGCTCGCTCGCCATCTCCAGCGCCCAGGCCGGCAAGAAGACGCTGCTCGTCGACTTCGACCTCCGCCGTCCCCGCCTGGCGCGCGTCTGGGGCCTCAAGCTCGACCAGGAGCATTCGTTCTCCCATTTCCTCTCGGCTCGTGAAAGAACGGACTTCGACAGCCTCGTCATGCCGAGCGGCGTGGAGCACCTCGACGTGATCGGTTCGCTTCCTCCCGACAACGTCAACCCCGCCTCGATCATGGGTTCGCAGGTCGTGGCAGACTTCTTCCAGTGGGTGCGCGAGCACTACGACCGCATCATAATCGACTCGCCGCCGTTCGGCGTGGTGGGCGACGTGATGACGCTCGCCTCGCTCGTGGATTCCGTCATGATCATGTGCTGCCCCGACCGTACCCACTTCAAGCCCATACAGCATGCGGCCCGCACGCTCGGGGAGTCCGGAGCCACCGTCATCGGCATCGTCGTGAACGATGTGGAGATGGGTTCCTCCGGCGGCGCCTTCGCGCCGTCCGGACACCACGGCTACGGTTACGGCTACGGCGGCTATGGCGGCTACCGCGCCTACGGGGCGTACGGGCCGTATGCGCCGCCCAAGTCCAGGGAGGGCGGCGGTGCGTCGCAGAATGCCGAGGCGGGCGCGGAGGCGGACGTTTCGGCTGAAGGAGAAGGCGACAAGGAATCGAAGCCCGTTGCCGCGCCTGCTGTCAATCCTGAGCTGACCGACGAGGCGTGATGGATCTGAGCCTCCCATCGGCCGTCCGGCCACTGCGTGGCGTGGCGGCCGTTCCCGGAGACAAGTCGCTGGCACATCGTGCGGCGCTGTTCGCCGCCCTTGCGGACGGCGAGTCCGTTGTCGGAAACTATCCCGATAGCGGCGTGACGCGCTCGATGAGAAGCGCATTGTCCGCCCTGGGCCGTCCGTCTACTCTTCATGACGGTGTCCTGCGCCTCGCCGGAGGCGGTCTGGCTCCTCCCGGAAGCCCTGTGTCCTGCGGGAACTCCGGCACCACGTTCCGTCTGCTCGCCGGCGCGCTCGCGGGCACCGGCACGGCCGCTGTCCTTGATGGCAGCGAGGGGCTTCGCCGCCGTCCCATGGGCAGAATCGCCGATCCGCTGCGGATGATGGGCGCGGAGGTGGAGACTACGGACGGCCATGCGCCGCTGTCCATCCGCCCCGCCCCGCTTCACGGCATCGAATACTCGCTGCCGGTCGCCTCCGCCCAGGTGCTCAGCTGCTTGCAGCTGGCCGCCCTGGGCGCGGACGGTCCAAGCACATTCAAGGTTCCGGGCCCGGTGCGCGACCACACTACGCGCATGCTTCGGGCGATGGGGGTGGAGATCGAGGAGGACGGTCTGGCGACGCGCGTGCATCCCGCCTCGCACCTGCGGCCGCTTCGCGGCACCCTCCCCGGCGACATCTCGTCTGCCGCGTTCCTCTTCGTGGCGGCGGCCATCGTCCCGGACTCGCGCATCACCGTCGAGGGCGTAGGTCTCAATCCCACTCGCACCGGGATTCTGGACGTGCTTTCGGAGATGGGCGCCTCCGTGGAGGTCGCGAACGCTCGCGAGACGTTCGGCGAGCCGATCGGCGACGTGACAATCTCGGCCGCCCCGCTTCACGGCGTCGGCATCGGCGGCGATCTGGTGGTGCGGAGCATCGACGAGTTTCCGGCCATAGCCGTGGCTGCGGCGTTCGCCGACGGCACCACGACGGTACGCGACGCCGAGGAGCTGCGCTACAAGGAGTCGGACCGCATAGCCGCGATAGTCGCACAGCTTCGCGCCTTGGGCGCCGACGCGGCGGAGCTGCCGGACGGCTTCTCGGTGCGCGGCGGCACCGTGCGCGGCGGCACGGCGCGGGCGAACGGCGACCACCGCCTCGCGATGTCCATGGCGCTATGCGGCCTTGGATCCCCGGAGCCTGTAGTCGTCTCCGGCGCCGAGATACTCGAGGAATCCTTCCCGGGTTTCGTCCATGCGATCGGCTCGCTTCGCAGTGGTATAATTCCATCTCCAATCCAATTGGCGAAGCAGGAATGATGCCGCAGACCATGCAACACGAATCTGAACAGACCCATCCCTCGTTCGAGGAGTTGGTGCCAGGGATTCTTCTCCTGAGAGTGCCGTTCGGGCCGGTGTGGACGGGCGTCGTCCTCGTGCGCGGCGAGAAGAACTTCCTGATCGACTCGGCGCACGAAGAGCCTGAGAAACACCTGCTTCCCGCACTCGCGGAACTGGGCATGGGACCTTCGGACATCGACTGGCTTCTCTGCACGCACGTCCACGGCGACCACATCGGCGGCCATCATACGCTTCACGAGAAGTACGGCGTCAAGGTTGCCACGCTGGCCTCCGCGGCGGACGCTCTGCGTGATCCGGTGAAGGTGGCGATTCGCGTGCGCACGCGCTTCCCGGAAAACTCCCCGCCGCCGCAGAGCTACTTGAAGGGGGTGGAGCCGGACAGGCTGCTGGCGGAGGGCGAACTGCTGGAGGGCCGTTTCCGCGCGATCGCCACGCCCGGGCACGACGACGACTGCCTCGTGTGGATGGATGCGCGCACGGGAACCGCTTTCACCGGAGACTCTCTGCAGGCGAACGGGACGATCTGCCAGGGCGTCGGCTTCTACCGCGACCTCCCGGCATACAGGGCCACGCTGGAGAAGTTGTCCCTCGAGGATATCGCGAGCATCGTCTGCGGGCACGACTACGACGGGATCGGATCGGTCGTGCGCGGCCGCGCCGCCGTCGCTGCGGCGATCCGCCGCTGCAGGGATCTCGTCGGCCTCTACGGCGAACGTATCGCCGCATACGTGAAGGAGGGCGTGCCCGTGGAGGAGGAGCCGGTCTCCCTCGCCCGCAGGCTGATCGGCGAGGTGGGATGTGGAATGCCGGAGAAGCTGTTCCTCGCCCTGCACACCGTCTCTGAACACCTCAAGGAGATATGCTTATGACGGCGAAGGAACTGCGAGAGGCGGGGAACCCGTACTGGGTGGACGTTCTGCCTGCGGGAGATTTTCTAGGCCTGCCCGACAGGACGATCCTCCATTCAGGACCTCCGATAGAGTATGCGCGCATGTGCCGCGCCCATCGGCGCAGCATGGCGAACGCATGCCTCTTCGAGAGGTGGGCGAAGGACGTGGACGAGGCCGATCGGATGCTCGCCGGAGGCCAGGTCGCGTGCAGGGCCGCGTGCGACTACGCGACGGACGGATCCGGCTACGGCGTAATCACGAGATCTGTCCCTCTGCTCGTTGTGGAGGATCGCGACTACGGCTCGCGGGCCGGGCTGTTTCCCGCCGAGGGCCGTTTCGGCGGCGGATTCTGCGGATGGGGCGTCTACACCCAAGAGATCGCCGACAACCTCCGGTGGATGCGCGACGAGCTTTTCGCCGAACTGGTCGGGGTGCTGAAGGATGCCGGGGGCTTCCCCATGAGGGACATCTTCGCCGAGGCGCGGCGGATGGGCGACGACCTGCATTCGTGCCAGAAGGCGGTGGACGCGCTCTTCACGCGAGCGATAGTCCCGTACGCGCTCAAGTGCCGCAACGCGGCGGACCTTCTCGGGTATTTCGCGGGCACGAACCGCTTCACACACAACTTCGGGCAGGCTTCGAGCCGCGCGCTCGTGCTCGGGCTGGAGAAGTCCGGCGCGAGGGGATTCCTCACGGCGGCGGGGGGCAACGGCGTGGAGTACGGAATCAAGGTGGCGGGGTCGGGCAAGTGGTACACCGCGCCGGCACCCATGATCGAGGGACCGTATCTGGTTCCCGGCGCCCGGCGCGAGAACCAGCTCCCGTGGATGGGCGACAGCTCGATAACCGAATGCCGCGGATGGGGCGGGCGGATATGGCCCGTAAATCCGGCGGTCTCAGGCGGCATCGTAATCAACGGGGGAATGATGGACACCGACGGCGGATGGATGGGTGCGGGATCTACGCGGATTCCGGCGGAGTGCCTGGAAAAGGCGAAGGAGGACGGCTGTGAAGTTCAACTGGCTTGACTATACGGTGATAGCGGCGTTCTTCGCGATACTTGCCCTCATCCCCGCGGTGTCGGCGCTGAGGACGCGCTCGGGCGGCCGCGAGGAGTATTTCCGGGGCGCGAACTCCATGCCGTGGTGGCTCATCGGCGTTTCGATGGTGGCCGCCACCACGTCCACGAATTCCGCCAACCTCTTCACGGAGATAATCCGCCGCGACGGACTGAGCGGCAACTGGGTGTGGTGGGCGTTCCTCCTCACCGGCATGCTCACGGTGTTCGTGTATTCCAAGCTGTGGGTGCGCTCCGGGGCGGCCACTGACATAGCGTTCTACGAGCTCCGGTATTCCGGGAGGCCGGCTGCGTTCCTCAGAGGGTTCAGGGCGGTCTACCTCGGCGTCATATACAACCTGGTGGTGATGGCGGCGGTCCTCCTTGGCGCGATAAAGATAGGCGTGGTGATGTTCGGAGTGCCGGCGTGGACGATACTCGCGGTAACTGCTGTAGCCTCGCTCGTCTACTCCTGCCTGAGCGGGATACGCGGCACGATCTACACGGACTTCTTCCTCTTCGCTGTGGTGATGGCGGGCGCTTTCGCCGTGATGGTGTACGGCGTGAACCATCCGGCGGTTGGAGGGTGGTCGGCGCTGATGGCGAATCCGGCCGTGAAGGCGAAGATGGACTTTCTGCCGGACTTCACGAACACGGACGCCCTCATCGCGGTGTTCGTCATACCCGTGGCGGTGCAGTGGTGGAACGTGTGGTATTCCGGTTCGGAGCCAGGCGGCGGCGGATACGTGGTCCAGCGCATGCTCACAGCGAAGACGCCGAACCACGCCCTCGCAGGCACGCTCTTCTTCAACGTCCTCAACTACGCGCTCCGCCCCTGGCCGTGGTACATAGCGGCGTTCGCGTCGCTGCTGGTTTTCCCAGACCTGGAGTCGATCCGCGCCGCTTTCCCCGGCGTCGATCCGGCGCTCGTGGGGGACGACATGGCGTATCCTGCGATGATCAACGTGGTCCCCAACGGATGGATAGGCGTTGTGGCCGCGTCGCTGATGGGCGCGCTTTTCTCGACGATCGCGGCGCATCTTTCCATGGGGGCGAACTACGTCTCCAACGACATCTGGCGGCGATTCGTCAGAAAGGACGCGTCCGACCGGGAGATGATCCTCGTGGCGCGCGCCACGTCGGTCGTCCTGGTGATTGCGGGATGCGCGCTGGCGCCGCTTCTCGCGAGCGCCAAGGCCGGCTTCGACATGATGGTGCAGATCGGCGCGGGGACCGGCATCGTGTTCCTGCTGAGGTGGTTCTGGATGCGCATCAACGCCTGGACCGAGATCGCCGCCATGACGGCGTCGGTCCTGTGCGCGGTGTTCTTCCAGCTCGTGTGGCCGCACGTTTCCGCCACGCCGCTTCTCTTCTGGCAGAAGCTTCTCTGGACGATCGCCGTGACGACGGCGGCGTGGCTGGCGGCGACGTTCCTCACCAGGCCGGAGAATCCAGACGTGATAGCCCGTTTCAGATCCCTCGTCCGCACGAAGGGGCGCGACGTGGGGAAGGGTGTGCTGCTGACGTTCCTCGTCTCCGCCGGGATATTCGCCCTTATGGCGCTCGTGGCGAAGGCCGTCCTCGTGTTCTGAGCATTGCCGGCGTCAGTCTTCGAAGAGGAACCAGCACGTCTCCCCTGCGGTCATTGTCACGTCGACGAAGCCGTCTCTGGCGTTCTCGCGCCGGCGGCTCTTCATGTTGAACACCGGGCATGCCCGCGGCAGGCGAAGCCGGAACGTGCCGTTGCGCAGCGCATGAAGAGATGCGAAGTCGGCGTTGATGTCGACCTGGACGCCGCCCCCCTCGACCGGCACGTACGCGCCCGCCTCGCGCGCGAGGCTGTTGAAGAGCGGCGCGGAAAGGCCGCTTGGCTCGGCGACGTAGACGCGGGTCGCATTGGCATCCTGCCGGCGCGCAATGGCGGGCGCGCCGTCGCCGACATACCGCGCCAGCACCTTCGTCCCCTCCGTCTCGCGGACCGAGCAGCGCGGGCCCCTGGGCGCATGCGAAAGGATGCCCTGATACGGGAAATGGGCGAGCGAACGGGCGCGGATGTCGGAGCGGGCGAATTCCGGAGGCACGCCACGTTCCGCGACCATGTCGTGCGGACAGGCGTTGGTCGTGTAGGACACCTCGAACCCGGTTGCCGAGGCGTCGCCATGCACGCCTGTCTCCGCGAGGTACACCTGCATTCTTCCGTCCGTCGCCAATGTCCTGAGCAGGCGGGCGCGCGGTTCGTCAAGATTGCGGAAGAGCCCGAAGACCAGCATCCGGTAGTCCTTCGCCAGCGACGGGTCGCGCAGCACGTCGTCGGCCAGGTAGAGATCGTATGGGACGCCGGAGGCCGCCAGCAGGGTCATCTGCCGGCGGAGCAACTGCGATGCATACGGATTGCGCGATCCTCCGTTCCAGGCCTCGCCGTCCGCCGCGGAAAGGCCGAATTCGTCGGCGATAAGCGCCACCCCCGGCTTCCAAGGCGTTCTGGGGCGCTTCAGCAAAGCGCCGTAGTCCCGAAGCACGGAGCCTATCTCGTCCGCGATCTCCGGCGGCGAGTAGAAACCGCCGCCCATGTCGTAGAACCAGAAACCGCAGTTCCTGGCCATCTGCACGCCCGCGTGCTTGCGCAGGACGGTCCGCCACATCTTGATGTCGTCGGACTGCCCCAGGCCCTTCGTGGAGACGACGCCCGGGATGGCCCAGCTTTCCAGGGCTCCGTAGGTGCGGAGGTCGAACTCGTACCAGAACATCTTGCCGTGCAGGTCGAACGATGAGAACGGCAGCTTCGCCTCCGTGGCCATGCCTGGCCGGCGGATCTGGTAGCCCGGTTGCGGCACGCAGATGTCGAGCGCGTCCGAGTTCGCGAATGCGGTAAGGTCGAATGCGCCGGCGAACGGCCCCATGCACCAGCGAATGGCGACGGAGTCCTTGCCGAGCGCGCGCTTGAACGCGCGGGCGAAGTCTTCCTGCGCACGGAATCCAAGCGTCTTCGAGAAGGTCTCGAAGTCCATGGTCTCGTGCCGCTTCTCCTTGAGGTAGCGGGCGTATTCCGCCTTCGCCGCGGAGGAGTAGTCGGGAAACGGCGAATAGAACTGGCCGTCGTGGTAGCCGGAGAGATGGACGCCGACGATGCGCTTGAGAAGCCCCTGCCTGCGCAGCTCGTCCACGAGCTTTCCGATGTTGTCCTTCACCGCCTGCCTCCAGGCCGGGGCGGCATATGAAACCCACGGCCAGACGTTCGTGTCGGCGACGCCCATGTCGTGGTAGTCCGAGAGACAGCTCCCCGACGTGCCGAGGACAGGCTTTCCGTCCTTGCGGAGCCAGATCGATTCGGGATGTTCCTTCAGCGTGAAATCGGGATAGGCGTTGCAGGAGATTCCCAGGATGTACAACGCGTCCGGCACGATCCGCAGCGAGTTCTTGACTTCTCCCACGGCGCCGTGCGCGTCGAATCCCGATGGCGTCCAGAAATGGCGGCTCGAGGCCTTCCTGCCCGCCCCCATCTGCACGGTCTTCACCACGATCCGCATGCCGCGCCGCACGACAGCGCCGCCTGCCATCGTCTCGAACATGGCGTCCGCGCCGAAAGGGGTCTTCGCGCGGTAGGCTGTCGGCACGGCCACCTCGCCGTCTATCAGGAAGCGGGTGATGCCGCCGACCTTGCCGACCTTGGCCGTATGGTCCACTGGATCCGCCGCGACCAATCTGTCGAATTCGGCCTCGTCCATCCTCTTGGGCGAATGGTCCCTGACATGCTTTGCTTCGTAGACCTGGTTCCATTTCCGGGTCGCGTCCTCGAGATCCTCCACCGCCCAGCGGCGCAGGACCACGGACGACGGCTCTCCCGTCATCACGAGCATAGGCGTGACGACGCCGTCCCTGGCCCTCGCATGGGCGAACTTGCGGTAAGTCGTTCCCGGCGCGCAGTTCACGGCCCCCCACATCTCCTCCGCGCCGCCCATGGAGAAGTTCTTCGTTGCCAGCTCGTAGCACGGCTTGAAGCTCTCCTTCGCGCCATGGCATCGCAGAAACACGTGGGCGTTGCAATAGTCGCCGGACGTCACCTCCACGTCGCCGAAGGCGCGAAGCGGCGCGTTCGTCTCCGCGGCGAACGCCGCGGCCTTGAGGACGAGGTACCCTCTGCCGTTGGTCTTTCGCACCGTCACCGAGCCGTCGCCGAAGCGGACGTCCCCCTCGGCGCCGCCGCGCTTCTCGAAGGTGAAGCCGGCATGGCGGGAGAAGTCGGCGCTCCAGACGAGGCGGCCCTCCTCCACGATCTCGCGGCGGGACGGGTTGGCGTTTTCCCACCCCGCAGTCACGATCGCGAACATCATCGCAAGCATCATAATCGCACCTCTTCCTGTCTGTCCTGGGCGTGCCCCCGCTGTTTGGCCAGTATTGTAGCACATGCGCGCGACCGGGCGCAAGGAGACGCGGCGGTGTATGGATTAAGGTTCGGCTCCGTCTTGCGGTTCTGCGCGGCATCGGCTATAATGAGTCCGCCGCACGAGGAAATCCACATATGAAGACAGTCCTCTACTTCTACGAGAACGCATTCTCGATGTGGCGATGTCGCCTGTCGGGCATCATCGCCGTTGCGCGGGAAGAAGGTTGGTATGTTTCGCCTATCGACGTGGGCGAGCTTGAACGAGGGGTCGGCCCTGTTTTGAAGTACTGGAAGCCGATCGGTGTGATCGTTGAGGGGGGCGTCGTTCGATACAAGGGGTGTTCAGCCGATGCGTTTGCCGATCAGATGGCCATCTATTATGCGAACACGGCCGTCGCCGACAAGCCCTACTTCGGGATCCGCCACAATTCGGTCGGAATCGTGAAGGCCGCCATTCGCGAACTGCTGAACAGCGGCTTTGGCGCGTACGGCTATGTCCATCATCGCACCAAGGCGGACTGGTCGCTGGAGCGCGAGGCGATCTTCCGCCAGGAGATGGCGGCATGCGGCAGGCAAGGGCGCGTCTTCAAGTCGTGGCGGCGGCCCAAGGACGAAGACAATGAGGCCTTCGGCAGACGATTGGAGGCGTTTATCGCCGACATGCCCAAGCCCTGCGGCATTCTGGCGGTCAATGACGAAATGGCCGTCCATGTCCTGCAGGCGGCCGACAACATGGGCATTTCCGTTCCGAGGGACATGGTTGTCATGGGAATCGACAACGACGAGCTGGTTTGCGAGAACACCATCCCGACGCTGTCCAGCATTTCCCCCGACTTCGAGCAGTCCGGGAAACTCGCTGCGAGGCTGCTGGCACGTCGGCTCCGGAACCCCGAGATGAAGCCCGTCGTGCTGGAGTTCGATTCGACACGGCTGGTACGGCGTTCATCGACCCGCAAGGTGGAACGTGCCGACATTCGGGCGGTACGCGCCTTGGACTTCGTCCGGGCCAACGCCTGCAAGGGAATCACCGCGGCGGATGTTATTCGCGAGATGTGCCTCAAGGCGAGGACGGCGGAAAAACGCTTTCGCGAAGTGGCCAAACGGTCGATTCGCGAGGAGATCATCGCCGTCCGCATCGAGCGTGCACAGGACTTGCTGCGCACGCCAGGCGTGAGCGTGGACGCGATCTACCCACAATGCGGATACGGCGATCCCCGGTCCTTGCGTGCCGCCTTCACACGGGAAGTCGGCTGCTCCCTTTCGCAGTGGCGGAGCAGGAACCGCACGTGAGCGTCATGGGCGCCCTTGCGGAATCGTTCCTATAAATTTTGCGCAACCAGTCCTCTTTGGGATTCCAGGTGTGTTATACTAGAGCCGCACAAGGAATGAGTCATGATGAACGCGAAGCACATGCTGTGGATAGCGGCCTCTGCGACCATGGTCATGGCGAATGCCATGGACCTGGATATTGCCGGGACGTGGACGCTGATGCAGGTGGAGACGAATTCGGTCTCGTGCCCCGTTCGCGTTCCGGGAGGAATCTACACGGCGCTCCTCGAAGCGAAGTACATCCCAGACCCTTTCTGGGCGCAAAACGAGAAGAAGACCCAGTGGCCTCGCCGGTGCGCGTGGAGGTTTTCGCGCCCGTTCAAGGTTCCTCAGGGCTTTTGCGCCTCCAAGTCGGTCATCCTGAGGCTCGAAGACGTCGATTGCTTCGCGACCGTTTGGGTGAACGGGCACGAGGTCGGCAAGACGTCCAACCGGTTTCAGCGCCATGAATTCGACGTCAAGCCATCCCTGAGGGACGGCTCCAACCGCATCGAAGTCGTATTCGATTCGACGGAGCTCAGGTGCTATGCGGAAACGAACCGGTACGAGAACGGCGCGGTCGAGAACCGCATCAGCAACGGGGACATCAGAAAGATCCTTCTGGCGCGAACGGTGCAGTGCCATGGCGGGTGGGACTGGGGCATTACGCAGATGGATACGGGACTGATGGGGACTGTGAAGCTGATTGCGGTCGATGACGCGCGGATCGACTATGTCTACACGACGCAGACATTCGCTTCGGATTATTCGTCCGTCGACGTGGAGGTGTCGGCGGACGTCTATTCGCCAGAGGGGGGCAAGGTCGACTTCGCCGTTTCTCTTGGCGATGTGGCGAAGTCGGAAAATGTCGTCCTGAAGCCAGGCGACAACCATCTGTCGCTTTCCCTCCACATGGCGAATCCGAAGCTCTGGTGGCCGAACGGAATGGGGAAGCAACCGCTTTATCCGTTGTCCGTCAGGGTAGGGAGCGCGTGCGTGCGGCGTCGGATCGGGCTTCGGAAGGTCGAGGTCGTCGCCGAGGACGATGCGGTCAAGGATCCGCATGACGCGGAAAAGGGGCAGGGCATGATGCTGGCCGTCAACGGCGTCAGGCTGTTTGCCAAGGGAGCGGACTGGATACCCTGCGACGCCTTCGAAAACCGGCAGACGCCCGAACGGTATCGGGAAATACTGACGGACGTGCGGGATTCAAACATGAACTGCGTGCGGCTCTGGGGCGGCGGCCAGTTCGAGAAGGATGCGTTCTACGACACGTGCGACGAGCTGGGCATCCTGATCTGGCACGATCTCATGTTCGCCTGCGGCATCTATCCCGCGTGCGACTATTTCCTGGATGGCGTCCGGAAGGAGCTCGCGCATCAGGTGCGGCGCCTGCGCGACCACTGCTCGATCGCCCTCTGGTGCGGCGACAACGAATGCCGCGGCTACGCCGCCATCCTTGCGAGAGGCCGGGATGCAGCGTGGTGGAAGCAAACGGTCAAGACCTTGCGTCGACGCGAGGACGTGTGCGGCGAAGTCTGCGCGACGTACGATCCCACGCGCACGTTCTGGCCGAGTTCGCCGAGCCAGGGGCCGGACCGCATCGACGACATGGGCCAGAACGACAGGCGCGGCGACATGCACTACTGGGAGGTGTTCTTCTGCGACCAGCCGTTCGACAACTACTACACGATCCGTCCGCGCTTCTGCAGCGAGTTCGGCTTCCAGAGCTATCCCTCGATCGAGACCGCTCTGACGTACGTCTCGCCCGAACAGCTCAACCCGACCGCGCCGGACTTCTTCTACCATCAGAAGTGCCATGACGGCAACAAGATCATCCTGCGCACGATGCTGCGCTACTTCCGTTTCCCAGGATCGGTGGAGGACGTCGTCTACCTCTCCCAGGTCCAGCAGGCGATGGCCATGAAGATCGGCATCGAGCATTTCCGGCGGCTGATGCCGCGGTGCATGGGCGCGATCTACTGGCAGTTGAACGACAACTGGCCGGTGGGGAGCTGGAGCTCGATCGAATACGGAGGCAAGTGGAAGCACCTGCAGTACCAGGCGAAACGCTTCTTCTCGCCGCATCTCGTGGCCGTCGTGCCGAAGTTCAAGGACAGCGCACTGCTCGAGGTCTGGGCGGTCAACGACCACGGTGTGCCGCTGAAGGGCGAGATTGCCCTGACCAGCTGGCGGTTTGGCGGATCGCCGGTCGCCGCGCGTACGCTGGCGATGAACGTGGCGCCGCGCACGGCCGGGCTTGTCGCCCGCTTCAAGGTCGACGAATTCGGCGCGGAGGACGAACGCCGCGACAGGTTCCTGTCGGTCGAGATGACGGGACGCGCGGGCGACCAGAAGGTCGCGTTCGAGAACGACTGGCAGTTTCAGCGCTATCGCGAGAGCAACATCGCCCGGGCGGACATCACGCCCGAATTCGCGGAGAAGGACGGCCTGTGGCAGGTTGCGCTCTCGACGGACAAGCCGGCGTTTTTCGTCTGGGCCGACACGCCTGGCATCAAGGGCGTCTTCTCCGACAATTCATTTACGCTCCTTCCCGGACGGACGAAGGTACTGACGTTCACGCGGCGTGCGCACGAGAAGGCGACGTTCGCCGACTTCCGGCGGGCCTTCACGCTGAAGCATCTGAGGGACAGCTACGAGTGAAAAGGAGAGACGGACGCATGAGAAGGATGATCGAGTCGATCGTGCTTTTGCTCGCGGCCAGTACGGCGCTGGCGGACGGGGCGGGTTCGGCGTGCCGTTCCCTCTGGGACGACTTCTCGGATCCGCCCGACGCGGCGAAGCCATGGTGCTACTACCTGTGGCTCAACGGCCATGCCGACCGCGAAACGATCACTGCCGACCTCGAGGCGATGCGGCGGCTCGGCTTCGGGGGAATCAACATGCTCGACACGCGCGGCTACTGGGACAGCGGCGACGAGTTCGTCGTCGTCCCCAAGGCGGAGCTGGGCTGGGGCACGGCGGCATGGTACGACCTTGTGGAGTTCTGCATCCGCGAATGCGCCCGGCTCGGGCTAGAGTTCACGATGAACGCGGCGGCGAGCGGCGGCACCATGCAGAGCTTCATCGACGGCATGCCCCACGAGGCGGACGTCCTCGACCGCAACGACATCATCGCGCACCTCGAACGCGTGCTCGGCCCCCTCCTGAAGCGCGTGCCCGACCTCGTCGGCACGACGTTCACGCACATCTACTCGGTGAGCTACGAGGGGAACGTCAAGACGGGTGGCAGCTGGAAGACGATCAAGGACTCGTTCTACGCCACCATGCGCGCGTGGGCTCACGCGCACGGCCTGAAGGTCTATTCGGAGTCGGGCGGGCCCTGGGGCTGGGGCAGCGGATCGACGCCGCTTGACTGCAGCCAGCTGGATCTGCTCGCGCACAACGACTTCCCGCAGGGCGAGTTCTGGCCGCTCTACGGGAATTTCAGCAATCCCGACGCCGGCCATGCGAACAGGAACGGGCGCTTCTTCCAGCGCGGCATCGTCCTCTCCGCCCGGCGCGAAGGGCGGAAGATCGTCTCGATGGAGGCTTTCACCCACATGTCCTGCCACTATTCGGTCGATCCTTCGTTCTTGAAGCCGATCGGCGACATTGCGTTCGCCGACGGGGCCAACCGTTTCGTCTGGCACACGTTCACCTGTTCGCCGAAGAAGTTCGGCGTTCCCGGCTCCGAGTATTTCGCGGGGTCGCACATCAACCGCAACGTGACGTGGCACCGGGATGTCGACGCGTTCGTGCGGTATCTTGGGCGATGCCAGGCCATGCTCCAGCGCGGCGAGCCTGTCGACGACGGCGAGTTCGTCAGCGTTGCGACCAACTACTACGGCTGGGGACGTTTCCGGAAGGATCCGGACGCGCAATTCACGACCACGCACCGCCGAGAAGGGGATGTCGACTTCTTCTTCGTCGCGGGCGAGGGCAAGGGCGACGTGACGCTGAACGCCGCGCTCGGCGGACGCACCGTCGAAACCTGGGACGCCGTGACCGGCAGGGCGGGGCGCCCCGTGG
>JAEEGL013236491.1_pt1 | contig 20468 bp, 17 predicted proteins | sample 9134231 | NCBI WGS metagenome assembly JAEEGL01 (sample SAMN16246548, study PRJNA631951) | gut metagenome | biome: gut microbiome; feature: rumen; material: fiber-attached | host: Bos | place: Iran: Karaj | collected 2018-10 | reverse complement strand
GGATCCATTCGTTTGATGAGTTCAATGAATGTTTTATAGATGCGCGAGATGCAGGCTTTGAGAACATAAGTGTCGATATCATGACGGCGATACCGGGGCAGAGTGAGCGGATGCTCGAGAAGACACTCGATACGGTGCTCGGGTATGATCCGGAGCATATCAGCACATACAGTCTCACGATCGAAAGAGGTACTCCGTTCTTTGAGCAGTTCGGCGATATAGAAGGCCCTGTTGTCGGCGAGGAGAATGAGAGAAAACTCTACTGGCTGACCGTTGACAAACTGAAATCAAAGGGCTACAAGCATTACGAGATAAGCAATTTTGCAAAGAGCGGATATGAGAGCCGTCACAATACGGGATACTGGAAGAGAGTACATTACCTCGGCCTCGGACTTGGTGCCAGCTCATGTCTTGCTGCCGATGGCGGTGATGAGAGGAGCCGGAACACAACGAGCCTTGAAGCATATCTGAACGATCCGACGACAAAGGAAGAGTCGTCGATACTCAGTAAAAAAGATATGATCGAGGAGACGATGTATCTGGGACTTCGGATGATGGACGGCGTGGATACCGACGCATTTGAGAGCCGCTTCGGCGTTTCCGTAAGGAGCCTGTATGCCGATGTCATTGACGATCTTGTCGCACAGGGTCTTGTGTATGAAGGCAGTCACTCACTGTCACTTACGGACCTTGGGATAGATTACGGAAATCATGTATTTGCACAGTTTTTGAAATGAACAGATCAAAGAGTATTCGGATATCGGAATTGTATTATGTGCTCGTTGCGCTTGGGTATGTTGCAACGCTTGTGATAACGGGTATGCGCCCGGGCGTATTTGCGACGTTACTTATGGTTTTGGTCATGACTGAGCTTGTGATCAAAAAAAAGATCGTTGTCGACTGTCTTGCCGACGGTATGGCGATTGCCTTTTTTGCGTATCAGATACTTTCGGTGATCTGGTTTTTGCAGAGCGGATTCCCGCTTTCGGTTTTTGCGAATGAATTCGTGACATCCACACTTCCGATGCTTTTTTATTTCGTCGGAAAGAGTGCTTCTGCCGGCAGATGGTATCGCACATACCTTTTTGCGATGATGATACTCGGCGTTCTCGGCGTGATACTTTATATCCTGGCCCCCCGGTATTACTGTGACTGGGCATACGGATGGGGATACATTTCCAAGGCCGATGTTCCGACGATGAGGGTCCGTATGCATTCGGTCGTCGGAAGCACATGCTTAAGTTTTATCACGGTTGCAGGAATGCTCGCGGGATCTTACTTCCTGCCCAAAGGGGGAGAAGATAAGGCGACGGATGAAGATGGGTCAAAGAGAAAGAACTCAGCGGAGATTATCTTCGCAATCGTTACCATTGCTTCCTGCCTTCTCTTTGCGATAATGGCAAACCAGCGGAGCGGACTTGTCGCTGCGGCACTTGTCCTTGTATATGTGAACTGGCTGCTGTTTTTCAAGCTGAATCTGATAAAGCGCAGGTACTTCATTTATGAGGTTGTTCTGATCGCTGCCGTTTTTGCGCTCATATGTGCCGTAAGATTTGAATTCATCTTAAAGTTCTGGTGGAGGATAATCTCCCTTCCCACCGCGATATCCCAAAGGAGCGAACAGTGGGTCGCTGCGGTCAACAACATGTACAGTTCATGGATCGGAAACGGGCTCGGCGCCAACGGCCATAAAGCCCTCGGATTTGAGGATGCACATGTCATCGCGGACGGAGGACTCGTCAAGCTCTATTGCGAAAACGGTGTCATAGGATTTTCGCTCTTTGCGTATCTCGTAGTTTTATCGATGAAAAAAGGCCTCGCAGGCATCAGGGATCACTATGTCGAGGTCGGTATCATAGCGGTCGGGCTTCTCCAGTCGATCGGATCCAATATGCTCGCATTTCAAATATGCGCACCCGTCTTCTGGTTCGCTCTCGGAGCGTGCCAAAATGAGGATGGCAAATCCTTGAATAATCCTGTATAATATACTATACGTGATTTTGTAACTTTTGGGAGTGCATATGCATCAGTTCAGCGAGAATCTTTTCCAAAACGCAATAGATCTGAATGATACGATCGTGTTTGAATATAATGCGGTCGATGATGTCATTACGTTTTCCGAGAATATAAACAAATACATTCCCATCCCTATACGCATCCCGGCATTTGTCGAGAAGATGAGTTATCTGGGGAAGATATTCGACAGCGATATCGAAAAAGCCATTTCGTTTTTCACCTCCGGAGAAAATCCCGATAAGGTACGCATGGAATACATAAGGTTCCTCGATTTTGCGGGGGAATACTGCTGGTACCAGCTCAAGGGCCGTATAGAGGCGGATGATAACGGCAGGACGACAAGCGTTTACGGTACGCTTGCATATGTTGACGATGAGACGAAGCATCAGGAAGAGGAAAAATCGCTTACGCGGGATCCGCTTACGAAGCTTTTGAACGAGGATTCATTTTCCAGGGAGGTTGCCAATTATCTCGAGGAGCTTCCGAAGGATGTCATCCCGAACCTGATGATCGTGGATCTTGATGATTTCGCATCGTGGCCGAAGCTGTACAGTGAGATTAGTTCGGACGGTGTGCTGATAGAGATATCGCGCATTTTAAAACGTGCGTTCAGAGGAAGCGACGTGATCGGCCGTATTGACGTTGACCGTTTTGCGATACTCATGAAGGGCGTGAGGGCTTCCAACATTCTTCTTGAGCGTGCCGCTTACATCAGGCAGACGGTCAAGGATGTATGGAGTGATTTTACAAATAACGGATTTATAACAGTCAGCATCGGTATAGGTGCGATGCACGGCAGGGAGGCGACTCTTGAGAGACTGAAGGCAAGGGCACTTTCCGCATTAAACGATGCGAAGTCGGGCGGCAAGGACAATTATGTCCTTTATACGAGCGACATGGAGAGACTCGATACTTCGGTCAATCCGATACTGTCCACGAAGGAAATGGAGATGATCAGGAACATCCTTGATCCTATGAGTTCGTGGGCTTATGCCGTTGATGACAACTATCAGTTGCTGTATAGGAACGAGGTTCTGGAGAACAGGCTCCAGAACAAATGCGAAGGCATGTGTTATGCCAAGATCAAAGGTTACAGTGAGCCGTGTAACGACTGTCCGATACCGAAGATGGACAGCACGCAGAGTTCGTTTGACTGCAACGTTCATTCGCCGTCACTGCGTTCGACGATCCCGATGCGCGCAAACCGCATCACGATGCGAAACGGCAAGAGTGTTTATCTTATCGCGTCCGTCAAGGAAGACATAGAGAACCAGATACAGGCGATGAGCGAGAGTGAGGAGCGTACCAAGGACTCGCTCGTTCGAATGATGGATGTCATCTGGGACATCAACCTTACAAAGAATACGTGTATCAGGCTGAAGGAGCAGAACATAAAGAGCTTCATAGATGTACGTATCGAAAACTACAGAAATCTCATCGAGTCATTTTCCGACAATGTCGTGTGTGAGGCAGACAGGAGTAAGTTCCTCGAGGGAACGGATCCGGCAAGGATAAGGCAGAAGGCACTTGCGGGAAATAAGCTGATATGTACGGAACTCAGACTGTCAAGCATATCGGGCGATGAAGTCTGGTACGGAATGTATACGGTGGTGCTCTATGATCCCGATGTTGAGGATGAAGAGGGGACGCGCCGCGACGAGCGTATCATGGTCGTCTGCATGAATCTCAACGATTACAAGAAGCGGAGTCTCGAGGCCGTTGAGACAAAGATCAAATATGAGATCATGCATGAGAAGAGCAATATCCTCAAGGATATGGCACTTAACTACGAGAGATACGAAAACGTCAATGACATGATCGGTATACTCGTTTATGAGTACACCGTTGCCGATAAGAGTTATTACATGTGCTCGAACTTCGAGGATGTGTTCGAGATCGACAGGAAAGCACTGACAGATGAATGGGCACTGATCTCTTCGCTGAAGGTCCATGACGATGACCGTGAGATGTTCAGCAAGTTCATCGAGGACGCGAAGACGAGCGCGATGATCCAGAGGATCACGGTCAGGATCATCAACAGGTTCGGTGTTCCTGTCTGGTATACTATCGTTCTTCAGACGCTGAGAGGTCTCAATAATGTTCCGGTCAGATATCTCGGAACGCTCCAGAACGTTAATGTCGAGATGAAGATCAAGGCCGAGATGGAGTACCGTGCAGACTACGATTCGATGACGGGACTGTACAATTCCGAAACGTTCTATAAGAAGGCATCTCAGATACTGAACAACCATCCGGATGATAAGTTCGTCATCATTTCGATAGATGTTGACAGGTTCAGACTCATAAATGACAGGTACGGAATCGATGCGGGTAACAGAGCACTCGAGACTGTCGGCAAGATGATCAGGGAAGTATCTCCCAAGGATTCGATCGCAAAGCGTTATCAGGGTGATGTGTTCTCTGTACTCCTTAAATATTCAACAGACCAGGATCTTGTCCAGTACATGGGGAAACTGTCAGAGGCCGTACGCGCCGCGAGGGTCGTTCCCGTTGCGATCGGACTGACATACGGGATATACAAAGTCGATGACAGGGCACTTCCGGTGCGCCTTATGTGCGACAGGGCGAGGGCGGTAAAGAAGCAGGTCAAAGGTAATGCGCTTACGAACTATGCCGTTTACGATGATGTTATCCGCCTCAAGATGCGCGAGCAGGCCGAGATAGAAGAAGAGATGAACACCGCTCTTACGAACAACGAGTTCGTCATGTATCTGCAGCCGCAGATCGATCTTGCAACGAAGAAGATATGCGGTGCCGAAGCACTCGTCAGATGGCAGCATCCGATAAAAGGCGTGCTCGTCCCGGCACAGTTCTTATCACTGTTTGAGAGTAACGGGTTCATAACCAAGATGGATATGTACATCTGGGAACTCGCCTGCAAATATATCAGACAGCTTCAGGACCGGGATATTTACCTTCCGGTATCGGTCAACATTTCGAGAGTGCATATCGGAAGCACCAATCTCTCCGATATACTGCTCGATCTTGTGAGAAAATACAACATAGCTCCGAAATATCTTGAACTTGAGATAACGGAAAATCTCTTCATGGAGGATGTCGACGAACTCTTTAACGAAATGTCATCACTCAAGAAATGCGGATTTAACATCATGATGGATGATTTCGGATCGGGCTATTCATCGCTCAACATGCTCAGAAACGCGCCTGTTGACACGCTTAAGATAGACAGGTTCTTCCTTGACGAGATCATGTCGACGGACAGAGGAAAGATAATCGTCGAGGCTTCGGTCCGCATGGCCAAACAGCTGGGACTCAAGGTCATAGCAGAGGGTGTCGAGACACAGGAGCAGCTCGATTTTCTCTCGTCCGTCAACTGTGATATTGTTCAGGGGTATTATTATTCGCGTCCGATCCCCCCGGATGAATTTGAGATTTTTCTGGAGAAATACAGATGAAATTTGTGAAGACCGAAGATCTGAAGATCGGAATGAGGCTTGCAAAACCAATATACAACAACAAGGGAGTCCTGCTTTATGACCGCAATTCGAAGCTGACATCGCAGGGCATTGATTCGGTACGCAATTTCAAACTCATAGGTATTTACGTTCTTGAGCCCGCGGAGCCTCTGCCGCCTCAGTCGGAGGAGGATGTGGAGTTTGAGAAGTTTCAGATGGTAACCGTGTTCTCGGTTCAGGAAGAGCTCACATCGATACTCGAGCGTGGCAAGAACAGCAGGATATATACGCTTGCCGAGACGATAATACGTAATTACGGACGTCTCGACCACAAGATCAATTTCCTTCAGAATCTTCGCAGCAAAGAGGATTTTGTCTACAAGCATTCGCTTAACGTTGCGATCCTGACGGCAATGATATGCCATAAGATGAACGTTCGAAAAGAGGATACGGTCGAAGCCGTCGTGTGCGCCATCGTGCATGACATCGGAAAACTTCGTGCCGATCCGCAGCTCCTTGTCAAGGACGATATAACCGAGGATGAGGAGAATGAACTCAAACGCGCAGAGTTTGAAGGAATATCCCTTATCGAAGCTGCTTTTGCATCGACCCCGAACATCAAGCGTGTCGTTATGCAGACTTACAAAAGGCTTGATGCATATTATAAGGGCGAAGAGGTCGACAGGAGTGCGAAGATGGTAATCGGCGCGAAAGCTCTTGTCGTTGCCGAAGAGTATGACCGCATGACCGCGATCAACAGTGCGGGTGAACCTCAATCCGAATTTGCCCAGATGAAGATCATGATGAACAATCCGGAGTATTTCGATCCGGATGCCGTTAATGCGCTGCTTGGAAGCATCAATCTTCTGGCGGAAGGTGTCTGCGTGGAGCTTTCGACAGGCGAGAAGGCACTCGTTACGGCAGCCAATCCCGACAATATATTCCGTCCGGTAGTGTTGTGTTTTTCGACAAACACCATCATAGATCTTTCAATAACCGCACTTTACAATGACATTGAGATAGCCGGTGTCATGAAGACATATGATAACCGTTATGTGCTCAAACCCGATGAGAGCGCAGACGGTAACGCGGATCAAAACGCGAATACAGATCAGTTGCTTTGACATATCATTTTTTATGATCCACGGACAATTCAGAAGAAAGGGGAGGCCTGCAAAGTGCAGGTTTGATTTTCTCTACCCTAAATCCCATCGACAGATCCTCAAAATGAACGGAGGATATTATTATGTTTGGTTTTGTTTTATCGGGAGGCGTTCATGCTGTTGACAGCTTTCCGGTCCATGTAGAAACCGATATCTCAAACGGCATGCCGAGCCTTGAGATAGTCGGATATGTTGCGTCGGAGGTAAAAGAAGCAAAAGACAGAGTCAGGACTGCATTGAAAAATGCGGGATACACGCTTCCGGTCGCAAGGATAACCGTCAACCTGTCACCCGGGGACGTCAGAAAATCGGGCACGGCTTTCGATCTTCCGATGGCGCTCTCATTGCTGATGTGCATGGAGGAGATCCCGCAGGACAGTCTTAAGGACGTTTTCGTTGCAGGAGAGGTTTCGCTGTCGGGAAGGGTATGCAGTACAAAGGGAATACTTCCAATGGTCATGATGGCCAAAAAACTCGGTTTAAGAAAATGCATCATTCCCGCTGACAATATCGGAGAGGGCTCGGTCGTTGAGGGAATGGAGGTTTACGGCGTGACTACGCTTGCCGAGACAGTTGCTTTCTGCCAAAAAAAGAAGAAGCTTGATCCCGCAAAGAGTTATCTTGCGGATGACCTTGGCACGGATCATGAGTATGAAAATGATTTTGCGATCGTTAAAGGCCAGAGAACGGCAAAAAGAGGTGCCGAGATCGCAGCAGCAGGTTTACATAACATACTAATGATGGGACCGCCCGGAGCAGGCAAGACGCTTATAGCCAAGTGCATACCATCGATACTGCCACCGCTTTCCGAGGATGAATGCCTTTCCGTATCGGCCATATACAGCGTCCGGGGAGCATTGACAGCGGATATGCCGCTCGTGACAAAAAGGCCTTTTGTTGCCGCGCACAGCTCGTCAACAGACATATCACTTGTCGGAGGAGGAAGTATCCCACGCCCCGGGGCGGTCAGCCTCGCTCATAAAGGAGTTCTGTTTCTTGACGAGATACCTGAGTTTCCGAGAAGATCCCTTGAAGCGCTGAGACAGCCGCTTGAAGACGGAGAAGTGCATATAACGAGGAACAGGGATATCTGCACTTTTCCGGCTGATTTCATGCTCGTTGCGGCAATGAACCCGTGTCCGTGCGGAAATTATCCCGATATGAACAGGTGCACATGCGATGATGCAGCAAGGAGCAGGTATGTTTCGAGAATATCCGGTCCGTTCCTCGACAGGATAGATATATGCATAAATGCGGATAAGATCACTGCCTCGGACATACAGACAAAAGAGAGGGCGGAAAATTCGGCATCGATAAGAAAAAGAGTGATGGCGGCACACAGGATTCAGAAGGCAAGGTTTGAAGACAGCGGGATATCGTTCAACTCGCAGATGGGCGTCAGACAGGTGGAGAAATACTGCGTGCTGGGCGCGGCTGAGGCTGCGCTGATGAAGGAACTGGCGGTCAGATATGACATGAGTGCGAGAACGTATTACAGGGTTCTGAAAGTTGCCAGGACGATTGCTGACCTGTCCGGTCAAGACGCTTTGGATGAGCCGTCTTTGCTTGAGGCTGTACGCATGAAGGTCAATTTTATTCGATAAAAATCATTACGGGAGGGAAAAATGGAAGACAGGATATATGATTACTGGGTTGCGAAACTTCAGGACGGATACCTTGGAAATATAATCGCTTTTACCGAAAAAGCCGGCGGAGCAGAGGAACTGTATAAATTGTCGCCTGAGGATATCTCTTTGCGGCTCGGACTGAGCCCGAGGCTTGCACGGTATATAGATGAAAATCGTACCGATATCGGTATTCTGGAGGAGGAGTACTACCGGCTGAGTGAAAAGGGGATAGTATACATAGATCATAAGGACGACGATTTTCCCCAAAGGCTCCGTGATATCCCGAGCCCGCCATACGGCCTGTTCGTGAAAGGATCACTTCCTTCGGAAGATGAGAGTGCGGTTGCGATCGTCGGTGCCAGAGAGTGCTCACAGTACGGGCGCCTTATGGCTGATTATCTCGGCTCTAGGCTTGCAAAGGAGGGTGTTCAGATAATAAGCGGGATGGCCTGGGGAATAGACGGGCTGGCACAGGATGCCGCGCTGTCGGCAAACGGAAAGTCTTTTGCGGTTCTCGGGTGCGGGGTTGACATCGCATATCCGGTAAAAAACAGGGGGCTGTATAACAGGCTGATCGAAAACGGGAACGGAGTGATAAGTGAGTATGCGCCGGGCACCCGGGCCGAGTCGAGAAGGTTCCCGCCACGCAACCGCATCATTTCGGGACTTTGTGATGTCCTTATAGTCGTGGAGGCAAGGGCAAAGAGCGGGACGCTGATCACGGTCGACATGGCGACAGATCAGGGGAAGGAGGTCATGGTCGTTCCGGGCAGGCTTACCGACAGTCTGAGTGCGGGATGCCTCAAACTCATGTACCAGGGTGCACACCCGGTGACCGGCATTGACTCCGTTCTTGAACAGCTGAAACCGTGTGTAGGGCACAAATCCGTAAGGATAGACAGAAATAAAGGCCGCAGGCATAACTTCAGACCAATCCTCTCCAAAACAGAAAAGAGCATTGCGGTCCCGGAGGAACTGAAGAAAGTCATGATGCTTCTTACCATTGATCCCCAGAGCACGGAGCAGATCGCTGACAGAGGTGATCTTCCGGTCGAAGCGGCACTGATCATGCTTACAAAGCTTGAAATGCTCGGGTTTGCAAGGGAAGTGTGGCCGGGGTATTTCATAAAAAAGACGGCAGTGTCATAATAAGTGAAAAAATATTATGTAAATTAGATAAAAAGTGTTCCAAATCCTTTAAAATCATGATAAACTACATAATGGCATTGTGAACACAATGGAAAATTATGTAAAGAATCATCAAAGAGTCATGTGAGGGTAAGGGGAAAATGCATATCGGTGTTTGCTTGAATTGCAGATATATCGACCTTATGGAGAACGTGGGGAGTGCACCAAACGCAGGGGCGGTATGCCCCAGATGCGGCACGGAGATGACATCGCTCGGGGTAAGGACCGATGAGTGGAATGCTCTTACCGCAAGACAGAAGGAAAACCTGATAAGGGAAAAGTGCCCGACTCACGATGATCTGTTCAGGGATGAGGAGATCGAAGAAGAACAGACATCTGAGGAGTTTGCGGAGGAAGAGGCGACGGAAACCGTAGCGGAAACTGCGGCAGAAACCGCCCGGGAGAGTGTTGAAGAGGCTGCCGAAGAAGTCCATGGGGCAGAAGAGGCCGAAGAAGACCCCGGGGAAACAGTTGATATCGCTGAGCTTTTTGGAGAAGCTGCCGTAGCGGACGACGGGTCGTTGCCGGTTGGCGCCGGGTACGAGACTTCACAGGAAGAAGAACGTGAACCTGATGAGTTTGATATAAAGCGGGTATACGTGTGTTATAAATGCAACAGTGTTGCCGGACATGACGGAACACTCGAGAGATATTTCTGCTCCGACTGCGGATCCGACATGGTCGGTGTGGGTTATACGGTTCGCCAGTGGTCGGAACTGTCCAAAGAAGAAAAACGCAAGGTCACTGAGGATGCCAAAGTCATGCACATGGTGTCCGAGATCAAGCGTGATGATTACGGAGACAGCGGTCCCGAGCACACTCCGAGCATAATAAATGTCGTAAAAGACCCCAAATCCGCCTACTAAATTCCCGCAAACGTCGCAGTAGAGCGAGTATCCTGTTTTAAAATACGGGAACGTGTGATAAAATTGGGGATAATGGATAATAAGAAGTCCGCAAAAGGCATAATCACGGCAATAGTAATAGTTGTACTGCTCCTGATAATAATCGCGCTTGTTGCATTTATCGGCTATCTGCTCGGTAACGGAGCGCTGAATGATACCGCAGAAATTACTGCCGCACAAGGCCCTTTGCCCGAGGATAACGAAAAGATAACGGAGGCCGATGCCGAAGCGATCATCAAAAGCATCGCGGCGTCGGATACAAAAAAGAGACCGGCCGGATGGTACGGATACCTTGATGACAGCGGAAAGCCCGACAGGACGATAGATTTCGGGGAACTTGTCAAAAAGTGTCCCGACATATATGCCTGGATCCGGATACCGGGCACTGATATAGATTATCCGATAGCGTACTGCGAGGATGCCGTAGATCCGTTCTGGTTCACTCATGACATCGACGGTAATGAGAGCGAAGACGGGATGATAATAACCGATTCCCTGAACGGAAAGGATTTTTCGGATCCGGAAACGCTCATATACGGACAGGCTCCCGATGACGGAACCATGTTCGCCGATCTTTCGCGGTTTAAAGATGCGGATTTTTTTGAGAAGCATGATACGATAATGATATACATGCCGGATGCGCAGTTGATCTACAGGATCTATGCGTGTTATACAGGCTCGAGCGATCACATACTCGTTAACAATGATTTCAGTGATCCGATACAATTCATGAAATTCTTTGATTCCGTGGCGGGGATCAGGGATCTGTCGATGAACATCAGGGAAGATGCAAAACCGATGCTCGGAGATCATGCGATCGCGCTCGTTACACACTGTGCGGACGAGAGCAAGCGACTGTTCGTGCATGCAGTGCTCACGGATGTAAGATATTGAATGCAGAAAGGAGAGATGCGCGGAGCGGGAGGATTCCTTACTGCACCGCGAGCCTTATTTCAAGAGGGGAAACAGAAGTGGCAAGAGATCTGACAGGCAGGAAAAAGATGCCGGGATGGGCGAAGGCGATCATCATCACCTTGTCCGTGATAATCGGGATACTGGCGATCCTGTGTGCAGTCATATACAGAAAATGGCAGCGGGCGGATTACCTTACCGCGGATATGTTCAAGGCAAACACGAACAATGTCATACCGGTGGTGAAGGTAAATGAGCTCGATGAGTCACAGAACAGGAAGAAGTACAAGAGTAACAAAGAAAACGAAACGATAACCTTTGACGGAAAGAAATACAAGTACAATGACAATCTGATCAACATTCTCGTCATGGGTATAGATGATTACTCGGACAGTGAAGAAGAGAATGATCCGAACCCTTATCAGGCCGATACGATAATAGTCGGAACGATAGATGCGGTGAAGAAGACCGTGAGCTTTCTCGCGATACCGAGAGATACGGTGACGGATATAAAGGTTCTCGATCTGAACGACCGTATCGCTACCGTAAAAAAAGGACCTGTAGCGATCCAGCACAGTTTCGGTACTCAGGGTGAAAAGACAAACGAGGCGGTAACGGAATGCGTCAGTGAGCTTTTGTATAACCTTCCGATATACAGGTATGTCGCGATCGATATTTCCGCCATACCGGATATTAATGATTCGCTCGGCGGGATCAGCGTTGATATCACCGAAGACCTGACAAAGTGGAACATAAGGATGAAGGAAGGGATCGGAAACTATCTTCTCAAGGGCGATGATGCAGTGATCTTTGTGGCACGTCGCGATACGTCGATCGATGACAGCGCGATGGGAAGGATGAAGAGACAGGTTCAGTACATGAAGAAGCTGTTTCCCGCTCTCAAGGAAAAGACAGCGTCCAATCTGACTTATCCCATCTCGCTCTACAAGAGTGAGGCAGACAAGGTTGAGACGAATCTGTCGCTTGATGAGATGACATATCTTGCAAAGCTGCTTCTTGATCTTGAACTGGATGAGAGCAGGATAGCATCGGTGCCGGGAGAAATGAAACGCATAGAAGACGGCGAGATAGAAGATTACGATTATGAAATGGGATTCATTGTTGATGAGGATGAACTGAAACAACTGATAATAGACAGATATTACGTGGAAACGCAAGAACAGTAACCGTAAAAGAGAAGGAGAAAATCATGAGAAAGATCAAAACAATCGTGGCACTTACAGCTGCATTTGCAATGCTTTTTGCGACATGCGCCATTGCGGCACCCAGTCCCGCGGCGGGAACCGTAACCGTAGTCGTTCCCGGAGCAAAGGGAGCTTCTGCGGCACAGGTTAAGGCTCCGACCCAGGAGGAGCTCAAGAAACTCGCGGATTACATTACCGCCAACGTTGCATCCATGGGAATGGGCGCAAGTGTTAAGAGTACGATCGACATCATCGCTCCCGCAGGTTATAAGGGCGGAGACGTACCGGTCGTATTTGCCGCTGCAGGTCTTAAGAACGGGGCAACAAACGTGTTCGCATATGTGCTCGGCCCCAACGGCAAGATCACGGTCGTTCAGTGCTTCGTTCATAACGGATATGTGGGATTCTACACACCGGTATTCGGTTCGGTTGCCATAGTTGAGGTCAATCCTGCGGCAGGTAAAGCTGCCGTACCTGCAACAACAGGTGCAGCTGCCGCTACACTTCATTAATGACTGAAGGTTTTATCGACATACACTGCCACGCCCTGTACGGCGTGGACGACGGGGCACGCAAAAGGGAAGAATCTCTTGCCATGCTCCGTCTGATGTATGACGAAGGTATACGCGAGGCGATCCTGACACCGCACTATCATCGCGGTCACGCCGAGGCCGATATCAGCGTGATAAAAAGACATTTTGATGAGTTGTGCTCTGCTGCAGGTGGCGATAAAAAAGCTTCCGCGATAAAACTTCATCTCGGATGCGAACTGTATTACTATCCAAGCAGCACGGAGTGGATCGATGAAGGCACGGTTGCGACCATGGACGGATCGCGGTTTGTGCTTCTCGAGTTCGGATACACGATGGATAAACGTTTGATAAACGAAGGGGTATCAAACGTTGTCAGAGCCGGATATACTCCGGTCATCGCGCATGTAGAGCGGTACAGGGGGCTTTCATTTAAAGTTGCAAACGTTTCTGAACTTATCGAAATGGGTGCCCTTATCCAGGTCAATTCCGATGCGGTGGGACCGGGATTTGCAAGGGAGCGTTCGTTTGTAAGAAAACTGCTTAAAGAGGATATGGTTCATTTTGTCGCAACGGATGCTCATGACACGAGAGAGAGGGCGCCGAAGTTCAAAAGTGCGGCATGTTTTATTGAGGATCATTACGGGGAAGAATGCTGCAGGAGGATCTTTTGCGATAACGCGAGAGAGACGATTTTCGCCGAAGGCGGCATGTAAATTAACAATGAGGGGAACAATATGGAACAGAACAGGCGACCGGCAAGTGACGACGGGGACGTCATCGAGATTGACATTCTTGAACTGATTGCAGTGGTGCTCGGCAAGATCTGGGCAGTAATACTGTCAGCGGTTATTTTTGGCGCGGCATCTTATCTCATCTGCGCTTTTCTCATTATTCCCAAGTACGAATCAACAACAAAGATATACGTTATCAACAGGCAGAATTCCGAGTCGCTGACGTATTCCGATCTGCAGTCGGGAACGCAGCTGACAAAGGATTATCAGGAGCTTGTCACGAGCCGTCCTGTGCTCGAGGAAGTAAAAGCAGAGCTCGGACTTGACATAGAGAATGATAAATTCAAGAAGTCGATAACGGTTTCGGTGCCGACCGATACGCGAATCGTGTCGATAACCGCGGAGGATACCGATCCGTACATGGCACGGGCCATAGCCGACAGTGTCAGGACATCCGCCGCTGAGCATATCGCAAACGTTATGAACACCGAGGCCGTCAATGTAGTCGAAGAGGCAAATCTGCCTACCGAGATATCCAGTCCTAAGATAATCAGAAATACCGTTATAGGAGCCATGCTCGGCGCGTTTCTTGCGGTCGTTGTGATCGTGATCATCTATATTCTTGATGATACGATCAAAAATCCCGATGATGTTGAGCGTTACCTCGGACTGTCCGTACTCGGATCGATACCGGTACTCGATGAGGAACTTCTAAGAAACGATACGGGAAAAGGAAAGAAGAAAAAGAAGAAGAAAGATAAGTCGTCCTCGCATTCGCATGTAGTCATGACCGAAACTCTGTCGGACGCATCGAGACTTATGAGAGAGGCGAAGATATCACCGGCTGAGGCTGACAATTTTATCGAGCCGAAAGAGCCTCAGAGCCTTAACCGCGAGGAAGCGGAAGAGGTGCTTCGCGAGAACATTTTCAACAGTTTCCGTCATGACAGGAGAGAGGGGAAAAAGTGAGTAATACAGCAAACGACGGTCGTAATCTTATAACGATAAATAAAAAGATCACTCTTGATTTTCGCCTGAGTGAGGCGTACAAGACGCTACGTACGAATATCGATTTCTGCGGAGATGATGTCAAGGTGATCGCGTTCACGAGCTGCGCACCCGGTGAGGGCAAATCATCGGTTTCGTTCAATCTCGCGATATCGATGATAGAGGCGGGAAAGCGCGTGCTGTTCATCGACGCGGACATGCGCAAATCGGTTCTTAACGGACGATATCAGATGTCAAAGACAACAGGCGGACTCGCTCATTTTCTTGCGGGAAGAAAACCTCTTGAGGAGTGTATCTTCATGACAAACATCCCGAGACTGTTTCTCATCCCGACCGGTGCAGTTCCTCCGAACCCCGCGGAACTTCTCGGTGTCGGAAGGTTCAGGCACGCGATCGAGAATCTCAGGGAGCAGTTTGACTACGTCATAATCGATACGCCGCCGCTGGGGAGCGTCATCGACAGCGCCATCGTCGCAAAACAGTGCGACGGAGTGGTACTCGTTGTTCAGACAAAGACCATCGGAAGAAACTTTGCCGACAGAGTCATCGACCAGCTCAGAAAAGCGGAGTGCAACATACTCGGCGTTGTTCTCAACAAGGTTGAGATAGGTGGCAAGTATTACGGCAAATACTACGGCAAGTACTACGGAAAGTATTACGGGAATTATGTATAAGCGTTATCGTCAGGAGTGGACAAAACATCTTGATTTCATCCTCATAGAAGAGATCAGTCTGCAGATCGCATATCTTCTGGCGATGCTGCTTCGTTTCGGCACACTTCAGTATTCGGAAGAGATGTACAAGGAACTGGCGGTCGTTCTGTTCATGATCGACTTTGTTGTCGTGATGTGCATCAATTCAATGCATAATGTCTTAAAGCGCGGGTATTTTACCGAACTTGTCGAGACAACAAAAACATGTACCGGTGTTTTTGCACTCGCGGTAGTTTACATGTACGCATTCAAGGTCAGCTCGGACTACTCGAGAATCCTTCTGTTCGTCACGCTGATCTTTCATATCATCATTTCATATTCCACGAGGATCCTGTGGAAGATCGTTCTTCGAAACACACATATAAATGACGGCAAGAAATACTCCATGCTGGCAGTCCTTGATCCGGGTATTGCAGAGGCGACGCTTGCCAAGCTTACCGACAATAAGGGAGATATCTTTAACGTTGTAGGTCTCGTCTTCACGGGAAATGATGAACGAAGTGAGGTGTGCGGTGTTCCGGTTGTTTCGGATATAGAGCATGCAAGCGAGTATATATGCAGGGAGTGGATCGACTCCGTCTATGTCGAATGTCAGAAGATCACACGCAAGATCGACAGGTTCATGGAGGACTGTCATCAGATGACTGTAACGGTTCATTTTTCGGCGCCGTCAGCGATCCATATGTACAGTTCCACGTTCGGAAATAAAGTTGCGGGAATGACGGTGCTGACATCGGCGGTAAGATATGCGAGTCCGCTGGAACATGCCATCAAGAGGATCTTCGATCTGATCGGCTCTCTGGTGGGAAGTGTCATCGCATGCGTCATCATACTGATCGTAGGTCCGATAATTAAGAAAAAATCGCCCGGTCCGATACTTTATACGCAGGAGCGTATAGGACGCAACGGCAGGAAGTTCAAAATGTACAAGATACGTTCCATGCACACGGGCGCGGATGAGATCAAGGAAGACCTGAAGGATAAGAACCTGAGCAGGGACGGGTACATGTTCAAAGTCGACAATGATCCGCGCGTCATCAAGGGGATCGGGGAATTCATAAGGCGAAGGAGTCTTGATGAGTTTCCGCAGTTCTTCAATGTGCTTCTCGGACAGATGTCGCTTGTCGGTACACGACCTCCGACAGTTGATGAGTGGGAGAAATACAAGTTCCACCACAGGGCACGTCTTGCATGTAAGCCGGGGATAACGGGCATCTGGCAGACGTCGGGGAGATCGAAGATCACGGACTTTGAAGAGGTTGTCAGACTCGATACGCAGTACATCACGGACTGGACGATCTCTATGGATATAAGAATCATACTTAAGACCGTATGGATGGTTGTTGTCGGAGATGAAGGCGCGATGTGACCGATCTGTTTCAATAATGATCATTAAATGTATGATCGCAGTTTCTGCGATCATGCTTTTTTCAGGATGTGCTTTTTCACGTACTTGGCATGAAGGATCCGTCGAAGGAGCGGGGGAGCTGTCCTTGGCCGGCGAGGAGAAATCTTCCGGGCGAAAATCATCCGCCGACTTTTCTCCCTTCGAGGAAGTGTCACTTGACATGTCATGGGAGTATGCGGATCATGCCGTAATATACTCGGGCAAGGCTGTTTTATACAGATCGGCAAAGGACAGAAAAGATGTTGTGATCGCTCTGAACGCAGGGCACGGAACGATCGGTGGGGACCAAAAGAGCGTATACTGCCATCCGGACAGATCACCCAAAGTCACGCACGGCTCGAATCCGAAAGGATCGTACAAGGCCGTCGCTGTTGCCGGGGGAATGATCTTTGTCGACGGGACAACGGAGGCACAGGCATCACTTGACGTTGCAAGGAGGCTTCGTAACACCCTTCTTGCGGACGGATATGACGTGCTGATGATAAGGGATGCGGATGATGTTCAGCTTGATAATGTTGCGCGGACAGTCATCGCGAACAACATGTCCGACTGTCTTGTATCGATACATTTTGACGGCGACGGACTCAACTATGACAAGGGATGTTTTTATATCCCGGTGCCGGATGAGATAAAGGAGATGGAGCCTGTCGTATCAATCTGGCGGGAACACGAAAGGCTCGGACAGTCACTGATCAAAGGACTGAAACAGAGGGGTTGCAGCCGTTATGACGGAAGAGTTGATGCACTTGAACTGACGCAGACGTGCTATGCCACGGTCCCGGCGGTTGTGGTGGAACTGGGGAACGCACGGTCGGATATATCGGATGAAGCGCTTCAGAAGTATGCGGACGGTCTTGCCGCAGGGATAGAAGAATACGTAAAAAAGTGAGGAAAAAAATGGGTAAAGAAAAAGACCCTCTCGAGTGGGAAGAGGTAAAATGCGAGAACATTATCAATGATGAATGGATACAATTCCGGAGACAGGCTTTCAGGCTTCCCGACGGCACCGTATTTGAGCCGTTTTACACGTACAGCAGAAGGGATTATGTTGTTATCGTCGCAACGGATGAGGACGGAAATTATATTTGCGTAAGGCAGTTCAGACAGGGCATCAGAAGGGTTACGACGGAATTTGTTGCCGGCGGTATAGAGCGCAGTGACGGCAGGCAGTACAAAACTTCGCAGGACAGATCCTCCGAAGACTCGCTTGAGGCAGCAAAAAGGGAACTTAAGGAGGAGACGGGATATGAATCCGATGACTGGAAGTTCCTACTGACGATCCCGTCTAATGCGACGATCGCTGATAATTATGCGCATATATATGTCGCAAAAAATTGCCGCAAAGTTGCCGGACAGAGCCTTGACGATACGGAATTTCTTAACGTTTCGAAGTATACGCCGGATCAGATAGAGGCGATGATAGAGGGCGGGGAATTTCCCCAGTCGATGCATGTCCTGGCCTGGCTCCTGTCGCAGCGCGCGCAAGTATGATATAATCATATAAGCATTGCATGCTGTATTTCAGGAGGGTTGGTTATGGAGAAATGGAAGAATCATATCTTCGGACTTAAGGACGTTGTCATCTTTTCTTTGTTCTTTTTGCTCATGGGGCTGCTTGCCGGATTTTTCCTTGCACCGATAAAGAAAGGTTTGAAGATCGGCTGCAACAACGGAAATTATTACGGTACCAAAAAGGAAGAAGAGGAACAGGAATTTCAAAACGACCTTGAGATGGAGATGAATGAACTGAGATGATCAGAATAGCTTTTTTTGACGCGAAGGAATATGATATCGCGTCGTTTGAAAACGCAAATTCGCTCGGCGAATTTGAGATAAAGTTTTTTGAGACGAAGCTTTCTGCGGATACGGCAAATCTGGCATCGGGTTTTGATGCGGTATGTGTGTTCGTAAACGATGACGTGAACAGTGATGTCATTGATGCGCTCGTATCGGGAGGCGTGAGTCTCATCGCGCTTCGCTGTGCCGGATACAACAATGTTGATATCGAATATGCTTACGGGAAGATCCATGTCGTACGCGTTCCGGCATATTCGCCTTATGCCGTTGCCGAGCATGCAATGGCACTTCTTCTGACAAGCATCAGAAGGATACACAAGGCGTTCATAAGGACGCGCGATCATAACTTCAGCTTAAACGGTCTGACGGGATTTGACCTTCACGGTAAGACGGTCGGAGTGGTCGGAACGGGAAAGATCGGAAGGATATTTACCGACATCTGCAAAGGATTCGGGATGAACATCCTGGCGTATGACAAGTTCCCGGCAAAGGATTCGGGCCTTGAGTATGTTGATCTTGATGAAATATGGCAGAAGGCTGACGTTATATCGTTTCACTGTCCTCTTACCGATGAGACAAGGCATATGGTGAATTCCGAGACGATATCAAAGATGAAAAAAGGAGTCGTTCTCGTCAATACATCAAGAGGTGCACTGATCGATTCGGAGGCACTTCTTGAAGGCATCAAGGACAGACAGATAGGTGCGGCGTGCCTCGATGTTTATGAGGAGGAATCAGACGTATTCTTCCATGATTTTTCCGGTCATATCATAGAGGATGACACTCTTGCTAGACTCATTTCGATGCCTAACGTTATCGTGACATCCCATCAGGCATTTCTGACACAGGAAGCACTTGCCAATATAGCGGATACCACGCTGTCCAATATCAGACAGTTCAAAAATGAAGGCCGCTGCGACAATGAGCTCTGCTACAAGTGCGAGAAGTTCGGCGGATGTCCCAAGGAGCACAAAAAAGCCTGCTTTTGACAGTTTGCGGAGGGAATTATGACATATAAGGAACTACTTGATAACGCAAGAAAAAATCTTGGAGATAAATGTAAAGCCTGTCCCGAGTGTAACGGCAGGGCGTGCGGCAGCACTATTCCGGGACCCGGCTCAAAAGGAGTCGGAGACGGTGCAACGAGAAACTATGAGGCATGGAAAGAGATCCGTGTCAACATGGATACGATCCATGGTAATTTTGAGCCCGATACATCGTTTGATTTCTTCGGTATGAAGATGAAATATCCCGTGTTCGCGGGACCTGTCGGTGCCGTTAACATGCATTACGGCGACAAGTACAACGATGTCGAATACAACAATATACTTGTTAAGGCATGCGCCGATGCGGGTGTGTGCGCATTCACGGGTGACGGGATGATCCCCGAGGTCATGATCGCCGCAAGCGAAGCGATAGCAAAGTGCGGCGGTATCGGAGTGCCGACCGTCAAGCCGTGGGATGAAAAAACACTTGAGGAAAAGTTTGCGCTCGTTGAGAAGTCAGACTGCAAAGTTGTCGCGATGGATATCGATGCTGCGGGACTTCCGTTTCTGCAGAACATGAACCCGCCTGCAGGCGCCAAGTCCGTTGAGGAACTGGCTGCCATCATCAAGAAGGCGGGAAAACCATTCATCGTAAAAGGCATCATGACGGTGAAAGGTGCGGTCAAAGCGATGGAAGCGGGAGCTTCCGGTATCATCGTATCCAATCACGGAGGAAGGGTTCTCGACCAGTGTCCCGCAACCGCCGAAGTTCTGGCTGAGATCGCGGATGCGGTCGCGGATAATATGATGGTGCTTGTTGACGGAGGTATCAGGAGCG
>JAEEGL010940549.1_pt1 | contig 20468 bp, 26 predicted proteins | sample 9134231 | NCBI WGS metagenome assembly JAEEGL01 (sample SAMN16246548, study PRJNA631951) | gut metagenome | biome: gut microbiome; feature: rumen; material: fiber-attached | host: Bos | place: Iran: Karaj | collected 2018-10 | reverse complement strand
TAAAAAGCAGGGTGAGAAGTCCTGCTTTCCATATTTCTTTGCAATTATAATAATCAAACAATTAACGCTTACTGAATTGTGGTGCACGTCTAGCTTTCTTAAGACCGTATTTCTTACGTTCTTTAGCTCTAGGATCACGTGTAACTAATCCAGCTGGTTTTAATGTAGCACGGTAATCAGGATTTACTTCCATTAATGCACGAGTAATACCTAAACGGATTGCTCCTGCTTGACCAGTAATTCCTCCACCGAATACGTTAACAATAATGTCAAACTTTTCAGTTGTTTCTGTTAACTCTAATGGTTGTAATACGTCAAGACGTACTGCAGCTGATGGGATATAATCCTCAAATGCACGACCGTTAATAGTGATTGTACCTTTACCTGAACGTAAATATACACGAGCAACTGAGCTCTTTCTACGGCCTGTTCCTAAGTATTGAACTAATTTCTTTGCCATTTCTTATATCCTCCTTATGCCTCTACCTTGAATTCTACTGGTTTTTGTGCTGTATGAGGATGTTCAGATCCTGCATATACATATAGTTGCTTTCTCATTTGATCGCCTAGCTTTGTATGAGGTAACATACCAAATACTGCTAATTCAACCATCTTTGTAGGTTGCTTAGCCATTAACTCTTTAGCAGTTAATGTCTTAAGACCACCTGCATACTCAGAATGTCTTCTATATAATTTGTCACTCCATTTATTACCAGTTAAAACTACCTTGTCAGCATTAATAACGATTACGTTATCTCCGCAATTAACATTTGGAGTATATGTTGGTTTATTCTTACCTCTTAATAATACAGCAACTTGAGTAGCTAATCTACCAAGAGTAAGACCTTTTGCATCAACTACATACCAACCGTGTTGTACAGTTTGATTATTTGCCATGAAAGTTTTATTATTCATGATTTTTTCCTCCTAAATTTAATATAAATATTATTTAGGGCAATGTGGATAATTGCTTAAAAATGTACCGATTAGTATTTTAACCTATATATTTACAATAGTCAAGTTTTATTTTAATAATAAAAATATTAAAAAAGACTAAGAGTTTTTTCTCTTAGTCATCATCCTCATCATCATTTAATGGCTTTGTCTTAAAAACATACTTATCTATCATATCTGCAATAATGTAATATGGTGGAATAGTAATAAATAAGAACCAGAATGGATGCCATAAATTAAATTTCATACCAATGAAACAATATACTGCTACTATTAATAATGGATATACAAATTTTGTTAATCTCTTCTTAATTATAGCTTCAAATATACTCATTACTGCTGGCATTAATGGCCATAATACCCATGAAATCTCCCATGCATCAAAACAGAATGACCATACAAAATAGCCTGTTAATGTAAGGGCAAATATTACAGCATCAATAATTGTTAATGCTATTTGAGACTTTGTTCTTTCTACAGGTGTACCATCAGCCTTCGTAAATTTAATATGTCCATCTTCAATTTTAAATGTTTGACCCTCGTCATCAGTAACAACAATTCCTTCCTTAGAAGTATTATTAGTATTTGATGATTCTTCTTTAATTTCTTCAGATGAAGCATTATTTGCTTCCTTATCCATTGTTCTTGTTCTGATTTCTTCATCAGATTCTGAATCATATAATAATTCATCTAATGACATATTATATAATCTAGCTAAGATAATTAAATTATCTGTATCTGGTGATGATTCAGCTCTTTCCCATTTAGATACTGCTTGTCTAGAAATACCTAGCTTATCGGCTAATTCTTCTTGTGAATAACCATTTTCTTTTCTTAATTTTTGTAATCTGTTTGCAATCTCAATATTCATAATCTTTCGTCCTCCTGAATTACACCATCAATTTATCAAAAATATCGGTTGCACACTACCAAATCTAGTTTGAAAATCCGCAACTATTGGTTTCATATTCAAAAAAATACATTATTTTATGATATTTTTAGGTATTCTCTTAAAATTTTTAATACTTCTTCGAAGGATGTCTGTCTATTACATAAATCTTTTATTTTTGCAGATCCATGCATACCTTTTAGGTACCAGCCTACATGTCCTCTCATTTCTAAAAGTGCTAAATGACTGCCCTTAAGATTTAAAAGTAAATCATGATGCCATACAATTGTATCATAAATTTCTTTATTATCTGGTCTTGGAATAATTGTCCCATTATCAAAATATTCATTTAACTCTCTAAAAATAAATGGATTACCAAGTGCACCTCTAGCTATTGCTATAGCATCGCACCCAGTTTCTTCTAGCATTTTCTTAGCAGTTTCTATAGATGTAACATCTCCATTACCAACTACAGGTATTTTAACTGCATCCTTTACCATTTTAATATATTTCCAATCAGCAGTTCCTGAATAGAATTGACTTCTAGTTCTTCCATGAACTGTGATAGCTGCAGCACCTGCTGCTTCTATCTTCTTAGCTACCTCAACACAGTTAATAGAATTAAAATCCCAGCCTATTCTTATTTTTACAGTAACAGGCTTTTTTACTGCTTCAACTACTGCCTTAACTAAATCATAAATCTTATCTGGATCTTTTAATAATGCTGAGCCAGCACCACTTTTAATTACCTTTAAAACTGGGCATCCCATATTAATATCTATAATATCAGCATCGCTATTATTATCAATGAATTTTGCAGCATTTACTAAAGATTCTTTATCTCCACCAAATATCTGCATAGAAATAGGGTGCTCTAATGGATTTACCTTAGTCATATCTAAGGTTCTTACATTCTTAAATCCAATTGCCTTATCACTTACCATTTCAGCCATTACTAATCCAACATTCATTTTTTTACAAATGATTCTAAATGCTTCATTAGTAATACCTGCCATAGGAGCAAGAACAAATTGATTTTTAATTGTAATATCTCTAATCTTCCACTCCATTAATTTCACCTAAAATCTCTTCTAATTTTTCAGTAGGTAATCCAATAATATTATTTAAAGATCCCTCATATTTCTCTATTAAGCATTTCCCTATACCTTGTATAGCATAGGCTCCTGCCTTTCCATAACATTCACCAGTTTTAATATAATTGTCTATATCTAAATCTGATAAATCCTTAAATTTGACATTTGAAGAAACAAATGTCTTATATACCTTATCCTTGTATATTACACAAAGTCCTGAAATAACCTTGTGTGTTTTACCTGATAATGATTTAAGCATAAATCTAGCATCAGCCTCATCGTGAGGCTTACCATAAATAATACCATTTAATGTTACTATGGTATCACAACCAATTTGAATATAATCATTATATAATTCCTTATTAACATTTGCTTTTCTATAAGCAACATCTGTAACATTCTCCTCAGGAGTCAAATTATTATCCATTGATTCATCAACATCAAATGGCTTTTGAATGAAATCAATGTTCATTGCTTTTAATAATTCTACCCTTCTAGGAGATGAGCTTTTTAATAAAACCTTCATAATTATTTTTCCTGATTATCTACATAATTTAAGAATTTCTTATCAAAATCTGGATATTCCTTCTTTAAAGAAACTATTGAATTATCCTTAATAAAACAATGCTTAGAGCTTGCGATAACTCTAATTTCATCAGTTTGCTTATCTCTTATTTCATATTCAAGCTCTAGCTTAATTCCAGTATATTTAGTTATCTTAATGTAAATTAATACAACATCATCAAACTTAACTGGCTTTCTATAATCAGCTGAAATACTAACAACTGGAGAAATTATTCCTATTTCCTCCATCTTTTTATAGCTAAGGCCTAGCTCATCTAAAAAATAAACTCTAGCCTCCTCAAGCCATCTAAAATAATTTGAGTGATGAATCACTCCCATTTGATCTGTTTCGTGATAAAATGCTTTTCTTTCATAAACTATCATAATGCACCTCATTAATTCTTTTTTATTATACAATATTAGTAAATGAAAATAAAATAACTTTTATTGCTTTTATCATATTTTATATGATATAATCAATAAGTATTTTAAGGAGGCTTTTAACATGGCAGAAAAATTATCAGATCAAGAATTAGCAAGACGTGCTAAATTAGATAAATATAAGGAATTAGGTATTGATGCATTTGGACAAGCTTTTGACCAAAAGAATCATAGCCAAGAGGTTAAATGCTTAGCTGAAAAGGAAATCAATTCATTCAAGGAAGCAAATAAGGATTTATCTGAGGAAGAATTAAAGGAAAAGCTTCATGCATATTTAGAGGAGAAAAATATCCAAGTTAAAATTGCTGGTAGAATTATGTTTATCAGAAAAATGGGTAAGGCTTCATTCTTCTCTATTCAAGACAAGCAAGGAAAAATCCAAATCTATATCAAGCGTGATGTAGTTGGTGAAGATAATTATAATCTATTTAAGATGGCAGATATCGGTGATTTCGTTGGAATTGAAGGTAATATTATGCTTACAATGACAGGCGAGGTTACAGTTAATTGTCAAAAATATACACATTTAGTTAAGTCATTAAGACCACTTCCAGAAAAGTTCCATGGTTTAACTGACCTAGAGGAAAGATATAGAAGACGTTATCTTGATTTAATTATGAATGAGGATTCTAAGAGAGTTGCAATCCAAAGACCAAGAATTATTCGTGCTATGCAAGAATATTTCGATGGTGAAGGATTTATCGAGGTTGAAACTCCAGTATTACAAAACATCCAAGGTGGTGCTACTGCTAGACCATTCATTACACACCATAATGCATTAGATGCTAACTTCTACTTACGTATAGCTACAGAATTACATTTAAAGAGATTACTAGTTGGTGGTCTTGAAAGAGTATATGAAATCGGCAGAATCTTTAGAAACGAGGGTATGGATAAGACTCATAACCCTGAATTCACTACTGTTGAATTATATGAAGCATTTGGTGATTTAACATCAATGATGAATATTTGCGAAGGTGTTATTAGACATGCTGCAACAAAAGTATTCAACAAGGATGAATTTATTAATCCATTTGACCCTGAGGGTGAAAAGATTAATATTGGTAAGCCATTTAGAAGAGTAACAATGTGCGATGTTATTAAGGAACAAACTGGTGTTGATTTCAAGAATAACAATTATACATTTGAAGAAGCTTGTGAATTAGCTAAGAAGCATAACGTTAAGGTTGAACCACATTTCATTTCTGTTGGTCATATTATTAACGCATTCTTCGAGGAATATGGTGAAAAGACATTAGTTCAGCCTACATTCCTTTGTGGACATCCAATTGAGATTTCTCCATTAACTAAAAAGGACCCTGAGGATCCTAGATTCGTTCAAAGATTTGAATTATTCATTGGCGGTAAGGAATTCGCTAATGCTTATACAGAATTAAATGACCCAATTGATCAAAAGGAAAGATTTGAGGAGCAATTAGCTGAAAAGGCTGCAGGTAATGATGAAGCTAACGAAATGGATGTTGATTTCGTTGAAGCATTAGAATATGGTATGCCACCTGCAGGAGGAATTGGTATCGGTGTAGATAGATTAGTTATCTTCTTAACTGAATCTCAATCTATTCGTGATGTTATTCTATTCCCTCAAATGAAAACTAGATAATTATGGAAAATACTATTTTTGATGATTATGCATCATGGAAAAAGGAAAACCATGATTTAATATATTCATTAGTTCATAACAAAAGTAAAATCATTCAAAGATTTTCTTCTGTTATTGCTGTTGTTGATTATTTATATGATTATCGTTTAGATAATGAGCTTTCAGAAGATGAAGAATTAATATTCTCTACTGGATTTGATTATATTTATGATCAATTCCAATTAATTGAAACTATATTAGAAAATAGCTTTGATAATGATATCAAGGCTATGGAAAAATATGGTCAAACTATTAATCTTCTTCTTTACATTAATGACTTTAAAATTGAAATATCAAATAACGATTTAAAGGGTAATGAAATTAAGCAATTAAATGATTTAAATGATAAAGTATATGAATGCTTAAATAATAAAGAAAATGCACCTGATGAATATTTTCAATTATTAAATGATATTACAACATCATTATTTGAAAAAAATAATGTAGAAATTCAAACAATAGATCAAATATTTTATGAGATAGCTATCGAATATGAAATATATGATGAGGATGAATTTAATGCTTATAATTATTTTTTAAATAAAGAAATAGAAAAAAGAAAAAGTGTTAACTGTTAACACTTTTTTTGTTCCTCATATACTGTTTCGTATACTTCTTTTATCTTATTACCAATATCAGTTAAATTTCTTTCTGCTACTACCTTATATGCATTTTCAACGATTTGTGTCATATCATTGTTGAATACATATTCTAGATTTGCCTTGAAATCCTCAATAGTATTTCCCTTTAATACATTTTCCTTATCAGTTAACCAACCTTTGAATACTCCAATATCTCTTACAATAACTGGTAGTTTTGAAGCTAAAGCCTCTAAAACGGCTATTCCTTCGTTTTCTTCATGACTAAGGAATAAGAATGCGTCTGCACGCATAAATGCGCCTCTTAGGACCTCTATATCAACATAACCAGGCATTGTTACATTCTTTGGTCTCTTCTTGATTGCTTTTAGGATCTTCATTTGTGTATAAATAGGCTTTAAATAACCAAACCAAATAAATTCTACATCTGGCATTTGTCTAGCTATTTCAAAGAAATCTCTAATACCTTTTCTTTCAAAATATAAGCCGGCACAAATAACAATCTTTTTATTCTTATCAAATTTAAAATAATCATCAAACTTTAATGCCATTGATTCGTCATATTTATAATCATCAAGCATAATACCGTTAGATATTGCATATACCGGGCAATTAACACCCTTATATGCTTGAATTAATGATTTTGAATATTCTGTAGGAGTGATAATTACATCAGCCTTTTTATACATTCTTAAAATTAAATGATTATAAATAGGGGCAATTAATCTCCATACTCTAAATGAATATTTGAAATCCTCTACTGTTGAATGACCATGAACTATTACCTTTAAGCCCTTCTTCTTACATTTTTTTAACTTCTTATATGAATCAAAAAATAATGTATTAATATGAACTACATCATAATCATTATCATCAAAATTTAAGGTATAATCAACACCTGCAAGCTCTAAAGCTTTCTTTTGGTGAACTAATGCTCTACCTATACCACTTTGTCTTAATGCTTTTTGATTTTCAAAATATAATAATACTTTCATAAACTCACATCCATTTAAGATTATATCATATTATAAAATTATTTTAATCCTTTTTTGTATTTGTTATATCTAATTAAATAATTAATAAACATCATTGCGCCAATAAATATTAATATTCCAGATATGCCTAAAACAAACCATTTATGTATATAAATAAAATCAATACTTAAATTATTATATAAATAATAAAGGAATAGCTTTTCTACTAGAACAAGGTTAATTAACGCTGTTGATAAGGATAACACCTTAATAGCTCTAAATAGAATATTAGCATTAGCTCTTTTCTTTAAATATCCTTTTAATGACAATATAAATAATAATATTAAAAAGGAAGATATTATTATATTAAATACTAAGCCATAATTCTTTGGTTCATCATCCATTGTAATAATATTAGCTATTAAAAAGAATATAGATACAATAATTAATAATATACCCATATTTCTATATGATTTGTATTGTGATTCCATATCTGCATCTAAATTTCTTGCATAAGATAATTTACATAAAAATATTGCAAAGGTATAAATACCTGATGCCATAAATATTAGTCCTACAAAGAAACCTGTTACTAATTTATATATTGCAGATAATAATGTGATTAAAGCACCAAAGGTGGCTTTAATCTTTTTTCCTTTTGTCTTCTTTTTTACTGAATTCTTATTGTCACCCATAAGCTCACCTAAAAATAATAAGATAGGCATAAAGCCTATCTCATTTTTAAACTTTTAATTTGTTTACTGATCCATCTGGATTTGGATGTTCATCTAAATATTTTCTAATTTCTGCTGCCTTACCAGCTTTAATACCTGGCTTACATTGATTTAAGCTTTCTGCAACCTCAGCTACGATAGCTTCAGCATAACCAGCACATCCTGGGTAACCACAAGCACCACAGTTTGCGTTTGGTAATATTGCAGTAATATCTTCTACTCTTGTATCAACTTCAACATGAAATATTTTAGATGCGAATGCTAGACCTAAGCCTAAAAGGATTCCTAATCCAGCTAAAATTAATACTGCATATAATACTGTCATTTGTCTTTAGATTCCTCCTCTAGTTCCTTTTCAATCTTTTTAAAATCAAATTCTTGATGTATTTTACAATCCGTATTGCTACATGCTAAGCATGTTGACTCTTCAATCTTAATATTTTCACAGCCCTTTGGTAAAGGTGTTCTTCTATTAATAATGAATGAGACAATAAAGATTATTGCGATTAATGCAATTAAAGCAATAGCAACTATTAAATATGGATTAATTGATAAAATCATAATTAAATTAGTCCACTAAATCCTAAGAATGCCATAGCCATTAATGCTGCTGTAATTAAAGCAATAGGAATACCCTTAAATGCTTTTGGATTATCAGCTGCATCAAGACGATATCTAATTGTTGAGAACACGAATATAACTAAAGCAAATCCAACACCTGTTCCAATAGCACTTGCCATTGAATCTGCAAAATTTAATCCTTGATCTGTATTTCCTTGTGCAACACCTAATACTGCACAGTTTGTTGTAATTAATGGAAGATAAACTCCTAGTGACTTATAAAGAGATGGAGAATACTTCTTAATTATCATTTCGATTAATTGTACGATAGATGCGATTACTAGAATATAAGTAATTGTATCCATGAATGTAATGCCAGCTAATTTTAATAATTGATAAATTGGCCAACAAATAGCTGATGCTAGAATAATAACGAAAATTACTGCTGCACCCATACCTAAAGCACTTGATGATTTCTTAGAAACACCAAGGAAAGGACAAATACCATAGAATCTAGATAATGTAACGTTATTAATTAGCATTGAGTTTAATATTGCTAGTAAAAATATAATTACATAATTCATATTATACGGCCTCCTTTACTTCAGGTTTAATAACAGGAGCTTCTTTATTTTCCTCGGCTGGCTTTTCAGCTGGTGCCTCTGGAGCTGGTGCTTGAGCGGCTTCTGCAGCCTTCTTAGCATCCTCTTCAGCTTTCTTTCTAGCTAATTCCTCAGCCTTTTTCTTCTTTAATTCTTCAATTCTTGCTTGCTTTGCAGCTTCAGCCTTTGCATCTTTGATATTCTTGTAGCAAGCCATTACAGCTAATACAATACCAAGTGATAGGAATCCACCAGCAGATTGTACAAAAATTGATAATGCATATTCTTGTGGGAATATATGTAAGAAATATGCCTTTGGTAATGGAAAATATACACCAATTGATAATGCACCAGTACCAATTAATTCTCTAATTAATGCTACGATACATAATGCGATTGTATAACCAATACCAGTTCCAATTGCATCTAATATAGAAGCTACTGGACCATGCTTAGAAGCAAATGCTTCTGCTCTACCTAAAATTATACAGTTAACAACAATTAGGGAAATGAATACACCTAAGCTACTATATAACGCAGGTACAAATGCTTGAGTTAGCATTTTAACAATTGTAACGAATGTTGCGATAACAACGATATAACAAGGTATTTTAACCTCACTAGGAATAATCTTTCTTAATAATGAAATTAATAGATTAGATCCTAATAATACTAATATAACTAATATACCCATACCGATAGCAGATTCAACACTCTTTGTTGTTGCTAGGGTAGGACACATACCTAGTAATGAAACGAATACTGGGTTTTCTTTAATGATGCCTGATACAAAGGCTGCCTTTTTAGTAATTGTATCTTTCATACTATTCAGCCTCCTTTATTGCATCTTCTAAAGCTACAGTAACTAATTCTTTAACTAATGTAGCACCATATGTAGCACCACATTTAACATCAATGCCTGCTACACTTGATAATGATAATTCACCAGCACTTGAAGAGCTTGCCTTAGGAGCCGCTCCTAAATGTACATCTGTAGATTCTGCAGATGGATAATTGCTTGATACATGATTGTTTACTGTTGAAGCGAATGATTGTCCATTTTCAATGAATACTACTTGTTTAACAGTATTTTCTTTTGTAATACCTACCATTAATGTAATAGTACCATAAGCATTTTTACCAGATACCTTATAAATAGAACCTTCAACATTATCATTATCCTTAACTAGGAAAATCTTTAAGATTCTTGAATCTTTACCATCTAAATTTTCAACTTCAAAGAAATTGTCCTCATCATATTCTGAGAAGATTTCTTTGCATGCACTTACTTCTGTTTCTTTATCATGCTTTGTAATAATTGGTGAAGTAACTAAGTTAACTAACGCAATTAATAATGCACATGCTAAAGATATAATACCTAGGGTTGCTGAGATCTTAATTTTTTGCATTAGAACCAACCTCCCATCACTGATGCTGAGATTATGCAGCCTGCACAAATTAGAGCTACTGCTAAACCTAAGCATTGCTTCCAAGTATATGTATTTTTCTTACCACGCATGAAGTAATCAATACATGGAGCTAACATATTTACAATTAGAATTGAGAATGCTGCACCTTCTGGATAAGCACCCATAACTCTTATAAATACTGTAATAACACCTGCGGTTGCACCGTAGACAACTCTACCAAATTTAGTGATTGGTGATGTAACTGGGTCAGTTATCATGAATACACCTGCGAATAGCATACCACCTGAAAGGATTTGATACATCCACATTTCAAAGATGTTACCGCTAAACTTAACAGAGAATGAGATACATGCAACTAGCATGATTGCTGCGAAACTTAAAATGTAGCTTAGTGCTGCTCTTAAATCTGCACTTCTTCTTGCAAATAAATAGATTGCACCAAGTAATATACATAAAGCAGAAACCTCACCCATAGAGCCAGGAATACTACCTATGAATAAATCTAATAAATCATAATTACCGATATTTGATAATGAACCCTTAGTGAATCCTAATGGAGTTGCACCTGCAGTAATATCATATGCAAATCTTTGATAGAATGCATATTGCTTTGGATAAGCTTCATTTAATTTGCTACCGAAGCAAATTGCAACGAAGATTCTACCTACTGCTGCTGGATTAAATACATTCTTACCTAATCCACCAAATACCATCTTACCAATAATCATACCGAATAATGCTCCAACTAATACTACATATGGAGCACAATTAGCTGGCATAATTAATGCAAATATCAATGCTGATATTACAGGGGCTAAAATATTATTAATTGTGTAGCCCTCTCTTAATTTTGCAAAGCCTTCCTTTGAGAAAAGCTCTTTAAACTTCATGCCCTTAGGCCATTTAATAAACGCATTTGCGACTAGCTCAGCGCATACCATAGCTGCTAAGCTGATTAAAAGCACGTATATACCGCCCCAGCCATTCATAACCATTGCGAAAACAGTAACTGGTAATAACGCAATAATTACGTCTAACATCATCCTAGAAACTGACACAGGCTTTCTTATATAAGGTGCTGATTGTGGAACTAATTTCATATCTCACTTACCCCCCTATTGTGCCATTTTCTTTGCCTTACGGCAGTAATCTGTTAAATGAATTTTTGAAGTACATGTATAAGAGCACATACCACATAAAATACATGCTTTGATATTTAATTTAGTCTTGATTGTTTCCTTGTCGTTATTCTTAACAGCGTTCATAATTTGAACTGGCTGTAATCCGGCAGGACAAGAATATACGCAAGAACCACATCTAACACAAGGCTCTTCTACTTCCTTATGTTCATTTAAAATGATACATGAAGTACAAGTCTTTGTTATAACTGCATCATCTCTTACTAGGTTAGCACCCATCATAGGTCCACCAAGGATTAATACCTTATTTTCTGAATCATCAGTATATCCACCACAGTAATCAATGACTTCCTTTAAAGATGTACCAACTCTAATTCTAAAGTTAGCTGGCTTTTTAATACCATCACCAGTACATGTGAAGTTTCTCTTCATAACTGGTTCGTTCCATTTAATTGCTCTCCATAATCCAGCGATTGTAGAAACATTAAATACCATAATACCAAGTTTTGCTGGTAATACACCTGCAGGTACCTTAACACCAAGACCAGTCTTAATCATTTCAATTTCCCAGCCCTGTGGATAATAATTACCTACTCTTTTAACAAATACAGGTGCGCCATCAAATTGTGTTAATTCAGCAGTTAATGTGTCATATAAGTCTTGATATTTCTTTTTAATACAAATAACTACTCTCTTTGCTTTGAAGGCTTGTAATGCATATAAGCATCCTTGAATGATTCTTCTTGGGTGCTCCATAATTAATCTATGGTCTGCTGATAGATATGGTTCACATTCAACACCATTAATACAAATTGTATCAATTGGATCTGTTGTTTGGAACTTAATATATGTAGGGAAAGATGAACCACCTAAACCAACTAGTGAGCAATTCTTAGTTATTTCTACGAAATCCTCTCTAGTCAATTTTGCAATTTCTTCATCAGATCTTTCCTTAATTGATTCATCAAATGTATTTTGATGATCATTCTTTATTTGAAGAAATTCAGTAAGCTTACCACTTCTGTGGAATTTCTTAACAATATCTACTACCTCACCAGATACTGTAGAATGAATAGGCTGTTCAAAGAATGGTCCTTTTCTTAAACCTATAACCTGGCCCATTTTTACTTTATCTCCAACCTTAACATAGCTTTCGCCTTGTGAGCATCTAGCATTTGTTATAGCAAGATAAACATAATCAGGGTCTACATATCTTACTGTAGGTAAGCTATTAGTTAGATGTCTAATATTGGCAATTTGCCTTGTTTTAGCAATCATGCTAATTCCCCCTTCACTAAATAATCAATTATTAGTCTTCTAAATAAGGATGCTTTGCCATTAATGCAACAACATCATTTCTTACTGCATTTAATACTTCTTCGTCATCTTTATTTCTTAATGCCTTATCGATGAATCTTGCAACTTGTCTTAATTCATCCTCATTTAAGCCTCTTGTTGTAATTGCAGCAGTTCCAAGTCTTAGACCTGATGTAATTGTTGGCTTTTGAGTGTCATTAGGAATGGCGTTTTTATTTGCAGTGATATTAACTGAATGAAGGATGTTTTCAGCCTTCTTACCAGTAATACCTACTGAACCATAAATATCAACTAAAATTAAATGATTATCAGTGCCGCCTGATACTAGATTATATCCTAGCTTCTTTAATTCATCAGCTAATGCCTTACAGTTATTAATAACTTGCTTAGCATAATCCTTGAAGCTTGGATCTAATGCTTCTTTGAATGCAACAGCCTTACCAGCTATAACATGCATTAAAGGTCCACCTTGGCATCCTGGGAATACTGAAGAATTAATCTTCTTAGCTAATGTTTCGTCATTAGTTAAAATTAAACCACCTCTTGGTCCTCTTAAAGTCTTATGAGTAGTTGATGTTACGATATCAGCATACTCAATTGGATTTGGATGAAGACCTGCAGCAACTAAACCAGCGATGTGAGCCATATCTACCATGAAGTAGCACTTACGGCCAGCCTTCTCAGTTACCTTATCAGCGATTTCTCTAAATTTCTTAAAATCAATGATTCTTGGATAAGCAGATGCTCCTGCAACGATTACGTTAGGTAATTCATTTAATGCAATTTCTTCAACCTTTTCATAATCAATGTAGCCATTGTCCTTTAAACCATAGTTAACAGCTTGATACATCTTTCCTGAGAAGTTAACTGAATAACCATGAGTTAAATGTCCACCAGCATCTAGTGACATACCTAAAATTTTATCACCTGGCATTAAAATTGCGTTATAAGCAGCAAGATTTGCAGATGCTCCTGAATGTGGTTGAACGTTTGCGAAATTAGCATTGAAAAGCTTGCATACTCTTTCAATTGCAATTGATTCTACAACATCAACGAATTCACAACCACCATAATATCTTTTTCCACTGTATCCTTCAGCATATTTATTAGTTAATACTGAACCTTGAGCCTCTAATACTGCTCTTGATACAAAGTTTTCTGAAGCTATAAGCTCAATGTGTGTTCTTTGTCTGTTTAATTCTGCATTGATAGCGTCATTAATTTCAACATCGAAATCTTTTAATTTTTGTGTGTTCATAAATATCTCCTTAAAATAATTACTATTTTATTATAACATAATAAATCGCTTCCATAAATATTATATTTTAATAAATTTAGATATAGATAAGTGAAATAAATTGTTTTCTCTTATTTATTGAATTCTAGCTTATTATTAAAGCTCATTTTCCAGAATTCTAATTCTCTTAATGATGAAAATCTAAAGATAGATTTACATTTTTCAAATGAATTTGGATAAGTATTCATTAGCTTATTACCAAAATCACTCCAAACCTTACACCAATCTTCCATATCATCACCAATATATCCCTCTAAAATATCTCTAAAAGGATTATTTTCTAGCATATTTGGATTTTCTCTATAGCATTTATTAAATATATATCCATATGATAACATACAAGGAAGAATTGCCATTGTTCCTTCTACTATTGATCCTGACGCACACCAATTCATCATTGAATCAATATAAATTTGTGACTCATAATCAGGAATTGTTGTTTCTACATCATAATCATTTAAGCCATGCTTTGAAATAAATGCTCTTCTTACTGATGTTTCACCTTCATTAACAAAAGCTAAAATATCATAAATCATTCTTATTTCTTCTAAAGTATTACATTTAGTAATTAAATAAGCATAGCATTTAGCGTAATTTAATAGATATCTAGTATCTTCTACAATGTATTTAGTTATTTGTTCATCTGTTAGATTACCGCTAATTAATCCTTGAACAAATGGTGTTTTGATGCATTCTTCCCAAATTGGTAATGAATCATCAATTATTTTAGACATATAATCAATCATTTATTTCAATCTCCTTAAAATTCCATCCATGATCCATAGGACCACTTCCTTTTCCTAAATCTAGCATTTGAGCTAGACAATTAGATAAATAACATTTAGAACGCTTAATTGCATCCTCTATACTATAATCCTTTGCTAAATTAGATGCGATAGCACTTGATAATGTGCATCCTGTACCATGAGTATTTGGATTATTAATTCTTTTACCATTAATCCAAACTAATTTATTATCGTAATAAAGTAAGTCATTAGCATCATTTACCATATGACCACCCTTTAATAATGTCGATTTAGAACCAAGCTTAGATATAATTTTTACAGCCTTTTCCATATCTTCAACACTATTAATCTTCATTCCTGATAATACTTCTGCCTCAGGAATGTTTGGAGTAATAATATCTGCCAAAGGTATTAGTTCATTTATTAGGGTATTAATTGCATCATCGCTTAATAGCTTAGAACCTGATGTAGCAACCATTACTGGATCTACTACAATATTTTTAGCATTATATTCCTTTAGCTTTTTAACAATAGATTTAATTAATTCCTTATCTGATACCATACCAATCTTAATTGCATCCGGTCTAATATCCTGGAAAATGGCATCAAGCTCATTTTCTAAGAATTTAGGTGTTACATTTAATATATCAATTACACCTGTTGTATTTTGTGCTGTTAGGGCTGTAATTGCAGTTTCTGCATAACATCCATTAGCTATTATTGTTTTAATATCAGCTTGAATTCCAGCACCACCAGATGAATCAGATCCGGCAATAGATAATACTATTTTCATATTTATACCTCCATTTTTATAACATAATCTGAATTATTAATTAATTCCTTAACATTCCTCATATTTTTATATGTTGCAATAGATAAAACCTTAAAGCCTGCTTTATGGGCTCCAATAATCGCATGAATTGCATCTTCTACTACTAATGTATCATTAACATTATATCCTTCTTTTTCAATTACTTTAATATAACCACTTCCGTCAGTTTTTGTGTAATTGAAATTAGTAGATGTATATAATTCATCAAATAAATTATCTATTCCATTTAATTTTAATGATTTTTTAATTAAAGAAAGAGATGTAGCACTAAATAATACTATTCTTCCTTTATTCTTTAATTCATTTAATAAATCTATAGCTCCTTTATTAATTTTGATATTTAAATATTCTTTTTCAATAAATGAATCTATATCAATAATTAATTTAGAAGGATCTATATTATTAAAATATTTTTTAGATAAATATTCTGCAGTTTCATCATTTGTTTGAAGTCTTACAATATCATCTAAATTTTTTTCTGGCTCAATTCCTTTTGATTTTACATATTTAGAGGCAATATCGTCCCACATAGTTAATGAATTTAATAATGTACCATCATAATCTACAATAAATAGCTTATAATCATTTGGATTAACAAATAGATTCTCTACCTCTTTTAATAAATTGTTAGTGGCTAATTTAATATCCTTTTCTCCAAAGATTGCTGAAACTATAGATACGCCAGCAATCATTGTATTTCTTAATTCTTTAATGTTATTTAGGTTAATTCCTCCTATAGCAACTACAGGAATATTAACTGTATAGCATATTTTAGTTAGCTCTTCAATTGATACATTAATTGCATCAAGCTTTGTGCTTGTTGTAAAAATTGTACCAACTCCAAGGTAATCAGCACCCATTTTTTCTGCTAAAACGGCTTCCTCTACAGTTTCTGCAGATACACCTAATATTTTATTAGGACCAATTTCTTTTCTAACTAAATCGGCTCTCATATCGTTTTGACCAACATGAATACCATCAGCATCTACTGCCTTAAATACCTCTAGTGAGTCATTTATTATTAATGGAACATTATATTTTTTACATATTTCCTTTATTTCTAATGCTTCCTTGATAAATAAATCTATTGGTAGATCCTTTTCTCTTAGCTGAATCATTGTAGCGCCACCTAAGATAGCTAATTCTACATCATCCTTTAAATCTCTACCATTTAGCCAATATCTATCTGTAACAGCATATAGTAATAAACTAGATTTCAAATTTTTCAATTTTAGCACCTGATTCTAAAATATTATCATTCATATTTGATAATTCATCAATTAATCCAATGTGTAATGAGCCTGTACCCTTAGCATAAACATTAGCTCTTTCTCCTGCTAAGCCTAGAATAACAACTCCTGCAGTAACTGCCTTTAATTTATCTGCTGGATTAGCTACTAATGCTGCAGCAATAATACCTGCAGTCATACATCCTGTACCTGTAATGGCTCTCATTTCTCTACAACCATTATCAGTTATATATGCATATTTATCATCTGCAATAACATCAATAGGGCCAGTAATTGCGATAACTGCACCTGTTTTCTTTGATAATTCCTTAGCAAATTTAAATACATCATGCATATTATCTCTTGTTACCTTATCAGCCTCACATGCATCTACACCATTAGTCTTAGATGCTACATTAGCCATTGCCTTGATTTCAGAAATATTTCCCTTAATACAATCGAATTTAACTTCTTCTAATAATTTGTTAATTACTTCATTTCTATAAGGTGTAGCACCTACTCCACATGGATCTAGTACTACTACATGTCCTAAAGCATTTGCCTTCTTTCCTGATTCAATCATAGATTCAACAGTTCTTTGATTTAATGTACCAATATTTATTACTAATGCATTACAAATATTTTGCATATCTGGAGCATCCTTAATTTCATCAGTCATGATTGGTGAAGCTCCAATAGCAAGTGTTGCGTTAGCTACATCATTTACTGTTACGTAGTTAGTAATAAAATGAATAAGTGGTGTTTTTGTTCTAATGTTTTTAATGTATTCCATATTTTTCTTCTCCTTCTTATAAAACAAAAAAATGTCCGCTAGGACATTGCTTTAAAAGAAAATAATAAATAATTATAAAAATCAATATTATTCCTTCGCTAGCATTACCTAGATCAGGTCAAGGGTCGAATATTAATTCCTCTCAGCTTTATAAGCTCCCCTTAATATGACAAAATAATTATATAACATAATATTATATTATTCAAATTATAAAAAATAAAAGAGTGAACCTTAAAATTCACTCTTTAATATTAATTATTCAACCCAAGAAATAATAGCCATTGGTGCTGAATCTCCTCTACGGAAACCAGTCTTGATTACTCTTGTGTAACCACCATTTCTACTTGCAAACTTAGGTGCAATTTCATTAAATAACTTTTGAATAGCAAAATTACCTTCTTCATCTTTTTCGAAACGGATGAATGAAGCAGCTTGACGACGGCTAGCTAATGTATTAGTTTTACCTAAAGTAACCATCTTATCAGCAAGTCTTTTTAATTCTTTTGCTTTTGTAATTGTAGTCTCAATTTGACCATTTAGAATTAAATCAGTGATTAAATCACGAAGTAATGCCTTTCTTTGGTCTGAGCTACGGCGTAGTCTACTATATGCCATAATAATAATTTCTCCTTCAGACTAATTTTTCTTGAAACCTAAATCAAGGTTCTCTAATTTTTCTTTAATTTCCTTTAAAGACTTTCTACCAAGGTTTCTAACCTTAATCATATCCTCTTCAGTCTTTGCTGTTAATTCACCAATTGTTTCAATTCCAGCTCTCTTTAAGCAGTTATAAGAACGAACTGATAATACTAAGTCTTCAATCTTCATATCTAACTTATCATTTGTATTATTGTTTTCAGTTTCTACCATATAATCTGTTGTAGATGCCTTTTCGCTTAATTCAACAACAACTTCAAGGTGTTCAATCATCATCTTAGAAGCGATTGCTAATGCTTCCTTAGCTGTAATTGAACCATTTGTTGTTACTTCGATAACTAGCTTATCGAATGTAGCTTCATTAACACCTTCCATACGTGTCTTTTCAACATTGAATGCAACATTCTTAATAGGTGTATAAATTGAATCAATTGAAATTTCACCAATTGTCTTAACGAATTGCTTATTTGCTACAGATGTAACAAAACCAACGCCACGACGAATAGTTAAGAACATATGAAGTCTTCCACCCTTAGCAACAGTTGCGATATGTTGATCTGGGTTTACTACAGTAATTTCATTGTCATGAATGATATCAGCTGCAGTTACTTCTCCCTCACCCTTATCAATTTCAACAACCTTTGAGTAATTTGGATCTTCTGTATCTACATCTAAAACTACTCTCTTTAGGTTTAAGATGATTGTAATAACGTCTTCAACAACGCCATCAACGTTTTGGAATTCATGCTCAGCACCGTCAATCTTAACATTAACGAATGCAGCACCTGGTAAAGAAGATAATAAAGTTCTTCTTAATGCATTTCCTAAAGTAATACCAAATCCTCTTTCAAGTGGTGAAATAACAAATTTACCATAGCTTGAATCGTTTGTAGAGCTTTCTAATTGATAAGCATCTGGTTTTTTAAATTTTAAATCTTTCATTAATTAATGGGCCTCCTATATTTCTTAATAAAGTTTAAAAATATTAAATTTTAATATATTGTACTTCTTAATTAATTCCAAAAAGACTATCCACGAGGACGCTTTGGAGGACGACAACCATTATGTGGTACAGGTGTAACATCTGTAATAGCTGTAATCTCTAAACCAGCAACTGTTAAAGAACGGATTGCTGCTTCACGGCCTTGTCCTGGTCCCTTAACTGAAACCTCAACCTTAGCAACACCTTGGTCAACAGCTGACTTTGCAGCAGCTTCTGCAGCCATTTGAGCTGCAAATGGAGTTGACTTACGGCTTCCTTTAAATCCTAGTGCACCAGCACTACTCCAAGAAATTACATTTCCTTCTGTATCAGTAATAGTAACTATTGTATTATTGAATGTCGAATGAATATGAGCAACACCAAGTGGGCTGTTTCTCTTAGTACGACGCTTTGTAACTTTACGTGCCATTTCTCTCTACCTCCTATTACTTCTTATGGTTAGCTATAGTATGTCTTGGACCCTTACGAGTACGAGAATTGTTACGAGTATTTTGACCACGAACTGGTAAACCTTTTCTATGTCTAATACCTCTATAGCATCCAATTTCCATTAATCTCTTGATATTAAGAGCAACTTCTCTACGAAGGTCACCCTCTACTTTTACTTTTGAAATTTCTGAACGAATTCTACCTAATTCATCTTCAGTTAAATTCTTAACTCTAGTATCTTCAGATACTTTAGCAGCTTTTAAAATTTGCTTTGCTGTAGGCTCACCAATACCATAGATGTATTGTAATGATACTACAACTCTTTTATCATTAGGAATATCTACTCCTGCAATACGTGCCATAAAATTGCACCTTTCCTTTCTAATTTATATGAATATAAAATAAAATCTAATTTAAAAATTTAATAATTATCCCTGTCTTTGTTTATGCTTAGGGTTTTCGCAAATTACCATTACGCGGCCTTTACGCTTAATAACCTTGCATTTATCGCATATTGGTTTTAC
>JAEEGL016229380.1_pt1 | contig 20469 bp, 14 predicted proteins | sample 9134231 | NCBI WGS metagenome assembly JAEEGL01 (sample SAMN16246548, study PRJNA631951) | gut metagenome | biome: gut microbiome; feature: rumen; material: fiber-attached | host: Bos | place: Iran: Karaj | collected 2018-10 | reverse complement strand
GTTTGTACCAGCCATGTTAGCTGCCTTCTGAACGTTTCCAGGAAGGGGAGCTACACCGAGTTCCCATCCCTCAGCCTTGATATAAGAAACGCCTGCTGAAGAACCAACGTAAGAAGCGATCTGCTGATTGCTAAGTACGTTTGAGAAGTATCCATCCTCACCAACAAGACGAGAGTACTCGTTGTTGTAAAGGTTTGAAAGGTATGTGAATGTCTCAAGACCCTTATCATTGTTGAAAAGAGCACCTGTAGCATCTACATAATCAGCTCCGTTCTGGTGAAGAGAAGCTTCAACAACACCTGCAAGATCATCGAATCCGATGAAAGAAATGCCCTTTGCATCGTAAACAGTCTTAGCTGCTGTCTCTACATCAGCCCATGTCTTAGGAACTTCGATTCCGAGTTCATCGAACATTGTCTTGTTGTAGAAAAGAACATATGTTGACTTGTTGTAAGGAACAGCGTGTATGAAACCAAACTCAGAACACTCATCTCTGTAAGCTTCTACAACGTCATCCCAGTTGTCAAAGTCGTTAGCTACGAAATCATCAAGGTGAACAACCTTATCAAGGTAAGGTGTGAGCCAGTTGTTGTAAGCCTGAGCAACGTCTGGAAGAGCGTCAGCTGCAGCACTTGCCTGAAGCTTTGTCTGAAGATCTGAGTATCCACCCTGGTTAACAAGAGTAACCTTGATGCCGTACTCGTTTGAGTTGTTGAACTCATCTGTGATTTCTGTAAGAACTGTCTCAAGGTTACCATTCATAGCGTGCCAGAATGTGATCTCTGTAGCCTCGATGTTCTTAGCTTCTGTAGTAGCTGAAGCTTCCTCTGTTGCAGCAGATGCCTCAGCTGCAGGTGTTTCAGTAGCCTCTGTTGACTGAGCCTCTGCAGGAGCCTCTGTCTGAGCTTCGCCGCAGCCTGCAAGCATGGATGTTGCCATAGCCATTGCAAGGATGCTAGCACCAATTTTCTTTAACTTCATTTCATAATCCTCTCTTTCTTTGAAAAAAAGCGTTTCTATCATAAAAGGCTGATGCCATTATGATCATAAAATGATGCGCTGCCTGATGCAGCCTTTCAGTATAACATAGTGTTATCCCTTAAGTCCACTCCTTGTTACACCTTCAATGATGTATTTTCTAAGGAACAGGTATATGATGATGATAGGCATAACAAGCATACATGAAGCAGCCATAATAAGCTCTGTCGATGATCCTGCCTCTGTCTGGAATCTTACAAGACCATTTGACAATACTCTCATCTCCTGTGAGTTTGTTACAAGAAGTGGCCACAGGAATGCATTCCATGAACTGATGATATTAAGGATTGCAATAGAGAAAATAGCCTGCTTATTCATTGGAACCATGATCTTCATCATATATTTAAAGTCAGAACATTTATCTACCTTGGCTGCCAGATAAAGTGACTCTGGAACCTGCATAAAGAAACGTGTCAGCAGATAAATATAAAATGCACTTGAAATCCAAGGAATGATCATTGCCTTATAGGAATCAATCCATTTAAGGTTAATGATTGTCTCATAGTTTGTGATGATAAGCATTTCTCCAGGAATCATCAGTGTCGCAAGGAAAAGAGAAAACACTGTCTTCTTACCTGGGAAATTCAATCTTGAAAAAGCAAATGCTGAAAGTACTGTAGTTACAAGAACTCCACATGTAGTGCAGGCTGTAACAATAAGTGTATTAACAAAATATCTCGCAAAAGGAGCTGCCTTCCAGGCTTCCTGATAGTTGACCCACTGTGGCTCAGCAGGGAAAAATACTGGAGGCATCTGATTAAGCTCTGATGGAGTCTTAAGTGAAGATAAGATCATCCAAACAAATGGAAGAATCGTAAAGATTGCTCCGAAGATCAGAACCGCATATTTAAGTATTGAAGCTATGACGTTTCCTATTTTTCTTTTCTGTGTCATCTTAATTTCCTCTTATTTTTTCTTCTTTTCACCAGTTACTCGAAGCTGAATCTGAGTCATTACAAGGATGATCAAAAACAGTACAACAGAACCAGCTGCAGCTATTCCATACTTGTAGCTATTGTAGAACTTGTCATAAATGAAATATACAATAGTCATAGCCTTGTTGGCTGGGCCTGCCTTACCCTGGAACAGTGAGAATACCTCGTTGTAAACCTTGAATGCTCCAATCATTCCGATAACGCTGGAATAAACAATCATAGGAGCAAGCTGAGGAACTGTGATCTTAGTAAATACTCTGATCTTTGGTGTAGAGTCGATTCTAGCTGCCCTGTACAGATCCTCTGGAATAGTCTGAAGTCCGGCAAGGAAAATAAGAATATTGAAAGCCATGCTCTTCCAAATAGCAAATATTATAAGAGCAGGCATAGCATATTCAGGACGATTAAGCCATGGAATAGGATCAATTCCAAATAATCCAAGGAAATAGTTGATAAGTCCATAATTACTGTTAAACATCCATCTCCAAACGATACCGATAGCAATTACACTGGTAACGTAAGGAAGGAAGTAAACAGTCTGGAAAAACGCCTTGGTCTTGGTCGTGTTGTTGATCAGCACTGCTATAACAAGAGATAAAAAGATTGAAGCAGGTACAACACATATAACGTAAATACTTGTATTACGCAATGAAAGCGCAAAGTCAGGATCTGCAAAGAGAGCCTTGTAGTTCTCAAAGCCTATTGAGCTGTAGGAGTGATTAATAATACTGTAATTTCCCAAAAAGCTCATGATGATAGCTCTTATAAGCGGATAAATGGTGAAAGCCGCCATAATAATGATAGATGGAAGGAGATATAAATATCCCTTAAAACTCTTCTTATCCATAATGTTCTCCCTTGTACCCTAATTAGAATCTGCCAATGAGTTTCTCATCCTTGTCAAATACAAGGATATGGCCTTCACGTACAGAAGCCTTAACTACATCGCCTTCTGAAACCTGCATGTATGAATGTACAAGAACGCGAACAATGCTCTCGCCAAGCTTTGAAAACAGAAGAAGATCACGGCCTGTCATACGAAGATTATCAACTGCAAAAGAGATTCCATTGTCATCAAGAGTAAATGACTCTGGTCTGATTCCTGCATGATAGTGACCATCTGCAAGCTGTGCACCTGTTCTAAGAACAACATCACCACAAGAAATAACGCCACCCTTAACATCAACTTCTATATTATTGATTTCTGGAGTTCCAAGGAAATTAGCAACAAATTCATTAGCTGGATTAAGGTACATTGTCTGAGGTACTTCGTACTGCTGAAGAACGCCTTCCTTCATAACTGCAATACGATCAGAAATGCTCATAGCCTCTTCCTGGTCATGTGTTACGAAGATAGTTGTAATCTTAACTTCCTGCTGAATACGTCTGATTTCTTCTCTTGTTGCTACACGAAGCTTAGCATCAAGGTTAGATAAAGGCTCATCAAGAAGAAGAACCTGAGGTTTCTTAACAAGAGCTCTGGCAATAGCAACTCTCTGCTGCTGTCCACCTGAAAGCTCACTAGGTTTTCTGTTCATATACTGGTCAATCTTAACAACCTTGGCAATTTCAAGGGCCTCTTCTCTAGCCTTGTCCTTCTTCATTCCACGGTTGATAAGTGGGAAAGTAATGTTATCCATAACTGTCATATGTGGGTAAAGAGCATAGTTCTGGAAAACAAGACCAATCTCTCTATCCTCTGGAGCAATATTAGTCACGTCCTTGTCTCCAAAGAATATCTTTCCGCTTGTAGGGGTTGTAAGACCTGACAACATAAAAAGCGTAGTAGACTTACCGCATCCCGAAGGACCAAGAAGACCAACAAGCTCTCCGTCGTTGATGTTAAGATTCATATGATCAACCGCATTAAGGCTGCCATAAGTCTTTGTCAGATTCTCAATTCTAATATCCATTTTTCACCTCTAATTGATTAAAAATAATACAAGTAAATAAAGTCGCAAATTTAATTATACTATATATTCACAGATTATTAAATATTTATTAACTTTTTCACAAGGTAGCCAAAAAGCCCATAAAATAAGGGCGGAGCAATCATCACTTTGGCTCCGCCCTTGAAAAATCTAGCTAAATTTTTTCAAAAAATTTTCGTTTCCTTTAAAAGTCCTTTTTATCTTTCATTCTGCCTATTGCATCCATGGCAAGTTTACTTCTCTCGCATTCTGAAGCCGAAAGTGATATTTGCCACGCCAAAGGGCTCCCCTTCATATGTTCAGCCGCATATGACAAGCCATTAGTTCTCTCATCAAGGAAAGGTCTGTCAATCTGATTCGGATCTCCCAATAAAATTATCTTGGTATCCTTGCCAGCTCTTGTAATAATACCCTTTGCCTGTGTAGGTGTCATATTCTGAGCTTCATCAATTATAAGATAAGTCTTAAGGATAGACCTTCCTCTAATAAAGTTAAGGGCCTCGCACTGAACAATGCCTCTTTCAAACACCTCATCTGTCTTGCCCTGTAGTTCTTTCTCGTCTTTATACCTCTCCTCTTCATTGGAGTCAATGAGCTGCTCAAGGTTATCGATGATAGGCCTCATAAGTGGAGATATCTTCTCCTGCTCATCACCTGGCAAAAAACCTATATCATCATCAAACTGAGAATTAGGCCTGCAGACTAAAATCCTGCGATACTCCCCAGTTGGCCTGTTGATCATCTTCTCGAGTCCAACTGCAAGAGAATAGAAAGTCTTGGCAGTACCTGCCATACCCTTAACTATTACAAGAGGAGCCACCTCTGCAGGCTGCATAAGCGCCTCCTGAAGGAAGTACTGACCTGCGTTTCTGGGCTTAACTCCATAAGGTTGTGCCTTCTCAAATTCAAGCTTCTTGATAAAGCCTCCACACACCCTGCCCATCTGAGTCTTATTAGTGGATTGATCAGCCCTTATTACAACAAATTCATTCTCATAAAGCTCAGGTGCATACTTATTGCCTTCTTCATCACAACAATACACCTTATCTACAGGAATGCCCTTTTTCTTGAAATCCTTAAAAGCATCTTCCGGCGCATAGACAGAAATTCGGCCACTATACTGCTCTCCCTCACCTGCAACCTGTTCAGTAGTGAAGTCTTCTGACTTAACTCCAAGAATCTGCGCCTTGATTCTCATCAGGATATCCTTGGTAACCAGAATAACCTGCTCTTTACTGCAATCACTAAGTCCCTTACAAACCTTCAGAATACGATTATCTGATTTGTATTCTGCCATATCCTTGGGAAGTTCCACATCCTTGAAATTCTTTTCAACTCTAAGGAACCCTCCATTGTCAAGCTCAACTCCCTTGACCAAATCCCCTGTGCCTCGTAGCTGCTCCAAAATTCGAATAGCTTCGCGCACATTAGCACCTCGCTCGCCTTCATCCCTCTTGTGGCCGTCGAGTTCCTCCAAGACTACCAGCGGAAGAACGACCTCGTTATCTTCAAAGCACTTCAAAGCGTGAGGTGCCTGAATCAAAACGTTGGTGTCCAGTACGTAGATCTTCTTCATGCGTAGGTCCCCCTCTATTTGTATGACTTATGAGTAAATTATACCATATCTTGTATTTTAAAGATTATTATTAATAAAAAAATTATAATATATCAACAGCTTATTTTATCCATAAACGTACAGTCGAACATGATATTTTGCAATAAAAAGTGGCGTATTTCATAAATAAAGGAGACATAAGTATCTAGCTTAATGTCTCCTGTTTTATGTATTTATTATTCTGTCATTTTAATAGAATAATATATATCAACTTTATTGACTGATTTAGATTTCTGCAGCTCTCTTGAGGGCATCATTTATATGAGGAAGGAAGTTCTCTCGTCCGACAAGATCAACGAATCCATCCTTCTCCATCGTATTCATAGGCTGCTCATTAACATGTGAAAATACAAGCTGAACGTTATTCTTCTTGCATCTATTGTACAGTTCCTCAAGAGAATGCATAGCTGTAGCATCGATTGCTGGAACACCACGCATTCTGATAACAAGAGCTCTTGTAAAGTCCTTAAAAGAAATCTCTGCTATCTGCTCAGCATCGCCAAAGAACATAGGGCCGCTGATCTCATATACTCTGACATGCTTTGGAATGTCCTTAAGTCCAGGGCCATCAGGATCATCTTCAGGGTCATAGTACTTCCAGCCGCGAACTCTTGACTCTTCGCTCATTCTCTTCATAAACAGAACGCAGGCAAAGAGCATACCAACCTCGATAGCAACAACAAGGTCAAATACTACAGTAAGAACAAAGGTAGTAACAAGAACTATAATGTCACTCTTTGGAGCTGTCTTTAAAAGATGGATAAAAGTCTTGTACTGACACATATTGTATGCAACCATGAAAAGAATTGCCGCAATAGTTGGCATTGGAATAAGCGCTGCATAAGGCATGAGTACTAAAAGAACCAGTACAAGGCAGATTGAATGGATCATACCGGCAATTGGTGTTCTGCCGCCATTTTTGATATTAGCTGCAGTTCTGGCAATAGCACCTGTTGCAGGAATACCGCCAAAAAGAGCAGAACCAATGTTACCAGCACCCTGAGCTACAAGCTCCATATTAGATCTGTGCTTACTGTCAATCATACTATCTGCAACGACACAGGATAAAAGAGATTCAATCGCAGCAAGAATAGCAATTGTAAATCCGTCTCCTGCTACAGATCTAAGTGTTGCAAAGCTAAATGCTGGAACCTTAAGAGCTGGGAGCTGTCCCTTTATCTCATAAAGATCTCCTATTGTATTAACATTCATATTAAGAAGCTTTACCATCAGGATTCCAACTATTACAGCTATTAAAGAGCCTGGAATCTTCTTACTGATCTTGGGCCATACAATCTGAATAACAAGGCAGATAAGTCCGACGATAAGTGCCTGATAATTAAAGGTACCTATATTCTTGCCAATAGCTTCTACTTTTTCAATAGTCTCAACAGTTGAAGTTCCTGCAGGATATGTAAGTCCCAAAAAATCCTTGATCTGTCCAATTGCAATTGTAACAGCAATACCAGCAGTAAATCCTGTTGTTATAGTATAAGGAATAAACTTGATAAGTGATCCAAGCTTGAACACACCCATTAAAATAAGAAGAACTCCGGCAAAAATAGTAGCAAGCGCAAGTCCTTCCATGCCCTTTGTTGCTACGATTCCAGCAACGATAGTTGCAAAAGCTGCAGTAGGCCCAGCAATCTGCACTCTGCTACCGCCTAAAAATGAAATAATAAAGCCTGCAACAATTGCAGTATAAAGACCTTCCTCAGGCCCTACACCTGATGCAAGAGCAAGTGCGATAGATAAAGGCAATGCAATGATGGCTACAATTATTCCAGAAATAAGGTCCTGGACAAACTGTTTGCCATTGTAGCCCTTCATAGCTGTAAACAGCATGGGTTTCAGTTTTTCGTTTTCCATAATTTCCTCCACATTAATGATGCCTATAAAACCGATTTTATTTATAGGATATTTCAAACCTTAGAAATTATAGCCCCCCAAGTGGCCTTGGTCAATAAAAAGATCCCTACCATTTCTGGCAGGGATCAGATTTTTACTAAATAATTGTCCAAAAATATCAGCTAAGTCTGTTAATAACATCATCAACTGGGTCTGGTGTAACTTCTGGAGCCGGCGCTGGCGCTGGTGCAGGTGTTGGATTAGATGATGGTGCTGGATCTGGCTGTCCGAACCATCCAGAAACCTTTCCATCTCCAAGATATCCGCCATCAAATGCTAGCTGAATTTTCCATTCATGGCTTGTCTCAGCGATATCCAGGCAAGTAATTTCGGCTCTTTCCCACTTCTTCATATAGATAAATATCTCCTCTCAACTAATTGAATCGCGCTTAATCATATGATATTTTTATAGTCATGTAAAGAAATCTATCACAATTGTAAGATGTACTATATATCGAACAATCCACTTGCAAACTACCGTTTTGCCGTAAAACACTTGATACCAAAAATCTATACGTACAGAAAGAGGAATTTATGTCAGCAATTTGGGGGCTTGTAACATTTGATAAAGAAAACTGTCAGACAGACAGCATGTCTTTTGAATATGAAAGAAAATGCAAATTAGACCGCATCAATGAAATCAAATCCGGAAATAACCTTTTTGGCTCTGGTCTTCAGATAATAACTAATGAGGATGAAACAGAACTCATGCCCTACATTCTGGATACTGATGGAAATATCCTGGATACAGACTCCGATCCAGAGAAGCACAAAGCCATAATTGTTGCTGATTGCATTATAGATAACAGAGACGAGCTTATTGCTGAGCTTTTAAATGTCAAAGACACATCCATTTCAAATGGACGTCTTATTTGTCTTGCCTACAAGAAGTGGAATACAGACCTAGTGCACTATCTTAAGGGAATTTTCTCTGTTGCAATATTTGACATATGCAAGGAGCAGCTCTTTATCTTTACAGATAGAACTTCCAGCAGATGTCTTTACTACTACAAAACTCCATCTGCAGTAGTTTTCTCAACACTAATATCACCAATAAAAATGCTCTATCCTGAGCTTAAAAGGAATGAGACATATCTAAAAGACTTCTTATTGCTTCCAGGCCTTATGCCAAATATATCTTCGACAGAAACTCCTTGGGAGAACGTTTTTATTGTAGAAGCTGGCTGCAGCGTAACTATAACAAAGGATTCCTGCATTCAGACAAGATACTGGTCTCCGGAAAAAATAAACCTTCCAAAGGACATAGACAAGTTAAAGAATATCTTTCTTGATACCTATAAAAATGCCGTTAAAAGAGCTGTCACAACAAATGGACAGGTAGGAATAGCCCTAAGCGGCGGCTTTGATTCTGCCTCAGTTGCAGCCCTTGCCGCCCCTTTACTACAGTATCAGGATAAGGATCTTTTTTCATATACTTATGTTCCTCATTACAATATGTCCGGTTTCTATCCTAAAAACCAAATCACAAACGAGTCCGGATATGTAAATGAGATAGTCAAGATGTATCCAAATATAAAGCCCACCTACACCGACAACGGTGGAAAGAGCTTCTATGGCTATATAGATGAACTGGTTGATGTAATGGAAATTCCATTTAAAGCTTTTGTCAATCTGCCTCTTCTTTTGGAAATCTACAAGTCTGCATCCCAAAAAGGCTGCAAGGTATTTTTGAATGGCCAGACAGGCAATGCCAGTGTATCCTTTGGTGCAATCGAGGATACTATATATGACCTGTATAGAAGAAAAAGATATTTCTCTCTCTTTACATATTTGAGTAATTACTGCAAAGAGGCAGGAATCAGCAGAGCGCACGCATTTTCAGTAACACTAAAACTAATCTCTGCTATGAATAAAGAAGATGGTGGGCAGCAAGAACTCACTAAAGAATTATTAAATAAGTTTGTAAATTCAGATCTTTTAACAGATTACAGTCTGCAAAAAAGAAATCAGACAAACATAGCGCTTAACTTTTCTGAAGAACCTGTCTGCAAAAGGGAGAATATTACATCTGTCATATATACACTTCCTGCTCTTTCCTATATTGGAGCCATGGAGACTAAGCTTGGGCTCTATACAGGAATTGTCATTCGCGACGCCACAAGGGATATGGAAATTTTAAACTTCTGTAACTCTTTTCCCTTTGAATACTACTGCTACAAGGGAACTCCCAGATACCTGATCCGTGGTTTTATGAAGGATCTTTTGCCGCGGTGCATTCTGTACCCAATCCTGAAGACAGGTATCCAGAGTAGCGACTGGATTTACAGACTTACAGATGAGAAAGACAAAATATTAAGCAATATAAAGGAAAGATCAAGCGCTGAAAACTTGGATAAATACCTGAACAAGGCTGCAATAAATGAGTTCTTGGATGAAAGAAAAGATTTCAACCTTCAAACTGAGAATGAATATCTCTATCTTTTTATTACATATATATTTATGAAATACATAAAGTAGCATTTCTCTATAGTTTAAATCGAGTAGGCTGACTCCTACTCGTTTTTAATGATATAGCTTCCTATAGTTCGCTAATTATAGTCTCTAATTTATCAGCGATTACATCCTGTGAATCTCCCTCAAACGGTCTTACTATATGATACACAGGACACTTAGAAGCAAGCTCCATAGAAAGATTTATTACTTCCGGAAAATTTTCCCATGGCCCTTTTAGCACCTTGAGGAATAAACTATTGTTAAAGCCAAGGAACTGCTCAAAACCAGTAAGTTTTCTAATTGTAACTTCTTTTACATCTCCCACAGTGAGAAATGCCATAAGCTTTAGAGTTTGTGGTTCTGAAACAAAAACATCTCCTACAGGAACCAGGAATTTGTCCTTGTCCTCATCTATGTAGATAAGGTCATCATGATCAATCTTCCTACTATCAACCTCATTTCTGCAGAGCTTCTGATATGGAAATGCCGGGAAAACCAAAGCCTTTTCTCCATCAAATTTCACAGCAGCCACATCATCTGCCATAATGTGGTAACCACGCTCCAAGAGTTTTCTAGTAAGTGAAGACTTACCAGCACCTGAAACGCCCGAAATTAGCACCGCTCCAGCAGGCTCAAATCCTCCGTTTCTGTCTTTATCTGGGATAGCAACTGCGCTACAATGAATTGCCAGAATCTTTCTCTGAAGAAGAAGCATTGCCATAGCATATCCCAGGATCCATCCGGAAATCATTGAAGGGGTATACCCTTCTCTACACTCAAAAATAATTTCCTGGCCATTTTTTATAATATAGAAGCCACCCTTATTCTCAAAGCAGGAATAATCAAGCCCTATTTCATAACGCCTTTTCGTGGCATCTTTTTCCTGAAGGTAACTACTTACCTCACCTTTACACATTCCCTGCCTTATAATTGCATCGGCAAAAGAGCTGTCATTGCCTCTTTCAAGCTGCAAAAGCTCTACTTCTGAATCTATATTAAGTCCATAAATCTTATATCTGAACATATTACCCCTAACTTCTAATATATATAGTCAATGCTGATACACCATAATTTTATAGATTGCACCCTATATTTACAACAAAAACATTCTCGCGCCGAGCGCGGTTGCTGAAGGCAACATATTCCTATCGCGCGAGTGCGCATCCATAGCGGAGCGCTTTTTATGATATAGGAATTTCGGAGAAATTTCATATATCATAAAAAAGGCTATAGCGGAAATAACCACCATAGCCCTTATTATCAATAATATTTATATAATACTTTGCCGAGTACTGTTTTATACGAATAAAGCCATATTCTGAGCCTGTTTATCTTCCTGTTGCTGCTTCTGAAGAACTGCCTGATAAGAATCAAGAGCCTGCTTGGTCTTGAGTTCCTGAAGAGCCTCTACAGCATTATCTTCTTCTTTGTCCATCTGATAGCCATTAAGTTCCATGGCAGCATGCGAATTATAGGTAAGAGCATGATCAACGCCATTGGTTTCTGAACCTGTAGTAGATCTCATACTGGAAATCTTATCTATAGCATTATCGATCTTACTCATATCAAAGTCCTTGGTCACATCATAATCTGTGATTCCAAGAGCATCTGTTGTTGCATTGAATGTAGATACCTTTTCGCTAGAGCCATTACCGTCTGAAGCCACTTCCAAAGAATCCTCTTTAGTAAGAAGCTCCTTTTCATTAAAGGTTGTACCCTTGGCTGTTTCATTGATTCCATCAAGATATTCCTTGATCTGAGCCTGTATACTCTGCTTGTCATCATCTGAGAGAGTTCCGTTGGCTGCCTTTACTGAAAGCTCTTTTATTGACTGAAGATAATCTTCAATACCTGCCATAGCTCCTTCTTCTACATTAAGAGCCGACTTGGCAGATGTAAGATTTTCAGATCCTGCATCAAGGCCATTTACCTGAGATTTGGTCTTCTCCTGGATTGCAAGTCCTGCCGCATCCTCAGAAGCTTTATTTATCGTACCGCCTCTTGCTATAGTTGCATAAGCGGAATTATCTGAATATCCGCCTACGGATGATATGCTACTCATATTGCTACCTCCTTGAAATTTCCCTCGCATCCCTGCGAAAACACCTTGCATCCTTGCAATACTCGTCGCATCCCTGCTAGTGCATCCTTGCAAACTCTATAGGCTTCCGTGCCTTCCTTTGTTACTGCCATAGTAGCATCATGTTTTCAAAAAGGTTATTAAATAAGTATTAAATCCAGGGAAAAACGGCACAGAATTTCACTAATTAAGTAGCTCTCCGTAACTTTGTTCTAAAAAAGCATAATAATTCACAATTTGAAATTATTTTTTTCACTTTTTGAACACAATTTAGGTTTAGTATAATAATCAAGTTAGTGATGCAGCTCGGCTTACGAATCTATTCGAAGCCTAATCACTATCTCCCCCTCATAAGAAAATCGCAGGCACTCACGTCCCCCCGTGGGTGTTTTTGCGTTATATAAGGATTTTTTATTAGTTACCATACTTCCCATACAGTTCAAGAAGCTGTGCCATCTCTTCTGGTGTAAGATTTTCTGCAGCATACTTTATAAGGGCATCCTGATCTCCATCAGCTACATATCCAGACACTTCAGATACAGTTTCTGCATCCATATGATTCTCAATTATCTCAGTTACAACTTCCTTATCTTCCTCAGTCATATTCTCTAAAACTTCTGCAACCTTAGGATTATCAGCAGCTATTTTTTCTGCATTTTCTGTGATCATATCAACAGTTTTTTCTGCAGCAGCTTTTTTAACAGAATCTTTTAACATAGGAAGAGCTACATTTATGAACAACAATAAAACTGCTCCCAGAATTACAAGTGACATCATAAGTTTCCCGAAACCACTGTTTTTACTGCGTTTTGCGGGTTTTCTATATTCTTTATTTCGACTATTTTTTGACATTTTTTCTTATTCTCCTATACATTTTTTAGAATAGGTCATATTTCTTTTAGAGTTCGGTCACACTTTGGCAACACTTTCCCGTTATTATAATCCTATCAGAAGGGTAAAACCTTCTGAACCCCCAACAATACTTTTTTTCATACACGGGTTGTCTGGTTCCCCACTGGGCAACCCCTCCTCCCAAAAATACACCACCTTTTAAGAGGTGGTTTTTTTATGGCCATAATACAATACATCTATACTAGCACAGCTGTTGCACTTTTTCATCGCATTTTATTTTCTTGATTTCTTTTAGGTTATTTTTAGGTTGAGATCGTATAGTAATCTTCAGAAAGGATAAACACTTTCATAACAACTTTTTTACACCAGCCAGGGTTGACCTCATACAGCCCTGGCACTCCCTAAAAGTCAATTCAGACAATTCTTTTTTTCGTATTTTTCCTACATCAATCAACATAAACAAATAAAATAGTATTATAATTATCTCTATATAAAAGCCGTATTTACGCGGCAGAATGGAGAAAGGTATGTATAAAGACGGTAAAGTTTGGGTGGCAAACACAGAAAACGGGGAAAATGTATTTCTTTTGCCTAAGATGGCTAATCGCCATGGTCTTGTTGCAGGCGCAACTGGAACTGGTAAAACTATAACTCTTAAGGTTCTTGCTGAATCCTTTAGTGACATGGGAGTACCGGTATTTCTTGCTGATGTCAAGGGTGATCTGTCTGGAATGGTGCTCGAAGGCGCTGATTCAGAGGATATGCAAAAGAGAATTCAGAAATTTGGTCTTAATGAAGCTGGCTTTAAATATCAGAAATATCCTGCGGTGTTTTGGGATGTTTTTGGAGAAAAAGGTATTCCGCTTCGCACAACTGTTTCAGAGATGGGACCACTTCTTTTATCCAGGATTCTTGGTCTTAATGACCTTCAAAGTAACATTTTATCAATAACCTTCAAAATCGCAGATGACAATAACCTTCTCCTTGTGGACACCAAGGATTTAAAGGCCATGCTCAACTATATCTCAGAGAACACCAAGGAATTTGCTGCAGATTATGGAAATATCAGCAAGGTATCTATTGCTGCCATAGTCCGTGCTATTGTAGCCCTTGAGATTGCTGGCGGCGACAAGTTCTTTTTCGAGCCAGCCCTGAACATAAGAGACTGGTTTGCTACAGGCGAAGGCGGCAAGGGAATGATCAACATTCTCGATAGCACAAGCCTTATAAATAATGGCCAGCTCTACGCCACATTCCTTCTATGGATGATGTCAGAGCTATTTGAGACGCTTCCTGAAGTAGGAGACCTTGATAAGCCCAAGATGGTATTTTTCTTTGATGAAGCGCATCTATTATTTGATGATGCTCCCAAGCTTCTCATGGACAAGATTGAGCAGGTGGTTAAGCTTATAAGATCCAAGGGTGTTGGTATTTATTTCGTAACTCAGAACCCCAGAGATATTCCAGATGGTGTTCTGGCTCAGCTGGGCAATAAGATTCAGCATGCGCTCCACGCCTATACCCCATCAGATATGAAGGCTGTAAAGGCTGCTGCAGACTCCTTTAGAGAGAACCCTGAATTTAAGACAGCTGACGTGATCCAGGAGCTTGGAACAGGCGAAGCTGTTGTTTCTTTCCTGCAGGAAGATGGCACTCCTTCTGTTGTGCAGAGAGTAAAGATACTCCCACCTCAGTCTCTTATGGGAGGCATTGACTCCGCAACAAGAGACAAAGAAATCAAGGGCAGCGTTCTCTACAGCAAGTATTATGAGCCTGTAGATCCTGATTCAGCTTATGAATTTCTTGAGAGAAAGGGACTTGCTGATGCCCAGGAAGCTGAGAGGCTAAAGGCCGAGGCAGAAGCTGCCAAAGCAAAAGAAAAAGAGGAAGCCGCAGCTGCAAAGGCAAAGGAAAAGGCAGAGGCTGCGGAGGCTCGCAAAAAGAAGCAGGCTGCAAAGAGCGTTGGAAACGCAGTTGCCGGAACTGTAGGCCGAGAAGTTGGTAAAACTGTTGGTGGCAAGTTCGGTAAGTTTGGTAAGACTCTCGGAGGAAACCTTGGGGCAAGCCTTGGAAGAGGTCTTTTATCAACACTTTTTAAGTCTTAAGCTCGCATAAATATTTGTTTTCGTCTACATATTGTTTGACTAAAATTCAAAATCGGAAAGAGGATTGATCTCTTTCCGATTTTCATTTTGATGAAACTTAGAGCTGTGAGTGATATTCCTGAAGGGAATTGATATTTCCGCAGCCCTTCTCTTTTACCTCATGAATGCCTTCTGCAGCAGCTTTTCCTGCAGCAACTGTTGTGATGTATGGAATACGGGCCTTTATGGCATCTTTTCTAAGGTACCCATCATCATGCTCAGCGCCTCGGCCAATTGGGGTGTTGATAATAAGCTGAACATCACCATTTTTGATGATATCTTCTACGTTTGGTCTTCCGCCTTCGTAGTTCTTTAAAATCTTAGTTGCTTCAATTCCAGCCTCAGTGATAAGTTCATAGGTCTTACCTGTTGCATAGATTTTAAAGCCATCCCTTACAAAGCTCTTTGCAAGGCAAACTGCGTGAGGCTTATCTTCCTCATTGAGTGAAATAAGAACTGCGCCTTCAAGAGGGAGTCTACTGCCAGCTGCTTCCTGAGCCTTAAAGAAGGCTTCTCCAGGAGTCTTTGCAAGTCCAAGAACTTCTCCTGTTGAACGCATTTCTGGCCCAAGTACAGGGTCAACTTCTGGGAACATATTAAATGGGAACACTGCCTCTTTTACCCCATAATAAGGAGGTTCGCTTGTCTTCTTGTTGGCGATAAGGTCGGCTACCGGGGAAGGTCTGCCTGTAAGCTGAGATGTAATGATGTCGGTTGCTACAGGAACCATTCTGATACCGCAAACCTTGGAAACAAGAGGAACTGTTCGAGACGCACGTGGGTTAGCCTCAAGAACATATACAGTATCGTCCTCTATAGCGTACTGCATGTTCATAAGACCAACTACATTCATTTCTACTGCAATCTTTCTGGTATACTCCTCAATTGTCTTAAGGTGCTTTTCAGAAATGTGCTTGGAAGGGATAATACAAGCTGAGTCTCCTGAATGGATACCTGCAAGCTCAATGTGCTCCATTACTGCAGGAACAAATGCATGTTGGCCATCGCTTATAGCATCAGCTTCGCACTCAAGAGCGTTATGGAGGAATCTGTCTATAAGAATTGGTCTGTCAGGAGTTACTCCTACAGCTGCTCTCATGTACTCTTCCATCTGCTCTTCGCATCTTACAATTTCCATTCCGCGGCCGCCCAATACAAATGAAGGACGAACCATAACAGGGTAACCTATGCGAGCCGCAATCTCTTTTGCTCCCTCTACATCTGATGCCATGCCTGCCTCTGCCATTGGGATTCCAAGCTTATCCATCATCATGCGGAACTGGTCTCTATCTTCTGCAAGATCAATAACTTCTGGAGTTGTACCTAAAATGTTGACGCCTTCTTCCTTGAGCTTAGCAGCAAGGTTAAGAGGTGTCTGACCGCCGAACTGGGCAATTACGCCAAGAGGCTTCTCCTTGCGATATATCTGAAGTACATCTTCAAGTGTAAGTGGCTCAAAGTAGAGCTTATCTGATGTGTCATAGTCTGTAGATACTGTCTCAGGGTTACAGTTTACAATAATTGTCTCAAAGCCCAGCTTCTTGAGGGCCATAGCAGCATGAACGCAGCAGTAATCAAACTCGATACCCTGACCGATTCTGTTTGGTCCGCCGCCCAGGATCATGATTTTCTTGTTATCACCATCTGTCAGCTTCATAGGATGCTCAAGTGTGTTCTCATCCTGATAAGTTGAGTAGTAATATGCACTACCGTCAGTACCATAAACGTGAACGCCATCCCAGTTTTCTAAAAGGCCAGCTTCCTGTCTCTTATTTCTGATATCATCCTCTGACACTCCAAGAAGCTTTGAGAGGTACTTATCAGAAAAGCCATCTTTCTTGGCTTTTATCAGTATTTCTTTTGCCGGAACAGTTCCCTTAAACTCAGCCAAAAGAGCTTTCTCTTCCTCAACAAGCTCCTGCATTTCATTTAAGAAGTAATCCTTGACCTTAGTAATCTCATGAAGCTCAGAAGTTGTAACGCCCTTCTTCATAGCTTCATACATAAGGAAGTATCTCTCTGAGGAAGCATCCTTAAGGAGTCTTAAAAGCTCATTCTTGTCCATATCCTCGAACTTCTTGATGCAGCCAAGGCCATAGCGGTCCTTTTCAAGGGATCTGATTGCCTTTTGGAAAGCCTCTTTGAAGTTCTTGCCGATACTCATAACTTCGCCCACAGCTCTCATCTGTGTGCCAAGCTTATCCTCTACACCTCTGAATTTCTCAAAGGCCCAGCGGGCAAACTTAACTACAACGTAGTCGCCATTTGGAACATATTTATCAAGGGTACCGAATTTAGAATCAGGAAGTTCTGAAAGAGTAAGTCCTGTAGCGAGTTTGGCTGAAACAAGAGCAATAGGGAAGCCTGTAGCCTTACTTGCAAGGGCTGAAGAACGTGAAGTACGTGGATTGATCTCAATAACAATAATACGGCCTGTCTTAGGGTCGTGAGCAAACTGAACGTTGGTTCCACCAATAACGCCGATGTGCTCAACAATCTTGTAGGCCTGACGCTGAAGCTCTTTCTGCAGATCTTCAGATATAGTCAGCATAGGAGCTGTACAGAAGGAATCACCTGTATGAACGCCGACAGGGTCAACGTTCTCAATGAAGCAGACAGTTATCATGTTGTTGTCCTTGTCACGAACAACCTCAAGCTCAAGTTCTTCCCAACCAAGGATTGACTCCTCAACTAGAACCTGGTGAATAATAGACGCCTGAAGGCCTCTTGCGCACACTGTCTGAAGTTCTTCCTTGTTATAAACAAGTCCGCCGCCTGCGCCGCCCATTGTATAAGCAGGACGAAGAACAACAGGGTATCCCAGAACATCAGCCTCTTCAAGGGCTTCTTCTATACTGTAACAAGCCTTGGAACGAGCCATTTCAATTCCAAGCATGTCCATTGTCTTTTTAAATTCTGTTCTGTCCTCACCACGCTCAATAGCGTCAACTTGGACACCTATAACTTTAACGTTGAATTTGTCGAGAATTCCGGCCTTGTATAATTCAGAACAAAGATTAAGACCTGACTGTCCACCAAGATTAGGTAGAAGAGCATCCGGCCTTTCCTTTTCAATAACTGCAGCTACGCGATCCACATTAAGTGGCTCAATATATGTCTTATCCGCCATTTCCGGATCAGTCATAATCGTCGCTGGATTGGAGTTAACTAAAACAATTTCATAACCGAGACTCCGAAGAGCCTTACATGCCTGCGTTCCTGAATAGTCAAATTCACACGCCTGCCCAATAACAATCGGTCCCGAGCCGATAATCAATACTTTGTGTATATCAGTTCTTTGTGCCATAATACTCCTCCCATTATTCATTTTACCATCTTTACCATTTTATTATTCAGAGCGCCTTTGCACAAGGAAAAAATATACCTAAACCAAGAATATTTTTCCCTCAGCAAAAATGCGCATCACTGTGCGCATTTTTAAAGGTCTCGTAATATTTCAGTTCTCAAAATAAGCAAAAGCAATAGCTCCAGGGCCTGCATAGGTTCCAATTGTCGCGCCAGCTATAGCATACTGGATGCTATCCTCGTGACCTTCATATAAAGCCTTAGAGTCCTCCACATACTTTTTTAACATATCATCTGAAAAACCTGAATAAGCAAGACATGTAGGCTTGCTGTAATCTATTCCGCCAGAGTTTTTGATAAACTCCATGAGCATGTTATGGCCATTCTTGGAACCTCTTGCCTTTCCAATTACCTTGACCTTGCCATCTTCTATTGTTATTACAGGCTTGATCATAAGGATATTTCCTGCAAATGCAGCCGCAGAGGATATTCTCCCACCAAGTTTGAGATATTCAAGAGTATCAAAAACTGCGATAACATGTGCCTTTTTGAGCTCTGGAGTGATGGTATCAACTATCTGTCTAGCACTAAGTCCCTGGTCACGAAGCTGAACTGCTCTCTGAACGATGATATATTCTGAAATGCAGAACTGCTTGGTATCAACCACATAGATATTCTCTGAATAATCCTGCGCTGCCACACAAGCACTCTGATATGATCCGGAAACACCTGCGGAAAGACTAAAGTAGATAAGCTCATCCCCTGCTTCATCAGCCTTTCTAAATTCCTCAGAATACTCAAAAGGTGTAATCTGGCTAGTCTTTGGAATATCGTCAGTCTCCACCAGCTTTCTGTAAAACTCTTCCCCAGAAAGAGTTACTCCATCAAGAAACTCCTCTTCACCAAATCTAACTCTGAGAGGAAGAACTGTGATATTCCACTCCTTCGCCTTCGTCTGCGGCAAGTCACTTGCTGAATCCGTAATAATTCTGACTCCCATGTTTCTACTCCTCCCAAATTTGCTTACTTAAGTTTACAGTTTCCTGCAACGTATGTTATATCTAGATTTAACTATCATATACATATATCAGTTTCCAAACTGCAAATCAGAATAACACAAAAAAATAAGAGCTGCAATAGCAACTCTTATTAGTTTCATCCTCTTGGGAAATCATCATATTTAAGACCATCTCTGACATCATAATCATCTTCGTCTGAATAATTCTCACTTCCAGCTTCTGCCAGTTCCCCTACAAATCTGGAATCAAGCATGATCTGCCTGAATAGCCCGTGACATCCATCACTGCAATCTCTCCAGGTCGCATCGAAGTTTCCTGTGTACCATGGGTCAGCCACATCGCCATCTCTATCAGCAAACTCCAACATTTTAAATATCTTTTTATCCGGATCTCCTCCAAATAAGCTATTCAGATTCCTGATATTGGCACTATCCATTCCGATAATGAAATCGAACTTACCATAGTCAGTTCTGCTCGTCAGCCTTGCTCTCTTTTCACTAACTCCAAGCTCATTGTCGCTAGTTCCAATCCCATGCTCTCTCAGCTTCGCTCTGGCAGGCGGATACACTGGGCTTCCCACTCCATTCCAAATCTCATCAGTATGTGTCGCTGATGACTCAATGTGGAAACAATCTGAAAGTCCCTGCTTATTGACTATGTCCTTCATTATGAATTCGGCCATTGTGGAACGGCAGATATTGCCGTGGCAGACGAATAAAATTCTTATCATTGCTTTTGGCTCCTTGAAATTCCTAGATATTCCCTGTAATGCGCACCGTTGCGGGATAAAAATAATGTTCACATATCACGGTGACAGAACTATAATATCACAGTTTGTGTAATAACTACGAATATCTGGGAAAATCATGGACATCAAAAGTAGTCAAAAAGTAGTCAGGCTGGATTTTGATTCTGAGATATTCGGAGAAATGAAAAGAGGCCGTTATGGCCTCTTTTCAGTGTAAGTGCAATATTTTGGTCACATAATTCCATAAAATGAAAGCTAATAACGGAAATGAATCATTGTAGTTTTACCCAAATAAAATCTTCTGAATTATCAGAATTAAGAGTATTTAATACCAAATATGCCGGTTCTTTGTTACCTGGATTCTCCATCAGGTATATGTAGCTTTTTCCACTTCCTCCACCATAAAGTAACAGGCCGTCGGGCTGTGCCGCTTTATCTC
>JAEEGL015254544.1_pt1 | contig 20469 bp, 17 predicted proteins | sample 9134231 | NCBI WGS metagenome assembly JAEEGL01 (sample SAMN16246548, study PRJNA631951) | gut metagenome | biome: gut microbiome; feature: rumen; material: fiber-attached | host: Bos | place: Iran: Karaj | collected 2018-10 | reverse complement strand
ATTCGAACCGGTGACACTGCGGGTATGAACCGCATGCTCTAGCCAACTGAGCTACGCCGCCGTAATGAGGCAAAAGTTATTATACTTACTTGCCTCATAATTGTCAAGCTTTTTTTATAATTCATCCGAAAAAAACGCTCAGACGTTCTCTTTTCCCTCAAGGCTCCTTGCGACCTGCATCATGATAGCGCACTCCATTCTCTTTTTGAAAAGCTTGCAGCCGTATTCATAGGTGCCGAGTATATCCCCTGTCGCGTGGTATGCGTTTGCCGCGCAGCCGCCGGAGCAGTAGAGCTTTGCCCAGCAGTCCTTGCATCCAGGTCTTGCGTAAACATTTGTGAGCTTGAATCTGTCTCTGAGCTCTGTGTTCGTAACGCCATCCCAGATATTGCCCATCAGGTACTTCTCATCGCCTACGAACTGGTGGCAGGGATAGAGGTCGCCCCACGGCGTTACCGCAAGATACTCCGTTCCGCTTCCGCAGCCCGAAATACGCTTGTATATACATGGACCGTGCACAAGGTCTATCATATAGTGATAGAAGGTTATCGGTCTGCCCTCTCTCTCACGTCGGAGCATATCCTTTGCGAGAATTTCATACTGCTCGTAGAGCTTTGGAAGGTCCTCGTCCGTAAGCGCGTAAGGGTCGTCCGGCGCGCACACTACCGGCTCCATAGACAGTTCGGTAAAGCCGAGATCTGCAAGATGAAACAGATCCTCAGTGAAATCGACGTTATTATGCGTATAGGTTCCGCGCACATAATAGCTCCTGCTCCCGCGTTCCCTTGCGAATTTCTGGAACTTGGGGATTATGCGGTCGTAGCTTCCGTTGCCCGCATAGTCCTTTCTGAGCCTGTCATGTACCTCCTTGCGCCCGTCTATGCTCATCACGACGTTCGACATCTCGCGGTTTGAGAATTCTATCACCTCGTCGTCGACTAAAACTCCGTTAGTCGTCAGTGTGAAGCGGAAGTTTTTGCCCTTCTCCTTCTCTATGCTTCTCGCATACTCGACAAGCCTTTTTACAACGTCCCAGTTCATAAGCGGCTCGCCGCCGAAGAAGTCCACCTCAAGGTTTTTGCGGCTGCCGGAATTCTCAATTAGAAAGTCTAAAGCTCTCTTTCCCACCTCAAAGCTCATAAGCGCCCTGTCACCGTTGTACTTGCCCTGACTGGCAAAGCAGTATTCGCAGTTGAGATTGCAGGTGTGGGCAACGTGCAGGCAGAGCGCCTTTATCACGTTTGACCGCTTCTTGAAATCGAAGGCAATGCCCTCAAAGTCGTCTTTTTTGAACAGCTTTCCCGCGGAAACGAGGCTTTTCACGTCGTCGAGGCATTCGCGAACGTCTGTTTCTGTTATCTCCGGATATTTCGCGGTTATCTCGCTTATTATCTCGTCCTCCGGCTTTTTCTCGTCACAGAGACCGATAATATCGTATGCGACCTCGTCGACCGCGTGGACTGACCCGGAATAGACGTCGAGTACTATGTTATATCCGTTTAGCTTGTATCTGTGTATCATATTCTATCTTCCCGATCGTCAAAAATAAGGGCGGGGCTATGCCCCGCCCGCTTTAATATGGCTTAATTATCACTCAGCCTTATTCTCGCACATCTGGTTTGCGACTCCGCAGGAGGTCTTGCAGGCGGACTGGCAGGAGGTCTGGCACTCGCCGCAGCCACCGTTGGCGCTCGTCATTTCGCGGGTCTCAATAGTCTGGATACGCTTCATCGGATAGTTCTCCTTTCCGCAGTTTTTCTTCTGCTATCATACAATAAAAAGCAATCAAGGTCAAGACCTATTTTTATCATCAAGCGCTTAGTAGCGAAGCCCCGTAAAGAACTGCGTCGGGTCTATCCTTACGCCGTTCTTGCGGATCTCAAAGTGCAGATGCGGTCCGTTTGAATTGCCGGTCGAGCCGGTAAGTCCTATTATATCGCCCTTCTTTACCGTTGCTCCTTTTGATACGAGGCGCTTCGACATATGCGCGTAGAGAGTGACGTAACCGTTGCCGTGGTTTATAACGACGTAGTTGCCGTAAGATGAATCGTAGCCGGAGGTGGTGACAATACCCGTATCAGAGGCGCGGATGTTCGCCCCGTAGCCCACCTGACCGATATCTATTCCGCCATGGTTATGATATTTTTTCGTTACCGGATTCTGGCGGAAGCCGAAGGGACTTGTTATCCTACCTGACACATCGAGCGGCCAGCGGAAGGAGCCTGTGCCCTTGACTTTTTTTGCTTCCTCAAGCTTTTTGAGGCGGGCTTCCTCTTCCTTTATCTGCTTATCAATCGCCTTTTCGCTCGCTTCAAGCTCAGTTAGAGTCTGCTTATATGCCTCCTGATCGCTCTCAAGCTGCGCGATATACTCGTTTGCCTCTTCGATCAGCACGTTTAGCTCCTGTATTGCTTCCTCGAGCTCTATGGTCTTATCCTCAAGCTCCAGCTTTGTATCACGGAGCTCCTGCTGCGCCTGTCTGGTCGCAGACTCCGCATCGAGCAGCTGCTGATAGACTTGCTCGTCGTATTCCATTATGGCGTTCACTGCGTCGATACGAAACAGCATATCGGCAAAGCTTGACGCCCCGAAGATTATGTCATAGTAGGAAATCGAGCCGTTTTCCTCCATTGCTCTGATGCGGGTCTTGTATTTCTCCCACTGGACCCTCTGTTCGTTCTTGAGCACCTCGACCTCTTCCTGCTTCTCCTGTATGAGCTCTTCGTAAACTCCGATCTGCTCGTTGATATTGTCTATCTCGTCCTGCGTCAGCATAACGCGCTCGTCGAGCACCTCTTTTTTTGCCAGTGCGGCGAGCTCTTCATATTCGAGGGAGTTGATCTTGCTGTTTATATCCTGTTTTTTCTGCTTGAGGCTCGATCTCTCCTGCTGCAGGCTCTTCAGCTTGTCGCTGGTTGCAGCTCCTGCGAGAGTGCTTAGCGCTATCGTTATTACGGACGCCGCCATTAGCACAGCGAGCACTATGCAGATGACTCTGACCCATTTTTTACTCATCTTTGATTACACCTTCAAATAATTCTTGATGGCTATAAGGCTTCCTATAACTCCAACGCAGAAGCCGACCGCAACGAAGATAATAAGCATCGGAACAGCTATGACGGAGAACGGGATCGCGGTTATAAAAGTGAAGCCCGTGTTCGTTATGAGCCTTTCGGTTATGAGCCTGTATATCCCGTATTGAAGGATATACGCGGATAGAGAACCGAACGCAGCGAGGATAAGTCCCTCGATAACAAACGGCCATCTTATGAAGCTTGAGGTCGCGCCCACCATCTTCATTATCGCTATCTCGTCCTTGCGCTCAAACGTCGTCAGCTTTATCGTGTTGGACATTATAAAGAGGCTTATAACGAACAGAATAACGACAAGCGCTATCGAAACCGTTGTGACGACAGATCGGACGCGGATGAAGCCGCGGCTTATCTCAAGGTGAGCGTTGACTCGCGCTACTCCCGCAGTTGCAATGAGTCTCGCCTGAGTATCCGCCATCTTGGAGATGTCGTCAAGGTTGATAACGAATCTGTGGCGGAAGACGGTGGCGTCTACTCCGTCGAAGATCGTGGAGTTCTCATGGGAATTGACGAAGGTCTCCATAGCCTCTTCTCTCGATATGAACTGCGCGTCGCGGACGTTTGGGATACGCTCGATAGTCGCCTCAAGAGCCCTCGCCTCGTCCTCGGAGAGGCTTTCGTCGATATAGGCGAGGATCTGGTTTTCGGATTCCATCGTGTTTATCATATTGTCGATGTTAAGGGAGAGGAGCGTGAACGTGCCCATTATCAGAAGACATGCAACGATAATGCAGATAGAAGCGAAGGACATGAACCCATGGTTGAAAACGCTTACTATGCCCTCTCTGATGTAATACCCGAACCTGTTATGTCTCATAGTCGTAATACCCGTCCATTCCGTCGGAAATAACCCTGCCGGCGTCGATGGCGATGACCCTCTTCTTGAAGTTGTTTACAAGCTCCTTTTCGTGGGTGACAACAAGAACGGTCGTGCCGAGCTCGTTTATCTTCTCAAGGAGCATCATTATTTCGAGGCTTCTCGGAGGATCGAGATTTCCCGTTGGCTCATCGGCAATGATAAGGCTTGGGTTGTTGACGAGAGCCCTCGCTATGGCGACGCGCTGCTGCTCGCCGCCGGAAAGCTCCTGCGGTCTGCGCTTCGTGCGCGTGTCGAGACCGACAAGCTCTAAAACGTAAGGTACGCGACGGCGTATCTCCTTATTTGAGGCGCCTACGACGCGCATTGCAAAGGCGACGTTTTCATAAACGCTCTTATCCTCAATAAGGCGGAAATCCTGGAAAACGACGCCGAGCGTGCGGCGCATATACGGCATCTTGCCGAATCGAATGTTGCCCATATCGAAGCCGTTCACGTTGACCGTTCCGTCCATAGGCGCTATCTCGCCCGTGATAAGCTTTATTATCGTCGTTTTTCCGGAGCCGGAGGGCCCGACGAGAAACACAAACTCTCCGTCCTGGATCTCGAAGGATATGCCCTTCAGCGCCTTCGTTCCGTTTTCATAGGTTTTGAATACGTCGGAAAATTTAATCATTACGGTTCAGTTTCCTTACATTACATTCTGTGAGTTTAAGTATTTCTTGACCATCAGAGCTACCTTGAACACAATAGCCTGGTCAAACTCGCGCAGGTCGAGGCCGGTCATCTTCTTTATCTTGCCAAGCCTGTAGACAAGAGTGTTGCGGTGAACGAACAGCTTGCGGCTCGTCTCGGAAATATTCAGGTTATTGTCGAAGAATTCGGTGATTATCGAGAGCGTCTCCTCGTCGAGCGAGTCGATGGGGTTCTTCTTGAACACTTCGGAAAGGAACATCTCGCACATCGTCGTCGGAAGCTGATATATAAGCCTGCCGATTCCAAGGCTCTCGTAGCTTATAATGCTCTTCTCGGTGTCAAAAACCTTGCCGACCTCGATAGCAATCTGCGCCTCCTTATATCTGCTCGCAAGCTCGCGCAGGTGGAGGGCGACGGAGCCTATTCCTATAACGACCTTTATCTTGAGCTCGTCCAGCAGGGCCTTCTCCATATTGGCTGCAAGCTTGATGAGATCCTTCTCCTCGACCGAGCCGCTCATCTCCTTGATAACGGCAACGTCGGCCTCGTTTATTGAGATGATAAAATCCTTCTGCCTGTCAGGGAAAAGGCGGCGCAGAGCCTCAACCGTACCTACCTCGGGCTTTCCGAGCTGGCGGATAAAGAAAACTCCTCTCGGCGCCTCCGATACAAAGTGAAGCTCCTTCGCGTGTATGTATATATCACCGGGAAGTATATTCTCCGTGATGATGTTCTTGACCAGAGCCGAACGGTCGTACTTCTCCTCGTAGTAGGTCTTGGCGCTGGCTACAGCGACGGCGGCCATCACAGCGAAGCTTGCCGCTATCTCGTCCGTTCCCTCGACAAAAACCGCGTAATCAAAGTTGACGTCGCTGCTGCCCAGGGTCTTGTAGGTCTTTCCGCCTATGACTGCTGTCTTCTCCGATAGAATAGCTGTAAGCTCGAAGCTTTCAACTATATGTGCGCCCATAATGCTCAGATCGGATGAAGCGATAACGTTTCCGTCTGAGTCGACAACACCGATCATTCTGGTCGTTGCTTCCTTCATCTGAACCACCATGCTTTGGAACACTCTGCTGGCCATGTGACGTCCTCCTTGAATTTTGGATTTAATAAATTTGTCAATTTACTATTTTATATATAAACCATTTTTCGAGTTTTTGCAAGCATTATTTAGCAAATTGCCGAAAAAGTTTACAAATTGTTACACACTGTGTTCAGTATATCGCTTCCAAACGGTGAATATAGTATAGCAAACCACGTTTTGAGGTGATCTTATGTTCATTTATACCTGGAAGTTCTCGAAAAGAAAGCTCGTTCTTGCTCTCTGTGCGATCGCCCTTGCAATTCTCGCCGTCGTTCTGCTGTTTTCCGGCGGCGAAAAGGCGCAGGAGGCAGTCAATATTACCGCCTCCGCCCGTACCGCAGACGACAGGGTTAAGCTTGTCAGAGGTCTCGGTTGGGATATTGACGAAGAGCCTTTAGAGTCTCAGACCGTCGTTATACCCAAAGAATTCACCGACGTCTACAAGAATTACGCCGAGCTTCAAACAAAGCAGGGCTTTGAGCTTGAGAAATATGCCGGAAAAGAGGCGACGCGCTATACGTACAGAGTTCTCAATTACCCCGGCGAGCCGGAGAACGTAGTCTGCGACATAATAGTTTACCGCGGAAGGGTGATAGCGGGCGACGTCCAGTCGCTCAGGCTGGACGGCTTTATGCAGGGGCTTGACTATCCTGAGTCTTAACCACGTCTATTCTGCCGTGCAGATACCCCAAGGCGTCTGACAGCCCGCCGACCCTGTCCGCAAGCCCGAGAGCGACCGCCTCCTCCCCGTAGACGACGCTGCCCACGTCTCCGGCAAGCTCACCTGTTTTCAGCATAAGCTCCATCAGCTTTTCCCTCTCTATCCCGGAATTTGCAACTATGAAGCTAACTATCCTGTCCTGTATCCGCGCAAGGTAGTTATAGGTCTGGCTGACGCCGATGACCGTTCCGGAGAGTCTCACCGGGTGTACGGTCATAGCCGCCGAGGGCGCGATAAAGCACATATCGGCGGCGCAGGCAAGGGGAACGCCTATCGAATGACCGCCTCCGAGCACGAGGCTCGCCGTCGGCTTCTTCATTCCCGAAATGAGCTCCGCTATGCAAAGCCCCGCCTCGACGTCGCCGCCGCAGGTATTGATCAGGATAAGCAGGGCGTCTATCTCCCCGCTCTCCTCCACCGCGGCAAGCTGAGGCATAAGATGCTCGTACTTAGTTGTTTTTATATCTCCCGAAAGAAGCTGATGCCCTTCTATCTGCCCGATCACGCTGATGCAGTGGATATTATCCTCGGTTACTGCGCCGAGCTCCTTTATCTCTTCATTTTCCAAAAAAGCACCCCCGTTACGGCTTAGTTTCTCCGTTTCGGGGGTGTTTTATTAAACTTCGTTTTATTTTTCGAGGTAGACCGCCTTCATTGCCTTATAGCACATATAGCAGTCGAACTTGGAAACTATCTCATAGGGCGAGTGCATCGCTATAACGGGAACTCCTGCGTCTATGGTGTCTATGCCTCTGTTCGCCATATAGGCCGCGACGGTGCCTCCGCCGCCCTCGTCTACCTTCCCGAGCTCGCCGGTCTGCCATACGACTGCGTTTTCCGCAAATATCTTCCTGACTCTGCCCACGACCTCGGCCGAGGCGTCGCTCGCCCCGGACTTGCCGCGGCTTCCGGTAAATTTGCACACTCCGAGGCCGTAGTTCAGCCTCGTGTTGTTTGCCTTTTCGCTGACCTCGGGGTATATCGGATCGAATGCGTTCGTTACGTCGGCGGAGATGCAGAGGGAATTGTCGAATGAATGGCGGAGCTTTGATCCGTCGAGGGCGCAGAGATCGTCCATAAAGTTTTCAAAGGCGCGGGACTGCATTCCGGTAACGCCGACAGAGCCTATCTCCTCCTTATCGGCAAGCACGCAGACGGCTGTGTACTTCGGACTTACCACCTCGAGGATGGCGGCAAGCTCTGCGTAAGCGCAGACTCTGTCGTCGTGTCCGTAGGCGGCGATAAGGCTGCGGTCGAGGCCCACGTCGCGGGGCATAAGACCCGGTACGATCTCCAGCTCGGCCGAGAGGAAGTCCTCCTCGGTTATTCCGTATTTCCCGTTAAGTATGGAGAGGACGTTAAGCTTGAATCTGTCGCTCGCCTCCGCGTCGTCAACCGGACGCGAGCCGATGATAACGCTAAGGTTTTCGCCGGTTATCGCCTGATTCAGAGGAAGCTGGCCCTGCTTCGATGCAAGATGCGGGAGAAGGTCGGAGATCATAAAGGTCGGGTCGGTTGGGTCGTCGCCTATGCTGACGCTAACGCTCTCGCCGTCCTTTTTTATGACCACGCCGTGCAGAGACAGCGGTATCGTCACCCACTGGTACTTGCGAATGCCGCCGTAGTAATGAGTTCTGAAATACGCGACTTCGTCCTTCTCGAACAGCGGCACCTGCTTCAAGTCGATTCTGGGCGAGTCGATATGCGCGGCACAGATATGCGTTCCTTTCTCCATCGGCTCTTCGCCGATAACCGCCAGAAAAAGAGCCTTGCCGCGGATATTGCGGTATATCTTTTCGCCGGCCTTAAGCTGAGCTTTTCCGTCCCACTCGCGAAAGCCATTCTCCTCGGCAAGCTTCACAGCCTCATTTACGGCGAGCCTCTCAGTCTTTGCCTTTGCCATAAAGTCCTTGTATCTCTCGCAGTATGCGTCGCTGAGCTTCTTCTCGTCCGCGCTGAGCACGTCGGAAAGATGCTTCTGCTTATATATAAGCTCGTTTTTCTTCTCTTCGGTCATATCTTTATCTCCTTTTGTAATAATGCTCTTTATATTGCCTCTCAAATAAGCGAGAAACTCAGCTTCCGTTTTGTATGAGTTTACAACCGTTTTATCGCAGAGCCTTGAAAATTCTTCATCGCTCTTCTGCGCGTAGATTCTCGACTCCGCTCTCTCGCGGCTTATGCCGTCGCGGAGCATTATCCTCCTTACTCTATCCTCACGCGGGGCGGTGACGGCTACGGTAATATCGCAGAGCTCAGCCTCTCCGCCTTCAAAAAGCCCAACGGCGTCGACAGCGAAATCATTCACGCCTCTTTCTCTTTCGCGGGCTATCCTGCGGTCTGTCTCACGCAGCACGAAGGGGTGTGTTATCCCGTTCAGTTTTGCAAGAGCCTCATCGGATGAGAACACCTCGGCGGCAAGCGCCTTACGGTCGACCTTGCCCGACTTTACCGCGCTCGGAAACGCAGAGCCTAAAGCTCTCTTCAGCTCGTCGGATGTTTCGAGCAGCTCGTGATAAACTCTGTCGCAGTCGATGAGATAAAAGCCGTATTCCTTGAGCGCGTTCAAAAGCGTGGTCTTTCCGGAGCCGGAGCCGCCGGTTATTCCGATAATCATAGTTCTTTTTTCTCCCTGAGCGCCGCCGCAACGTCGTCCTCGGTGATCGCGCCTTTGCGGAGTATGACCGGCTTTTTCCCGGTCAAATCAATAACCGTCGATGGCTCTCCGGCGCAGTCTGCCTCTGTACAGAACACCGCGTCCAGCCTGCCGTTAAAGTATTTCATGACCTCGCTGTAGCCCATTGCGTTCGGCTCGCCGGAGAGATTCGCGCTCGTTCCTGTGAGCGGAAGCCCCGTCATCCTAAGGAGAGCAAGCGCAATATGGCTCTTCGGGCAGCGAAGTCCGACAGTCGCTCCCCCCGCAGTCAGAAGATCCGGTACGACGGCCTTCTTCTTCAAAACCATTGTGAGAGGTCCCGGCCAGTACGCCTCCGCAAGCTTATAAGCCTCCTCCGGTATGTCGGCGCAGAGCTTCTCCGCCATGCCCATATCCGATACGAAAAGGCTCATCGGCTTCGTCTCCGGTCTGCCCTTAGCCTCGTACACAGCCTTTATCGCTTCCTCGCTCAGCCCGTTCGCGCAGATGCCCCAAACGGTCTCCGTCGGAAGAGCTACCGTCCCGTCGTTCAGAATTATGTTAACAGCCCTCTCTGTTTCGGAAGGTAATAATATCTCAGTTTTCATTTCCACTCCTCAGTTTTTCGGCTCTGTCCGCCGTAATAAGCGCGTCGATAAGCTCATCGAGCCCGCCGTCGAGTATTTTCCTGAGCGGGAAGGACTTATCGTCGCCGGAGAGCCTTCTGTCAACGACGCTGTCGCGCTGATAGAAGTAGGTGCGTATCTTCTCGCTTCTCTCGCCTGTCCCCACCTGGCTTTTCCTCTCGCCTGCAACCTGACTGCGCCTTTTTTCAAGCTCCGCCTCGTACAGCTTAGAGCGCAGTATATCGAGAGCCTTGTCCTTGTTTCGGTACTGGCTTCGCTCGTCCTGGCACTCGACGACAGTTCCCGTAGGGATATGAGTCACGCGAATTGCAGAGCTTGTCTTGTTGACCTTCTGTCCACCCGCGCCGGAGGAACGGAAGGTATCAATCTGCACCTCGTCGAGTTCAAGGTGGAAATCGACCTCCTCAGCCTCCGGAAGAACGGCGACGGTCGCCGTTGAGGTCTGTATGCGTCCGTTCGATTCGGTCACCGGGACTCGCTTGACGCAGTGACCGCCGGCCTCGAATTTAAGCCGGGACCAGGCGCCCTCGCCTTTTATAATAAAGCTTATCTCCTTGAAGCCGCCGAGCTCTGTGGGATTTTCGTTCACGGTCTCTATCTTCCAGCCTCGAGAATCGCAGTACATGGAGTACATACGGAAAATATCTGCGGCGAAGAGCGCGGCCTCCTCCCCGCCTATTCCCTGGCGTATCTCCATTATGACGTTTTTCGAATCGTTGGGGTCTCTCGGAAGAAGCAGCAGCTTAAGCTCCTCGTCTGTCTCCTCGAGCTTTGCCTTCGCTTCGGCGAGCTCCGCCTTCGCCATCTCGCCGAGTTCCGGGTCTCCGATGAGCCCGATGGCGGATTCGATATCGCTCTCAAGCCTGACTCGGCGGCGGTAAGCCTCGCTTATCGGCTTAAGCTCCTTCTGCTCCCGCGCAATAGCTGCGTATCTCTCCGGGTCGGAATACACCTCGGGAGACTGAAGCATTTTCTCCAGCTCCGTGAGCTTTTCATCAATACTGCGAAGCTTACTTAGCATCTCCACTGTCCCTTCTCGTTTCACTAAATAATTATATTACCATATCCGCAAGATAAAAACAAGGTCAAGCGGCTTATTCATTGACTTTTCCTGTTGATTTGAGCAAAAAACTCCCGGCACAAGGCCGGGAGGGGAAAATCATCTTTTTACTTTTTCATCGGGCTCATCGTGTTCTCCTTGAGCACGACGTCGTGGGCTCCGCCCTCGACTATGCTCGTTGCGGAGACGAGAGTTATTTTTGCCTTCTCCTGCAACTCCGGAATCGTTATCGCGCCGCAGTTGCACATCGTGTGCCTCACCTTCGAGAGCGTGAGAGCGACGTTATCGTGGAGCGAGCCTGCGTAAGGCACGTAGGAATCGACGCCCTCTTCAAATGCCATGCCGGCCTTTCCGCCGACGTCGTATCTCTGCCAGTTGCGGGCTCTCGCGCTGCCCTCGCCCCAGTACTCCTTCATATAGCTGCCGCCGATGGAAACTCTGCGGGAGGGGCTCTCGTCGAATCTGGCGAAGTAGCGGCCGAGCATTAGGAAATCGGCGCCCATGGCAAGCGCGAGGGTGAAGTGGTAGTCGTGGACTATGCCTCCGTCGGAGCAGACCGGAACGTAAACTCCCGTCTCCTTCGCGTATCTGTCGCGCTCGGCGCAGACGTCGATGAGCGCGGTGGCCTGTCCGCGGCCGATGCCCTTCTGCTCTCTCGTTATGCAGATCGAGCCGCCGCCGATACCGACCTTCACGAAATCGGCGCCGCAATCGGCGAGGAAGCGGAAGCCCTCGGCGTCGACCACGTTTCCGGCTCCCACCTTGACGGAGTCGCCGTAGTTGTCGCGTATCCACTTTATCGTGCGCTTCTGCCACTCAGAGAAGCCCTCGGAGGAATCAATGCAGAGTACGTCGGCTCCCGCTTCGATAAGCGCGGGAACGCGGTCTGCGTAGTCCCTCGTGTTTATTCCTGCGCCGACGATAAATTTCTTGTGCGCGTCGAGAAGCTCAAGCGGATTTTCCTTGTGGCTGTCGTAGTCCTTGCGGAAGACGAAGTACAAAAGCCTGCCCTCGTCGTCGACTATCGGGAGATTGTTTATCTTTTTATCCCATATTATATCGTTTGCTTCCTTCAGCGTCGTCTCCTTGTGGGCGACTACGAGGCGGGAGAGCGGGGTCATAAAGGTCTCGACCTTCTCCTCTCCGGTCATTCTGGAAAGGCGGTAATCGCGGCTCGTTACGATGCCGAGAAGCTTGCCGTCCGCCCCTCCGTTCTCGGTCACGGCAACGGTATTGTGGCCTGTGCGCTCTGTTACCTTGAGCATATCGCGAAGGGTATCGGTGGGTCTGACGTTTGAGTCGGACGGAACAAAGCCCGCCTTATACGCCTTTGCCCTTGCGACCATAGCCGCCTGATCTGCAACCGTCTGGCTTCCGTAGATGAAGCTCACTCCGCCCTCCTTGGCAAGAGCGACCGCCATACGGTCGTCGGAAACCGCCTGCATTATGGCGCTCGTCATCGGTATGTTCATATATATATCGGCGCTCTCGCCGACCTTGTGCTTTACGAGCGGAGTCCTGAGGCTGACCTTGTCGGGCACGCATTCTGCGCTCGAATACCCCGGAATTAGCAGATACTCGGAAAAAGTTCTTGAGGGCTCCTGAAAAATAAAGGCCATAGTGCATTCCTCCCAATAAAATTATTAGCGGTAGGATAACAGAAAGGCGGCTTTCCGTCAAGAGAAAAACCGCCTAAATTCGCCGCTATTTTCTATCACGTTGATAGTAAAACATATACTGCTGAGCAAGTCCGGCGTCGTCGCCGAAAACCGAGGGATCAAACCCTCCGGGATAGTGTTCGCTGAGAGCTTTCTTTATCCATACGTCTATCGGAAAGGCTCGAGGCATACGGAGCGAAAAGAGCACTACGCAGTTTGCGACTTTCTCCCCTATCCCCGGCAGCTCCATAAGCCGGCGCTTCGCCTCGGGGTATTCTTTCCTGCTCAGTTCCTCCAGATTAAGCCGCCCCTCAGCGACCTCACGGGCGGCGTTCAGAATATAAGGCGCCCTGTATCCGCAGCGCAGAGGGTCAAGATCCCGCTCAGAAAGAGACGCCACCCTTTCGGCAGAGGGAAAGGAGCGATATTCACCGCCCTCAAATTCAATCCGCTCACCGTACAGCCCCGAAAGAGTTTCAACTATTTTCTTTATCCGCGGGATATTGTTGCACTGGCTTATAATAAAAGAACACAGGGTCTCCCATCTGTCCTGATTGAGAAGCCTTATCCCCTTGCCGTATTCCGAGGCGGCAAGCATATAATCGTCCACCGCGCAGCGGCGTCTGCGCTCCGTATAATTTGCCCCGAAATCGAAATAATCGCGCCATACGCTCTCAAATTCCGCTTTTGTGCAGGTTATGTAAACCGAATCTCCGTCCTCGCGGACTCTTGCGGCTCTTCCGAGGGCGACTCCGGTATAGCTCCCGTCGGGATTCTCGTTCCAGCGGAAGCACTGACCGCACTCGAATATTTTCTTTGCGGAAAAGTCGTCCTCCGGGCATATTTTTATTTCGCGCCCGGCTTCCTCTATCCTCATATCTCCCTCCGATTTTTGTTTTTCCTCATTTTAATGCATTTTTCTCGCTAAATCAAGATGCCTCTGCGGCTCGATCAGTGCAAATTGACTGTTGATATTTGCGAAGATGCGCGATATAATCCGGATATATTGCAGAGTAGGCCTGCGAGCGTTAAGTGCCGGGGGGACGGAGAGTTGCCCTTCGGACGAAAAGCACAAGCTTGCGGTTCGCCGGCCGCATCCCGCTGCATCAGAAGATAGCCATATCTCCTCTTGTAGTCCGATAGTATCTGCAAAGGAGGTATTTTTTATGAAAAAATTCGGCAGCACTCTTCTCTCCTCCGCCCGCGAGATCAAAAGGCTGAGGACGCTCACCCTCTGCGCCGTTCTCGCGGCGCTCGCAGTCGCTCTCAACTACGTTGCGAGCATCAATATCGGGCCGTATATCAAAATAGGCTTTTCCGGCATACCCAATCAGCTCGTGGACTGGCTTTTCGGACCGGTTACCGGTATGCTCTTCGCCGCAGTGCTCGACGTTTTAAAGTTCGCGCTGAAGCCGGACGGGGTTTTCTTCTTCGGCTACACCGCGAGCGCCATGCTCGCCGCCTTCATTTACGGCGTTTCCTATTACAAGCGGCCCCTAAACTTCTGGCGGGTGCTCATAACGAAGGCGACAGTCGCAATTATCGTTAATATCGGGCTCAACACTCTATGGCTTTCTATGCAGGGCGGAAAGGCGTTTTTCGCCATTCTTCCGGCGAGAGCCTTAAAAAACGCCATAATGGTGCCAATCGATTCGGCGGTATTCTACCTTATTGCAATCGCGCTTGAAAAGGCGGGGATAAGCAAGCCTCTTCGTCGATAATAACCAAAATCATCTTGATATGAGGCGTCCTTTGTGCTATTATTGTTATAATCAAAATGAAAGAGAGGCGCCCTCATGAGAAAAACCAAAATCATCTGCACTCTCGGTCCCGCCACCGATAACGAAGAGGCCCTTAAAAGCATGATACTCGCCGGTATGAACGTTGCGAGATTCAATTTCAGCCACGGAGATCACGCGGGGCATCTCGCGCGCCTTGAGGTGCTGAAAAGGATAAGAAGCGAGCTCAATCTGCCTGTTGCAGCCCTGCTCGATACGAAGGGCCCCGAAATTCGCCTCGGAAAGTTTGAAAACCCCGAGGGCGTTATCCTTGAGCCCGGCGACGAATTCGTGCTGACTACCCGCGAATGCCTCGGCACAAAGGAGAGAGCCTACGTCAACTATGAGGGACTTCCCGCCGACGTCAGAAAGGGCGTTCGCCTTCTAATAAACGACGGTCTCATATCCCTCATCGTAAACAAGGTCTCCGACGCCGAGATACACTGCACGGTCATAGACGGCGGAAAGCTGACCGACCGCAAGGGTGTTAACGTTCCCGGCGTAAGTCTCCGTATGCCTTACCTCTCCGCGAGGGATATGTCCGACCTCCAGTTCGGCAAGGAGAACGACTACGATTTCATCGCCGCCTCCTTCGTCCGCAACGCGACCGACGTTAATATTCTCCGCAACTACTGCGACGCCATCGGCTGGCGCGACGTTAAGATAATCGCAAAGATCGAAAATGCTGAGGGCGTATCCAACATCGACAGCATAATAGCGGCCGCCGACGGTATTATGGTCGCCCGCGGCGATATGGGTGTTGAGATAAGCTTCGAGCAGATACCCGCCATCCAGAAGATGATAATCAAGAAGGTATACGAGGCGGGCAAGATAGTCGTTACCGCAACTCAGATGCTCGAATCCATGATAACCAATCCCCGCCCGACGAGAGCGGAGATCACCGACGTGGCAAACGCCATCTACGACGGCACGAGCGCCATCATGCTCTCAGGAGAGTCCGCAGTCGGAAAGCACCCTGTCGAGGCGGTCAAGACTATGGATCTTATCGCCCGCACCGCCGAGGAGGATATCGACTACGTCCGCCGGTTCCAGAATCTCGAACCGGAGGCGAGTGAATTTAAGGACATCACCTCCGCCATCGGTCACGCGACCGTCACCACGGCCAACGACCTCTCCGCCTCCGCTATCATAACAGTCACGAAGAGCGGAACCACTGCGAGGATGATCTCAAAATTCCGCCCGCAAACGATGATAATCGGCGCAACGATCTCCGAGAAGGCGTGGCGTCAGCTCAATCTGAGCTGGGGCGTTCTCCCCGTAATGTGCGAGCTGAAGAACAACTCCGACGAGCTTTTCGATCACGCGGTCGACGTTTCTCTCCGCTGCGGAGCAATAAAATCCGGAGATATCGTCGTTATATCCGCAGGCGTGCCTCTCGGCATCTCCGGCACGACGAATATGCTGAAGGTGCACGAAGTAAGATGAGCCCTTCTACCTAAACGGCAAAAAAGGTTAAAAAATGAAGTAATTAATCGCATACGCTTTTTCGGGCTCCCTAAAGGGAGCCCGATTTATATTTTCAATAGACAGAGGCGCGGCATAATGCTATAATGACGGCATAACGCAAGTCGGCGGACGGAGTGGATGAAAAATGGAAGAGCATATAAAAAAGCATAAAATGAATATCAAAGTCAAAAGCGTCGCAGGTATCGTAGCCCTCCTCGTTCTCTTCTCCTGCATCGTAAGCGTTATCGGCTCAAACGGCTTTACCTCCGCGCTTATGGAGCAATATTCCGACGGGGCCTTCCACACGGCGGCAACCGCGCTGATTGAGCTTGACAGCGATAGAATAGGCGCCTACCTTGAAAGCGGAGGAGTAACGCAGGAATATACCGAGGTTTGGGAAAACCTTGATATGCACTGCAACTCCAGCGGCGCGACCTTTATCTACGTTATCGTGCCGGATACCTCCGACTATGGACACATTACCTTTATCTTTTCTACGATCAATAAGAACTCAAAATACTTGCGCTACGATTTCGGATATGTCCGTGAGACGACAAACGACGACTACCGCGAAAAATACCGCAGGCTGTGGGAGGGCGAGTCGGAGCAGGAGCTCGTTATCCGCGATAAGGGGTATATCGAGACCGACGCGCATATTACCGCTATGGTGCCCGTTAAGAGCTCTGACGGCGAGGTCCGGGCTATCCTCTGCGTTCAGCGTCAGATGGACGTTCTGACAAGGTCAAGAAGCTCGTTTCTCTTAAAGGTCGTTCTGACTCTCATTATTCTGTCTGTCGGCGTTATCGTCGTGCAGAGCCTGCACCTCGACCGCGTGCTTATAAAGCCAATAAAGACAATAACGCTGGAAGCAAGCCGCTTTGCAGATGAGAACGTTGCGCCGAATGAAACGCTTTCGGAACGTATTAAAAACAGCGACGAAATAGGCATGCTTGCAAGCTCGATCGACAGGATGGAGGAGCAGCTTGAGAGCTATATCAAAAACCTGACCGCAATAACCTCCGAGAAGGAAAGAATAGTTACCGAGCTTTCCGTTGCAGCCAGAATACAGGCTGATATCCTTCCTACAGACTTCCCGCCCTTCCCCGGCCGAACGGAATTCGATATCTACGCCGTTATGGATCCCGCCCGTGAGGTCGGAGGCGATTTCTACAACTTCTTTCTTATCGACGACGATCATCTCTGCCTTATGATTGCAGACGTCTCCGGCAAGGGCGTTCCCGCCGCTCTCTTTATGATGGCGTCGATGATCACCCTTAAAAACAGCGCGATGCTGATCAAAAGTCCGGGCGATATTCTATCAGCGGCAAATGCCGCAATCTGCTCCACAAACGATGAGGATATGTTCGTATCCGTCTGGCTGGGTATTCTTGAGATAAGCACCGGAAAGCTCAGAGCCGCTAACGCAGGTCATGAGTACCCGGTCATAAAAACTCCGGAGGGACGCTTCGAGCTTCTTAAGGATAAGCACGGTCTTGTTATCGGCGCAATGGACGGAATAAAATATAAGGAATATGAGCTGACCCTCGAACCCGGAAGCAAGCTATTCGTATACACCGACGGCGTCCCAGAGGCTACAAACGCGCAGAAGGAGCTATTCGGTACCGAGCGTATGCTCTCCGCTCTCAACTCAGAGCCGGACGCCGACCCCGAGGGAATGCTCGAGAGCGTAAGAAAAGCAGTCGACTGCTTCGTAATCGGCGAGGAGCAGTTCGACGATCTTACTATGCTCTCTCTTGTATACCGCGGACCTGCCGTGCAAAACGGCGCGGCGCTTTCCGCGCTTGAAGTTCCCGCGAGAGCCGACAGACTCGACGAGGTGCAGGATTTTATAGGAGGCTGGCTCAAAAGAGCGGGAGCATCCGTCAAATGCTCAATGCAGATAAGCCTCGCCGTCGAGGAGGTCTTTATCAACATCGCAAGCTACGCCTACGGGGGCGGAGAGGGCGCTGCCAAGATTGAGGTCGCGCTCTCCGAAGAGCCTCACAGGATAGCTCTTACCTTTTCCGACAGCGGCATACCCTTCGACCCTCTAAAAAAAGAAGACCCGGATACCGCTCTCCCTGCCGAAGAGCGCGATATAGGCGGACTCGGCGTCTTCCTCGCCAAAAAGTCGATGGACAGCGTGAGCTATAAATATGAAAACGGGCGGAACGTTCTGAGGCTTGAAAAGTCGCTCTGAGCTTTCTCCATTTCAAATTATCACACCTTTCTCAGCGGACTCCCGGCAAAGTCAAAAATGAAGCAGGCGGTTATTCTTGCCGCGCTTGTCATTTTCTTTATCGCAATGACGTTTATATCATATATATAAGGTATGCGCCGACTTGTCGGCGCTTTTTTTGCAAACAATACGGAAAAACACCTGAATTTATTGAAAAACAGGTTGACATGCTTTGACAGATATGGTACATTTACTTTATCAGGTTGCATAAAAAGTTTTGGTAAATTGCTTATTTTTTATTTAATCTGCCAAAACTGCGTGCGGCCTTAATTTTTTAGAAACGGAGGTATGAAATGGCTAAAAAAGTATTCCCCAACGGCTTCCTCTGGGGGGGAGCGACCGCTGCCAACCAGTGCGAGGGCGCTTACAACGAAGACGGCCGCGGCCTGTCGAGCGTCGACGTCGTACCATACGGCGAAGAGCGCATGCGCGTCAATCGCGGCGAGCGCAAGATGCTCTCCTGTGAGCCGGGATTTCAGTATCCAGCTCACGAGGCGATCGACTTTTATCATCACTACGCGGAGGACATCCGTCTCTTCGCGGAGATGGGCTTTAAGTGCTACCGTATGTCCATTGCGTGGACCAGAATACTCCCGAACGGCGACGACGACGTTCCGAACGAAAAGGGCATCCAGTTCTACCGCTCCGTTTTCGAGGAATGCCGTAAATACGGCATTGAGCCCTTAGTCACTATCGACCACTTCGATACCCCAATCGCGCTTATCGAGCGTTACGGCGGGTGGCGCGACAGGCGTATGATAGACGCGTATATAAAATACTGCCGCGTCATCTTTAAGGAATTCGGCGGGCTCGTTAAATACTGGATAACCTTCAACGAGATAAATATGCTCCTGCATATGTCCTTTATGGGCGCGGGCATCTATTTTGAGCCGGGCGAGGACAAGGATGAGATTAAATACACTGCGGCGCATCACGAGCTCGTGGCGAGCGCGAGAGCCGTCAAGCTGGCTCACGAGATGATGCCGGGTTCCAAGATAGGCTGTATGCTTGCCGCCGGTCAGTTCTATCCCTACTCCTGTGATCCCGCCGATATTTGGGACGGACTTGAGAAGGACAGGGACAACTATTTCTTCATCGACGTACAGGCCAGAGGCGCATATCCCGTATGGGCAAAAAAGCGCATGGAGCGGGCAGAAGTCACGCTGCCTCTCGCCGAGGGCGACGCCGAGACTCTGCGCGAAGGTACTGTCGATTTCGTCGCCTTCAGCTATTACTGCAGCCGCTGCACGACTGCCGATCCGGTTCTCTTCGAGAAGAACGCGAGACCCGGCAATGCGGTATTCAAGGCGGTTGTGAACCCGCATCTCAAAAGCACCGAATGGGGCTGGCAGATCGACCCGCTCGGTCTTCGCGTTACGGTTAACACGCTGTACGACAGGTATCAGAAGCCCCTCTTCGTCGTTGAAAACGGGCTCGGAGCCGTCGATAAGCTTGAAGCGGACGGAACCGTGCACGATCAATACCGCATCGAATATATGCGCGCTCATCTTGAGGCCCTGCGCGACGCCGTATGCGAGGACGGAATACCGGTCATAGGCTTCACCTCATGGGGCTGCATCGATCTTGTCTCCGCATCCAGCGGCGAGATGAAGAAGAGATACGGTATGATCTACGTCGATAAGGACGACAAAGGCGGCGGAACTCTCGCAAGATACCGGAAGGACAGCTTTTACTGGTATCAGAACGTCATCCGCACGAACGGTGAAGAGCTTTAAGGAACTAAGCGGGACGCTGAGCCTTGCGCACCGCAAATAATAATGGTTGCAGCCCATAGCTGCAGAAAGGAGAAGTATGGACTACAAAACGATGGCCGCAAAGATCCTCGAAAACGTAGGCGGTAAGGAAAACGTTTCGAGCGTAGTACACTGCGCGACGAGACTTCGCTTCACGCTGAAAGACGCGGCGAATGCGAAAACCGAGGTCGTTAAAAAGATCCCGGGCGTTCTCTCGGTAGTGAATGCCGGAGGACAGTATCAGATAGTCATTGGCCCCGACGTGCCGCAGGTCTATCAGGAGATCATTTCGATCGGAGGCTTCGACGCCGCCGCGCCGATAGACGATCCTGAGGCTGCGAAGGCGGATAAGAGATCCCGCCTGAGCAAGATACTCGAAGGAATCGCGAGTATCTTCCAGCCGATAATCCCCGCGATAACCGGCGCCGGTCTTTTGAAGGCCATAATGGCTCTTCTCTCCGTTATCGGAGTTCTCAAGTCCGGCACTCAGACCCACACTATTCTGAACGCGATGGCGGACGCCGCGTTCTACTTCCTGCCCGTTCTGCTCGCCGCCTCCGCAGCACGTAAATTCAAGTGCAATCAGGGAACGGCTATGGCTCTTGCCGGACTTCTCATCTATCCTGCCTTTATGACGCTCATCGGCGGTGAAGAAGCGGTTAAGTTCCTGGGCTTCCTGCCCGTTACCAAGGCGACCTACACCTCCTCCGTCATCCCCATCATTCTCGGCGTATGGTTCATGTCCTATGTTGAGAAGTTCATGCAGAAGATCTCTCCGAAGGCGATCAAGTTCTTCTCCGTGCCTCTCGTGAGTCTCT
>JAEEGL015538710.1_pt1 | contig 20470 bp, 15 predicted proteins | sample 9134231 | NCBI WGS metagenome assembly JAEEGL01 (sample SAMN16246548, study PRJNA631951) | gut metagenome | biome: gut microbiome; feature: rumen; material: fiber-attached | host: Bos | place: Iran: Karaj | collected 2018-10 | reverse complement strand
TAGGTGGTGATGGTTGGGCGATAGACACGGGTGATGCTAGCACCATCGTATCCGACAACCGAGATATCATCCGGAATCTTAAGACCATATTGATTCAAGGCGGTGATACCACCAAATAAGGAGATATCATCAGGATAGAAGATACAGGTAGGTCTTGGGTCTAACTGCAGCAAGGCCTTGGTTGCTCTTCCAGAAGCCTTTGGATCGTGGAAGATTCCCTCAATGATATATTCTGGACGGATTTCAATGCCGTTTTTGATCATGCCTTGGCTGAAACCGGAAAGTCTCTTTCTGGTGACGTCGGTGTTTTCACCATGGATGAAGGCAATTCTCTTATGACCCATGGCAGCGACATAATCCACGAGTTTTTCTTCACCTTCGATGTTATCTGACATGATGGCGGTAGCAGAAGAGAAGATATAGTCGATGGTGACGGTTGGGATGGTGGAATTGACCAGTTCGATGACCTGAGGATTGTTGAAGTCCTCGGTAACGACGATGACACCATCCATGTTTCTGTATTTTGCAAGTTCGAGATAGGACATCTTGGAATTGCGACTTAAGAACGTGATGCAATATCCAGCGGCTTCTGCCGTCTGTTTGATGGCCTCAAGAATGCTGGAGAAGTATTCGTGACGTAAACTGCCGTATAACGTCGCATCGTAATAAACGATACCGATGTTATATGTCTTCTTGGACTTTAATGCCATAGCATAAAAGTTTGGAACATAGCCCATTTCCTTAGCTACTTTCTTGATTGTATCGATTGTAGCCTGGGATAATTCTGGTGAATCGTGCAATGCTTTGGAAACGGTAGCAGTGGATGTATTGCACTTAATTGCGATATCTTTTAGTTTAACCATAATTTGCCTCGACCTATTATAACATAGTAAACGATTTCGATGGCAAAAATAATAAAAAATTTTGAAAACTATTTGGAAAATCATATTAAATATTAAGTTTCTGTGTAATTGTTAGTCAGTTCTTCGAAAATGCAACGAAAAACAGATGGGTGTTGCATTTGATTTGAAAACTATGTGGAGTTAGATATAGCCTAGGAAGGAAATTTGCCCTATTTAATAATAAGGAGACAGGTGGTTTTATAGGCGTGTTTATCCATTGATAGGGAATTTTTGCTTTCTGAAAACAAGTTTTTTTGTTTTCCGAGCACAGCCTTTCGGCAAATGACTTTTTGCTACATTCTGATGCTTGTATAATTCTAATTAGATAAATAAGGAGAATACTTTTATTATGGATACTAATGCATTCCGTTTAGATGGTAAGGTTGCTTGGATTACCGGTGGTTCTTATGGCATCGGTTTTGCTATTGCTTCCGCTTACGCTCAGATGGGCGCCAAAATTGTTTTCAACGATTTAAATGAAGAAAAGATGAAGATGGGTATCGAATCCTACAAGAAGATCGGCATCGATGCTAGAGGCTTTGTCTGCGATGTCACCAAAGAAGATCAGGTCGTCGCTCTTGTTGACGAAGTCATCAAGGAATTCGGCCATCTTGATATCTTGGTCAACAACGCTGGTATCATCAAGCGTATTCCAATGACAGAAATGAAGGCCGAAGAATATAGACAGGTCATCGATGTCGACTTGGTTGCTCCATTCATCTGCTCCAAGGCTGTCATTCCTCATATGATCAAGAACGGTCATGGTAAGATCATCAACATCTGCTCCATGATGTCTGAACTTGGTAGAGAAACTGTCTCCGCCTATGCTGCTGCTAAGGGTGGCTTAAAGATGCTCACCAGAAATATCTGCTCTGAATATGGTTCTGCCAACATTCAGTGTAACGGTATCGGTCCTGGTTACATCGCTACTCCACAGACTGCTCCACTCAGAGAAAAACAGCCAGATGGTTCCATGCATCCATTCGATGCCTTCATCAGAGCTAAGACTCCAGCCAACAGATGGGGTGAACCAGAAGACCTTCAGGGTCCAGCTGTCTTCCTTGCTTCCGACGCTTCTAACTTCGTCAACGGCCACGTCTTATATGTCGATGGTGGTATCTTAGCCTATATCGGCAAGCAGCCTCAGTAATTCACATTACTAATTACGAATTTCAATCCCTTGCTTCACGCAAAGGGAGAAAGGATACTTCAAAATGAAAAAAATCACGAAGTTCATGTCTTCATTAGCACTTATCGGTAGCACCTTAAGTATGGTCGGCTGTGCTCACACAGTCGATGCTGTTGTCTATGGTGTCGATAAAGTTGCTAGCAATTGTGGCATCATGATCTATAAGGCTGATGTCAGTGTCAACAATGGTAAAATCACTGCCGCCTCCCTTGAAGAAACTTATTCCCCTAACGTCTGGGCAAGACTGACTGAAGAACAGTCTAAGACCATTGATTCTGTTTCTACCCATGACAAAGATAACAACAAGATTTATTTTGCGAAATACATCTATGTTAATGGTATGAACTGGGTTGCTAGCGTCATAGGTAATGTTGTCGAGGATTATACCTCCAGATACAACGAATATGTTGCCTATGCTGCCGTTGGTGCTGCTAGCGATAGTGCTGCCGGTGACTTGATTCGTTATCTTTCCGTTTCTGACTCCTCTCAGTATAAGTTAGGTGCTTATGCCAACACTTATTTCAACGATGTCATGAATGGTAACATCAAGATTCTTGATAACACTTCTGAGTCTGAAAAAGAAGAGGAAGCTGTCTTGGTAGAATCTAACATTACTCCAACTTTCCCAGATGGAAAGAAGAAAAAGAGTGAGAATGATGATTTCGCTGGTTGGACTAGTTCCACCAAAGCCTTATGTAGCTTCTTGGTTGGTAGACCATTGAATTTCAAGGATAGAGTTGCTGACTCCGATCTTGATAATCATGACACCCTTCAGGTTAATGATGATGGTGTCTGGCAATACAATCAAACCTTGGCTAATGTTAAAGCAGAAGATGATAGAGCAATTCAGAATGCTTTAGCCAATAACTGGGAAACTATTACTGGTTGTAAGGCTGCTGATGTCAAACAAACCTCTCTTGAAACCTATCTTTCTGGTATGAATCAAGCCTTTGCTTCTGTAGAATACGAATCTATTGTTTAATCATTCATTATGCTGAACTTTACTCTTTTATATCCCGGCTTCAAAAGCAAGTGCGTCACCTTCTCTTATGATGATGGCGTTGTGGAAGATATCAAACTCATTGAAATCTTAAATAAGTATCACATGAAAGGTACGTTCAATCTGAATTATGGTCACTCTGGTGATCCAAAATTCAGATTGGATAAAGATGGTAAAGAAATTGATTGCTCTCATCTTGTATTAGAAGATTATGTCTCCTTATATGAGAAACACGAGATTGCCAATCACACCTATAACCATCCACACCTCGAGGATATTTCTTATGATGAGCAATATGCGGAATATAAAAGAGGAAAAGAAGCACTTGAAAAAGTGTTTCAAAGAAAAGTCTATGGTGCTGCCTATCCCTATGGCAGTTATAATGCGGATACCATAACAGTTCAAAAAGAACAAAATGTGGAATATGATCGCACCGTCAGGTCGAGTTATAGCTTCGCACTTCCTTATGATTGGCTGTTATGGAATCCCACCATCCATCACCGCGATCCAGAAATATGGGACTATATCAAGAAGTTCTATGAATCTACTCAGGAACTTGCTCTTCTATATATCTGGGGTCACGCTTATGAATTTGCAATCGATCACAACTTCGAATTGATGGATGACATCTGCAAAGATCTGTCTTCTCATGAAGATGTCTGCAATATGACAAATCATGAAGTTTACGAATATGTCCATGCTGCTGCGAGAGTTTACCATCGATTTGAAGCCTTCCACAATCCTAGCGATTTGGATGTCTATCTGAAAGTTGATGGTAAGAACATTCTTGTTCCAGCCAGAGGAGAAGTACCCTATGGATCAAAATAAAACTGTTGTTGGCCTTGGTGAATTCCTCATCCGTTTCACTGCGGAGCGAGGCACATTGATCCGAGAAGCCAGAAACTATGTCGCCAACTATGGTGGTAGTGAAGCCAACGTTATCATCTCCTTATGTCATCTAGGTCATAAAGGTAGATATGTCACTCGAGTCTCTAATGATGAACTAGGTCTTGGTGCTATCGATTATCTCAAGACCCAGGATGTAGATGTCTCATTCATACAGTCAAGAGGTGAACATCCACTCGGCACGAGTATTGTCGAAGAAGGTGAAGGCTGTCGACCAAGTGTTGTCATCTACAACAGAAAATGGTCCTCCGCTGCTCAGATGAGACCAACGGACTTCGACTTTAAAGAGATTCTGAAGGACGGAAATATCTTCCATGTCTCTGGTATCACCTTATCCATCTCGGAAAAGGCGAGAACCACTGCCATTGAAGCTATGAAACAGGCGAAAGCCTTAGGTCTGAAAGTCAGTTTCGACTTCAATTACAGAACCAAGTTGATGAAATTAGAAGATGCCAAACTGGTCTATCCCGAAATTGTGAAATATGCGGATATCGTCTCGGCTTCAGCTTGGGACATTCAGACGCTTCTCGGGTTCCATCCTGATGAAGAAGATCAGGACAAACTCTTTGAAGATGCCTGCCGTGAATTCGGCTTCGAATATATCTTCACCAGAAAGAGAACGGTTATCTCCTCTCGTGAACAAAAGTTGCAAGCCTTTGCCTACACCAAAGATAAGAAAGTTATCGGTAAGGAATACAAATTTGAAATCTTTGACCGTATCGGTGCAGGTGATGCTTTCGTCGCAGGTTATCTGCATGGCTTGCTAAAAGATGAAAACGATTTGGTTGGTGCCTTAAGATATGGCATTGCCAACTGCGTCATGGAACAGACCATTCTTGGTGACTGTGCCAGATTCAGTGAACAACAACTCGATCGTTTTTTAGAAACATCTGGATTGGAGGAAATGCAACGATGAACTTAATCTTCTTAGGTGACTCCCTGATGCAACCAAACGGACAGGATACTTATCCTCAGACCGGTTGGCCACAAGTCATACCTAACTTCCTCAATAATAAATATAGGGTAGCTGTTGAAGATTTTGCTCTAAATGGCAGAAGCACAAAATCATTCCTTGACGAGGGACGATTTGATGAAGCCCTCGCAATTGCCCAACCCGGAGATGTCTGCTTTATCTCCTTTGGCCATAACGATGAGAAAATGGAAGATGTCAAACGTTATACCATACCATTTGAAACCTATCAGAAGAATCTCGTCTATATGGAAAATGAAATGAAGAAGAAAGGCGTTCAGACTATCTTCATCTCCTCTATCACTCGTCTGAAATATGATGAAAACAATGTTCTTAAACATACGCATGGTGACTACCCTAAAGCGATGAGAGAAATCGCCAAACAGTTAGGTGATCCCTTCATCGATCTCGAGCAGTTGACTTACGATGATTTAAGTAAACATACGTTAGAAGAGAATCAATCTCACTACATGATCTTCAAAGCGGGGGAATATGAAAATTACCCCAATGGTAGTTCTGATACAACACACTTATGTCGAAACGGTGCGACATGGATCTGCTCTCTGATTGTTCCAGAGATGAAGAAAATCTCTTATCTCACCGAAATATTTAAATAAAGGAGGCTTAGAAAATGCCACTTGAACTGAAAAACATTTATAAGGTTTATCCAAACGGTTATCAGGCCATCTCCGACTTCAACTTAACTATCGACGATAAAGAATTTATCGTCCTCGTCGGTCCTTCCGGTTGCGGTAAGTCCACAACATTACGTATGATTGCCGGTTTGGAAGATATCACTCATGGTGACTTCATCATCAATGGTAAGAGAGTCAACAATCTCCCACCAAAGGATAGAGGTATCGCAATGGTTTTCCAAAGCTATGCTCTTTATCCAACTCTCACGGTCTATGAAAATATGGCTTTTGCTCTTGACCTTGCAGGTTTTGATGAAGATGTCATCGATAAACGTGTCAAGAACACTGCTAAGATTTTAGGCCTCACTCCATATTTGGATCGTTTACCAAGAGCTCTTTCCGGCGGTCAGCGTCAGAGAGTCGCTTTAGGTAGAGCTATCATCCGTAACGCCAAGATCTTCTTGATGGATGAACCTCTTTCCAATTTGGATGCCAGACAGCGTGTCTCCATGCGTTCTGAATTAGCCAGAATTCATAGAGAAGTCGGTGCTACTACCATCTATGTCACCCACGACCAGATTGAAGCTATGACCATGGCTAGCCGTATCGTCTGTATGGACGTCGGTGTCATCAAACAGGTCGGTTCTCCAGAAGAACTCTACTTCCATCCAAAGAACCTGTTCGTCGCTGGTTTCATCGGTGACCCGCCGATGAACTTCATCGTTGGTAAAGTCGAAAATGGTACCTTCATCTCCAAGGATGATTACTATCATATCGATTTATCCAAGTTTTCCGCTGAGCAACTTAACAAGATCAACGGTAAAGCCATCACTTTAGGTTATCGTCCAGAAACTGCCGTCATCGGCGAAGAAGACTTGAAGGGCGATAAGAGTGAATATCTTGAGATGAAGGGTAAAGTCGAAGTCTATGAAATGCTTGGTGACTTACAGAACGTCTATCTCAACGTCGGTGAAGAAAAGTCCATCATCAAAGCCAAGCCAGAAATTCAGATTGTCATCGGTAGTGAAATGACCTACTTTGTCAAGAAGAGCGACTTCCACTTCTTTGATACCAACTCCGGAGACGCCATTGAATTATGAGTCAATCCATTGGTGCCATTAGTGCAAAGGAATTGAAGCGTCGTGACTTCATTCTGCATGGTAACCTTTGGAAAGTAGTATTTATCATTGCCTTACCACTCTTCTTCTATTCTCTCTTTAACTACGCCTATTCCATCATCGATACCATCATGTGCTCGGGATTAAGTCGCGACGCGTTAAATGCCGTTGGTGCTCTTAACCAAGCAAGCAACATGATCTCAGCCATCGGTGGTGGCTTAGGAGCGGGCGGATCGATTCTGATTGCTCGCGAGATCGGTAAAGGAAATTATAAAAGGGCACAGCGATTATCATCAACCGTGTTCTTCTATGTGTTTGTCATTGCGGCGTTGACTATCTTGCTTGTCATGCCACTGACAACCCCTCTCTTGAGAGGTCTCAACATCGCTGAGGAATCGATCGCCATTGGTTCAACTTATTTTAGAATCAGTGTTTGCTCCAGCGCTGTTGTGATGATCAACACCGTGTACATGGGAGCCGAAAAAGCGAGAGGTTCCACTCTTCCAGTTACGCTTCTGAATGTCGGTGTCGTTATCATTAAAGTTTTACTGAATGTCTTGTTCATCTATGTGATTCAGCTCAAAGACATGATGTATGTCTCTTTGGCTACCTTGATAGCCAATGGAGCCTTGACGTTATTCATCCTTGTCAGAATTCTATTCACCAACTATCTCTTCCGTTTCAGCTTTAAGAATGTGTTATTGGAATTCAAGACGTTAAAGAAAGTCACTATCATTTCCTTCCCTATCTTTTTAGGAAAGTTCATCTTCTCCTTAGGTAAGGTTGTCATCAACGCTTTAGCAAAAGGATATGGAAGTGATGTTGTTGGCGCTTTAGGTGTTTCTAACAACATGGGTGGTTCGGTTACCAATCCGATTTCATCCATTGAAGATTCTTCTTCAAGTATCATCTCACAGAACATCGGTGCAAAACAGGTTGATAGAGCCATTCAAACCTTCTTTGTGGGTTTAGTCTATGCTCTTGGCATCGCAGTTGTCGGTGTTGTGATTGTGACGATATTTGATACTCCGATTACCATGTTCTTTGCCAGATCCGCAGAAAACCCAAGCGAGTATGCCAAACATATCTCGGAAGTCTTCTTCTTTGAGAAGATGGGTATTATCACTCTGGCGGTGAACTCCACGGTACTCGGCCTTCTGTATGGCTTTGGCAAAACGAAGATTGCCTCAGTCATCAATATCGCTAGAGTCTTTGCCTTCCGTATCCCGTCTTTCCTGATCTGTAACGCTTTGGTCAATGCCGGTGTTACTCTTCCTGATGGAACCCCGATGGATGGCTTCATGTGCGCTGGTATCTCTATGGGTGTCAGCAATATCCTGATAGGCTTAGTAGCGATTGTCGTTGCGATTGTGGTCATTTCCCACATCAAATTAAGGGAAAAGATTAAGGAGGAAAGTATGACGCTTACGAATGAAGAAAGACAGAGAGTAGATGAATTTGTTCTATCTTTCTTGAAGAATTATAAGCCTTATAAGAAAGGCAATTGGTGCTACGAGGATGGCGTTACCTTAAATGGTGCCTTCCAGTTATATAAAGCCACCAAGAATAAGGAATATCTCGATTTCTGCATCAACTATTTCGATACCCATATCGGTGAGAATGGTGAATTACAGGAATTTGATATCAACAATCATAACCTTGATGATCTTGAACCAGGTTACACCTTGTTCCAGGTCAACAAGATTCACCACGAAGAAAAATATGACAAGGCGTTAGAGAGAATGTATGCCCAGTTTGCTGAGCAGACTAGACTTCACTCTGGTGCATTTATCCATAAGAATCGATATCCAGGTCAGTTGTGGTTAGATGGCTTATACATGGCCAATCCATTCTATGCTCAATATGCTGTTAATGAGCATTCCAACAAGATGATTGAGGATATCAAGAATCAGTTTGAGAATGTCGAGAAGTTCAATCTCAATCCTGAAGATGGTCTTTATTATCATTGTTATGACGAAAACAAAGTCATGCAGTGGGCCAATAAGGAGACCGGCAGAAGTCCAAACATCTGGCTTAGAAGTGTCGGATGGTTAGCCATGGCGGATTGTGATGTCTATGACATCGTCAAGGAAAACTTGATCGGTAGCCTCAGCGCTGGTTTCTATAAGAAACAGTTGAAGAATGTTCTTAATTCTTTAAAAACTTACGAAGATAGCAAGACTCATATGTATTATGACCTTCCTGTTCTTCCTGAACTTGAAGGTAACTATCTAGAAACATCGGGCTCTTTGATGTTTGCGTATGGTTATTTGAAGGGTAGCCGTATTGGTATGCTTGACTATGAAGAAAGAAAGCATGGCTGTGAAATCTTTGAAGGCGTTGTCAGACATTGTCTGAAAGATAACCATCTTAACAACATCTGCTTGGTTTCCGGTCTTGATAACGAAAGAAGAAATGGCACCGTGGAATACTATCTCTCGGAGCCTGTTGTCGCTGATGATAGCAAGGGCGTTGGTCCATTCATGATGGCCTATAGCGAATACCTTGCCAATTCGCATTAATTGAAATTGCCATATTGTAAGGGGGATAAATAACAATTATGGAAAATCTTGAAGTCTTATCTAAGAAGATTCATGAAAAGAAAACTGCTCCTGTCAGAATTATGCAGTTTGGTGAAGGTAACTTCCTTCGCGCCTTTGTTGACTGGTTGATTCAGAAGATGAATGATTCTGGAAAATACAATGGTCATGTTGTTGTCGTCCAGCCTCTTCCACAGGGTCGCGTTGCCGATCTTGCCTCTCAGGATGGTTTATACACTTTGATTCTTCAGGGTATCAATGAAGAAGGCAAAGCTGTCAAGGAACACGAAGTCATCGATGTCATCGATGATGTCGTCAATCCTTATGTCGATTATGCTAAGTATCTTAAATATGCCGAATCCAAGGATTTGGAAGTCATCGTTTCTAATACGACTGAAGCCGGTATCGCTTTTGATGAAAGAGATGTCACCATCGATTTAGAAAAGGAAACCCCTATCTCTTATCCAGGTAAGGTCTTAGCCTTATTGAAGCATCGTTTTGATACCTTAGGCAAGGATTTTGGCTTAGCCTTGATTCCTTGCGAATTGATCGATGATAATGGCGATAAGTTAAGAGAGGTCCTCAATCAGCTTGCTGTTGCTCGCAATATGGGCGCTGATTTCCTCGACTTCATCAACAATTCCTGCCATTTCACCTCTACCTTGGTCGACCGTATTGTTCCTGGTTTCCCAAGAGATGAATTTGCTGATTTATGCGCTCAGTACGGCTATGTTGATAACAACATGGTCAAGGGTGAATACTTCCATCTCTATGTCTTAAAGGAAGAACCATTTGTCGAAGCCAAGTTCCCAGTTCATCAGGTCGGCTTACATGCCATTTATGTTCCTGATGTCCATCCATACAAGCAGAGAAAGGTCCGTATCTTAAACGGTACTCATACCACTCTCGTTCCCGTCGCTTACTTGGCTGGTTTAAACGAAGTCAGAGAATCCTTGCTCAATGAAGAAGTTAACAAGTTCATCCTTGATGAATTAAAGGAAGAAATTGTTCCAACTGTCACCACCAAGGACGCTCAGAAATTTGCTGATGATGTCATCCAGAGATTCTTGAATCCATATGTCCATCACCAGTTGATGTCCATCGCTTTGAACTCTATTTCCAAATTCAAGGAAAGAGATCTTCCAACGATGCTTGATGACTTTGCCAAAGGTTTAGTTCCATCCCATATGTGCTTTGCCATGGCTAGCTTGATCAAGTTCTATGATGGATATCGTCTTGTCGATGGTAAGAAGGAAGAAATCAAGTTGGCTGATACTCCTGAATATCTTGTCATGTTCAGAAAGATGTGGGATAGCTATTATGCCAACAAGGATGTTCACGCTTTTGTTGCTGAAGTCTTATCCACCAAGGAATTCTGGGGTCAGGACTTAAATGCTGTTGCTGGTTTTGAAGCTGAAGTGGAAAAGTGGTTGAAGGTCATCCTTGATGCTCCAACTCAGATGGATGCCATCAAAACTTTCTTAGGAAGATAATTATGAACGATTTCATTAAGATCAATCCGCATGACGATGTCATGGTGGTCTTGAAGGATTTCCATAAGGGGGATGTCGTTAACGGCATCACTCTTTTGGATGATGTCAAGATGGGCCACAAGATCGCCTTGCACGATATGGAAAAAGGCCACCATCTCATCAAGTACGGAAATGTCATCGGCGTTTTGTCTGTCGATGTCAAGACGGGTAACTGGATTCACTCTCATAACCTTCACACCTCTCTTGAAGAAGGTGAACCTACCTATCACTACAATAAGAATGTCAGAGAAGAAACACCAGCTTCTACGAAGACCTGGATGGGCTTTTTAAGAAGCGATGGGGAAGCCGGTACCAGAAATGATTTCTATATCATTCCTACTGTCGGCTGTATCAATAACGTTTTAGAAGAAGTCAAGGAACAGTTCTTGGCTAAGCATCCAGACATGAAGGGCAGAGTCAAGGTTTTGGCTCATCCATATGGTTGCTCTCAGCTTGGCGATGATTTAAAGAACACGGCCACCTTGCTTGCTGCCTTAGCCCACAATCCAAACGCCGGTGGCGTCTTGATTGTCGGTCTTGGTTGTGAAAATAACAGAATGCCAGATTTCCTCAAGGAACTTGGCGATGTGGATGAATCCAGAGTGAAGTATATGCTTTGCCAGGATTATGAAGACGAAATTTCAGAAGCCTTATCCTTAGCTGAAGAAATCTATGATGTCATGAAGGATGACAAGAGGGTCGAACTGCCACTTTCCAAACTCAGACTTGGTTTGAAGTGCGGTGGTTCTGATGGCTTTTCTGGTTTGACTGCTAATCCGCTTGTCGGTCTTGTCTCCGATGTCATCGGTGCCTCTGGTGGTAAGGTCGCTCTTACCGAAGTTCCAGAAATGTTTGGCGCAGAACAAATGCTCATGAACAGAGCCAAGGATGAAAAGACCTTCCACAAGGTTGTCGATCTCATCAATAACTTCAAGGCTTACTATGCTAGAAACAATCAGCCTTGCTATGAAAATCCATCCCCAGGAAACAAGGATGGCGGTATCACTACCTTGGAAGAAAAATCTAATGGTTGTGTCTTAAAAGGCGGTGCTTTGGAAATCAACGATGTCCTTGATGTCGGTGAAAGATTAAAAACCAATAAGCTTTCTTTGGTCAACGGTCCAGGTAACGACCTTGTCGCTTCTACCAATTTAGCGGCTGCTGGTTGCACCATCATGTTCTTTACAACTGGCCGTGGTACACCATTCGGTTCGGTCATTCCAACCATCAAAGTCGGTACACAACATAAAGTTTCTCAATTTAAGAGTGACTGGATTGACTTCGATGGTGGTAAGATGTTAGATGAAGATATTTACGCGGTTCGTGATCAGTTATTGGATTTACTCATCGATGTCGCATCTGGAAAAACTGCTGCCCGTGCTGAACGTTCCGACAGAGGTCTGATTGCTCTCTTCAAGACAGGCGTAACTCTTTAATTACAGGAGAACATAAAAATGAAAGAATTTTTAGGCGACGATTTCTTACTCGATTCCGACTTGGCTAGAAAGCTTTATAACGAGCATGCCAAGAAGATGCCAATTTTCGATTTCCATTGTCATCTTGTTCCTCAGCAGATTGCTGAAGATTATCATTTCTCTTCCATCACCGAAGCCTGGCTTGGTGCCAATGGCTATGGTGACCACTACAAGTGGAGATTGATGAGAGAAATGGGTGTCCCAGAAGAATACATCACTGGTGATAAATCCGCATGGGAAAAATTTGAAAAATTTGCTGAATGCATGCCATATTTCATCGGCAACCCAATCTATGAGTGGACTCATCTCGAATTAAAGGTTTATTTCGGTATCAGAAAGCCACTTAGCCCAGCTACCGCTAAGGAAATCTTTGATGAATGTAACGAAAAACTCAAGACCATGTCTGCCAGAAAGATGATGGAAATCAACAATGTTGCCACCGTCTACACCACCGACGACCCAGTTGATGACTTACACTGGCATGAAGTCATGGCCAAGGATAAAACCTTGAAGACCAAAGTCTTCCCAGCCTGGAGACCGGATAAGGCTATTAACGTGGAAAGAGATACCTTCATTCCATGGATCAAACAGTTAGCCAAGGTCACCAACAAAGACATCAAGGATTTGAAGACCATGCTTGAAGCCTTGGATGAAAGACTTGAATTCTTTGTCAACCACGGCTGCACTGCTTCTGACCACGCTTTGGATGTTGTTCACTACAAGAAGGCCACCTATGAAGAAGCTAACGCTGTCTTCCTCAAGGGCTTGAAGGGTGAAAAGGTCACTTTTGAAGAAGAAGATATCTACAAGGGCTATATCATGCTTCACTTAGGCAAAGCCTATCACAAGTACAATATGGTTCAGGAATATCATATTGGTGCCTTGAGAAATAATTCCTTACGCAACTATAAGAGAATCGGTGCCGATACCGGTTATGATGCTGTTGAGGATAAGGATTTTGCTGAAAAGCTTTCCGCTTTGATGAATGATCTTGATGAGAGTGATGAATTACCAAAGACTGTCTTATTCACTCTCAACGAAAAGGACTACATCGTCCTTGCTACCTTGAAGAACTGCTTCCAGGGCGGCATGAGAGGTAAGATCCAGATGGGTACTGCCTGGTGGTTTAACGATCACTTCGATGGCATGGATGCCCAGATGAGAAAACTATCCGATGACGGTCTTATTTCCTGCTTCATCGGTATGCTTACCGACTCCAGATCCTTCTTAAGCTATCCAAGACATGATTATTTCAGAAGAGAAATGTGTAATTTCTTAGCTAACCTTGTCTTAGCTGGCAGATATCCAAATGATGAAGAGACCTTGGGTAAGATTGTTGAAGATATCTCTTACAACAACGCCTTGAAGTACTTCCAGAGATAATTAGCATTCAAAAAGCCCGCAGGTTAATTCCATGCGGGCTTTTCATTAAAATAAGCTGTTTCTTAGTTCCAAGACGGCTTTGGTGTAGAATTCAGGAAGTTCTGATCCTTCCTTGTTATATGTCCAGTAGACACGGCCTTCCTTCTTTGGATATTCTTCAAAACGAGCCGTGCGAGTTCGATTGACATCCGACCAGTCAGAAAAGCCCAAAGAAGAGATGTGGCTATCATAGCGGCAATAGGCAAAGACGGCTTTGCCGTAATCACGCCATGGTCTAGCAAGATAGATGCTATTATCCTTAACACCTTCTTCTTTTATAAACTCACACTGGTAGAAAAGATAACCAAAGGTGTCCTTCAAGGAATGGGAAGGAGCGACCACATAAGTCTCCCCGCGTTTATCATTTAGGGTAATCAACTTACAATTATCAAAGATGGCTCTACCCGCGCCAAAGATGAAATCTACCGTTCCTTCAATGCAACAATGCGAGAAACAATTTGTGGTGTTGCCATCAAAATATCTTTCGTCCTGCGGAAGGAAGTCGATATATCTGGTGCAAAGATCATCCGGTAATGGGCCGACAAAAAGCGTATCCTGAGTGGAGACGAAATGGCAGTTGATGAATAAGTTGTCATCGCCATAGACACCTACAGCCACCTCTTGTCCTTTGACTTCCGGTTGCTTAGCGATATTGGCAACATGCAGATTGACAAAGATATTATGAGAACCGGTGATTTTCAAGGCGGCGGTTTTCCAGGTGGTCAGTTCTTTTCCTTGGTCATCAAGCATCTTGGCATAAAGGGTGGAATCAAGTTCGTGATCGACAGAAATGATTCTGAAGTAATCAAACGTGAACTTGATGTTGTTGATCTCTTTGGCGTTGATGCCCTTGATATAGATTGTATATGGCGTTGTTGGATGGTCAGTTCTCAGTCTTTGGCATAAGGTGAGAAGTTCTTCGTAGGTTGAGACAGTAAATTCTTGACTGTCTTTAAAATAAGATAAGGAAATCATCATAGTCCCCCTTCATGTATCCATATTATTATAATTATCAGAGAGGAAAAGTATAATGGAAATCAAAATTGGTGTCAGAGCACACGATTTATCAGAAAAGCAGACTCCAGAACAATTGGCGGAAGTTGTCTCTGCTTATGGATTTGAAAATATCCAGCTGGTCTTCAATAAGGCCTTGAATGAATTCTCTTATGATGAGGATTTTGTCTTAAGAGTAAAAAAGAATCTCGATAACAAAAACATCAAGGTCACCATGCTTGGTGCTTATTTCAATCCGGTTCATTCCCATAGGGATGTGGTAGAAAAAGGTATCGAGAACTTCAAAGCTAACTTAAGAATCTCCCATTATTTTGATGGTGTTCCTTATGTCGGCAGTGAAACGGGTTCTTATAACGATTCTCCTTGGATCTATGTTCCTAAGAATCAGACGGAAGAAGGCTATCAGGAGACCAAGAAGGTCTTTGTCGATTTGAAAGACTATGCGGAATCTATCTCATCTAAGATGGCGATTGAATCCGCCTGGGGACATGTCATCTATTCTTATCAGCAACAGGCTAGACTTCTTCAGGAACTCAATTCCGAAAATGTCTTTGCTACGGTCGACTTATATAACCTTCTGTATGAAGGAAATTTCCATCAGAGAGATGAAATCTTTGAGGGCGCTTTGAAGACATTGGGAAATAAAGTAAAGATCATTCATATCAAGGATGCTGATTTGATCGATGGCAAACTGGTTCAACTGGCTCCAGGAGATGGCAAGTTCCATTATGACTTCATGGTGAGTTGTGTGAAGAAGTATGCACCAGATGCGACCCTTGTTTTTGAAGGGGTCAGGGCAGAAAAGATTGAACAAGCCTTGAAAGTTTTAAAAGCGTGCCTCTAGTTTGTTTCAGTTTTGCTAAAAATGTATAACACATTTGGGTGGCAAGTTACTTGCCACCCTTTTTCGTTTGCAAAACCGATAGTGGTTTTTGCAAGAAAGCATACACAAGTTCAAATATTCGAGAGTAAGAATTGCAATGTAAAATATGCCAATCTTGTATACAAGCAAATGCATTGTCAAGAGGAAATTTCATAAGTTTAAACCACCAAAAATACGATAACTATGGGCATTTTCTTACTAATTGATTATGGAGGAAATAAAAAACGGTTCTCATGTGGTAAAATAGATGCAAGCGGTTACAGCCTAAAACGTTTTTGCAATGAAATTTAACACAAAAAGTTATGAAGCATTCGACCTCTTCATCTTCTCCCTCATCGCTTGCGTTGTAGAAGGACTAAATGTCTTCGTCTTCAACATGATGACCATCAAAATTGGAGACTTCTACTTCAACCAGGTCTACACGCTGTCCTTTGCTGCATTGCTAGGAATGATTGCTATCTTCCGCTGGAACGCTCACGGACTTATCGTCGCTCCGTTAGCGGGTCTTACTTCCGTGCTAGTCAGATTCTTCCTTCACCAGGAAGTCAGTATCAATCTCTGGCTGGCATTCACCATCGGGTACTTCGCTCTGGCGGTCTGTCTCTTATTTTTCTACAAAAGAGACAAAGCTGAACTCCGCAAAGATAAAGGCCTGATGATCTTCTACTACTTCGCTGGTTATCTGTCCTTAGAAGTAGTCAGATCTCTTTGTCAGATCGGCGTAGCAAACTATTGGGTCTTGCTTCTCGATTACATCGCCTTCGATTTGATCAATATCGTATTCGGATTCCTCGTTTACCTTATTGCTCTAAGACAAGATAGCCTGGTAGTCGATATGAACCTCTACCTGCTTCATCTTCATGATTTATCGGAGAAGCTAGGTGGACAAGACATCGTCAGCAAGAACATCAACATCAACGTTGAAGAACTCGCTGAAGCGGATGAAATCAATGAAGCGGCTGTCCTTGACGGAGGCACATTGAGCAACGAAGATCTGAAAATGATGGAAGATTACAGACGAAAATTCGAACACAGAGAAACGAAGTACGATAGGGAAAACAAAGAATTAGAAGCCTATCGAAAAGAAAAGGAGGCAGCAACACATGGCCGTCGCTAAATCATTACCAAAAGCCACAGAAGAAGAAATTCAAGCAATGGAACGTGGCTACTGGAGACAAAAATTCCATGAAATGTTAACCGATTGGAGACTCTACGTGATGTTCTTCCCACTCTTCTTCTTCTTAGTTGCGTGGAAATATTTCCCAATCGCATCCATGATCGTTTCCTTCAAGGATTTACAAATCGACTCTAGTTTTGGTGGTGGTGCATTCACCTCCGACTTTATTGGTTTTGATTCCTTTATCTATCTGTTTGGTAGAGCGGAATTCTGGACTGCTTTCAGAAACACCTTTGCTTTATCCTTCTATGGCCTTCTCTTCGGTTTCCCATTCCCAATTATCTTGGCCTTGTTCTTCTCTGAAATCAGAAACAGATGGTACAGAGCTGTTGTTCAGGTCTTCACCTATTTACCAAAGTTCATCTCCTTGGTCGTTATGACCACCATGGTCGGCATGTTGTTACAGCCATCTTCTCAGTATTCTGAAGCTGGTGCTCTTGCCTTCTTATTCGAAGCCATGGGTTCTGGTGATGTCTTACACAATCCAGCCGCCTTCCGTTCCATCTTCACTGTCTCTGGTATCTGGTCTGATGCCGGTTATGGTTCTATTGTCTACTTCGCTGCTATCTTAGGTATCTCCCCAACCAACTATGAAGCCGCCAAGATTGATGGTGCCAACAAGATGCAACAGGTCAGATATGTCACCTTCCCAGGTATGGCTCCAACCCTTATCATCATGCTCATCTTGAAGATGGGTCAGCTTCTTACCATCGGTTATGAAAAAGTTTACTTGTTACAGGGCTACACCCTTGATTACACCACTTCTCAGACTGTTTCCACTTATGTCATCAACGTCATTATGAAACAGGCCAACATGAACCAGGGTGTCGGTGCTGCCGCTGATATGTTCAACTCCTTACTGTCTATGCTGCTAGTCTTAGGTTCTAATAAGATCGCGAGAAAAGTCTCGACGACGTCTCTCTTCTAGGAGGTAAATGATATGGCAGATAAAACTACTGTTAAAGGCCTCAAGAGAAACATTAAAGGCTCTTCTGGTTCTGCAAAATTAGATACTTCTGAAGTTATTTTCAAGGTTATCGCTTATTTCTTCGTCTCCATCTTCGCATTGATGTGTTTATATCCACTTGTCTATGCTCTCTCCGCTTCCATCTCTGCAGGTGCTGATGTCTTAGCCGGTAAGGTTCTCTTGTTCCCAATCGGTTTCCAGATTGACGCCATCTCTGCTGTTATCCACAACAAGTTATTCTGGATCTCCTACTCCAACACCTTCTTTGTCACCTTATATGGTACGGTCTACTGTATGGGTCTTTCCATCTTAGGCGCCTACGCCTTAAGTAAGAAGAGACTTGCCGGTCATTCCTTATTCAACTTCTTACTCATCTTCACCATGTGGTTCTCCGCTGGTGTTATCCCGATGCATCTTAACTATCAGGCTACTAGAGAAATCCTCAATGGTATGGGTATTGTCGACCAGAAATGGCTTATCGTCTTAGCCATGGGTATGTCGGCCTACAACATCATCTTGTTAAGAAATGCTTTCGAATCTGTTCCAAAGGAAATCGAAGAAGCCGCCACCGTCGATGGTGCCAACGACTTCCAGATTATGTCTAAAATCTATGTTCCAATGAGTAAGGCTACTGTTGCCACGGTTGGCTTATTCTACGGTATCTCTCGTTGGAATGGTTACTTCTGGGCCATGAAGGAAGTCAACAACGCCAATGATTTACCACTTCAGGTTATCATTCAGACGCAAATTGCTGATATGCAAGAACAGTTAGCTGAAAACGGCGCTTCCTTGATCAATGGTACTTATGCCGCTCAATCTCTCATCTACGCAATGATTATCTTCGCAATCGTTCCAATTCTCATCATCTATCCATTCATTCAGAAATACTTCGCAGCTGGTGTCAATCTGGGCGGTGTCAAAGAGTAGTTGTCTGAAGTTGTTGATATTCGATACGGGACGATATGAGACGATACGGGACGTCAATTCATGGATTACATAGGGGGAAATTACAAATGAAATCCAAAAACTTATTAACAAGTGTCTTAGCTATCGCTACACTTGCCTTAACCGCTTGCGGCGGTGGTAACTCTTCTGAAGCTGGTACGTCCAGTACAGCTGGTGAGAGTACAGTCGATTCTACTCCTGCTGAAAAAGTTACCTTAAACATGTCCGTCTATTATGATAACAATGATAGACACATGAAGTTTATTGAAGGCGCTGCTGCTAAGTTGCCATATGGTGCAGCTGATGGTAACACCTACAAGGCTGGTGACTTCAAACCAGTCTGGAAAGCTATCCAGAAGAACCTTGGCTTCACCATCAACGACGTTTCTCCAACTGGTAAGGTCTCCATCAAGGATAACTTCACTACCTTAGTTTCTTCCGGCTTCAAGGCCAACGATGTCGCTGTTGATATCGCTCAGGGTAACTCCGATCAGATTTTATCTGAAGGTACTACCAACGGTACTATTCTGAACTTGAAGGAATACCTCAACAAGATGCCAAACTTCAACAAGTTCTTGAATGATAACCCATCTGTCAAGAAGACCATCACCTCTGCTGAAGGTAAGATCTTCTACGCTCCATACTTCGATGGTTTCGATGATATCGAACGTATGATCATGGTCCGTCAGGACTGGGTCGAAAAACTTCTCGATGGCGAAAGCCAGAGTGCTCCAGAAGGTGCTGACACTACTGCTGTTGTCAAGGGTAAGTATACTCCATTCTATGCTGAAGGTGTCAACTCCACCATCAAGGTTCTTAACAGAGCTTTTGATGTAAAAGATGGTCCTGTTATCGATGGTACTGCTGAAATCACCAAGACCATTCCAGCTGAGAAGAACATCATCAAGCAGATGAACGATGCTGAATCCTTAACTGGCGCTTCTTCTATTGCTATGTTAAGAAAGTATATCGATGAAGTTTATGGCACTACCTATGGCACTAAGAGATCTGAACTCTTCGTTGGTGGTAGAGCTGTCTATGATATCGATGAATTAGTTGCTTTAATGCGTTGCGTCAAGGCCAATGCCAAGTTCTTGACCGGCGTCACTGATGCTGAAATCATTCCATTCTTCCCAAGAGCCAAGACTTCCGACCGTACTACTGACTTATATCGTTTCTTACAGTTCTTCGGTATCCGTGGTACTGAATCCAGAAAAGAATGGATGTATGTTGATAACGATGGTAAGTTAGTTGATGCTCGTGGCACTGAAGCTTTCGCTAACGGTCTTGAAAGACTTCATCAGATGTATGAAGAAGGCCTCATCATGAAGGACTTCACTACTGCCCAAATCAACAACAAGGATGACTATCGTGGTCCATTCCTCTCTGGTGGTGAAGGTGCTAAGCAGTTTGGCTTTGCCACTTATGACTACAACCAGACTACTACCGTTTATAACGATTCTACCAAGATTAAAGATATGAAGTTCGTCTCCTTAATGCCAGCCGTTGCTGACTGGGATGATGGTACTGCTGGTAACTTAGTCCACTACACTGAATCCTGGAGATCTGTCAAACCTCAGGGTTGGTTCATCAACAAGAATATTCCAGCCAAAAAGTTAGATAAGGCTCTCGAATTATTCGATTACTTATATTCTGAAGAAGGTAACAGAGTCATGTCCTATGGTCCAGATGCTTATTTGGCTAAGAACGAAGATGGTTCCATCGAAACCGTGGATTATCAGGGTAAGCAGGATCCTAGACTCTACAATGCTTGTCAGAAAGAATTAACAGATTT
>JAEEGL011962117.1_pt1 | contig 20470 bp, 18 predicted proteins | sample 9134231 | NCBI WGS metagenome assembly JAEEGL01 (sample SAMN16246548, study PRJNA631951) | gut metagenome | biome: gut microbiome; feature: rumen; material: fiber-attached | host: Bos | place: Iran: Karaj | collected 2018-10 | reverse complement strand
TTTATTATAAAAACACAATCATTAATTTGATTTTTCACTTAAAGTTATTATCTATCAAGTATCTTTCTTTTATATCTTCACCACATATTCACATGAAAAAATACATTGCTGAATGTCTTTGAACAATGATTCTTGTTATTTTCTGATGTTGAGTTGCTGTTTGGACATGAGTTGATATTACAGCTACAGCACTAGCTTTTTGACTTGTTATCGTTGCATTAGCTTACGCTATTGGACCTGTTTCTTGATGTCATGTAAATCCTGCAGTAAGTCTATGAGTACGACTTAATTGAGGATTAAAAACAAAAGATTTTTGGTGTTATATTCTTGCTCAATTTATTTGAGGAATTATTGGAGCATTTATCCTTGGAATACTTTTATGACGAGATTTCTCAGTACTTGGTGCAAACGGATTAGATAGAGTTGATTGAAATATTCTAATAGGATTACTTGCAGAAATTATTCTTACCTTTGTATTTGTTTATACAATATTATGAGTAACATCAAAAGAAGAATACAGTAATATTGCTGGTATCGTTATTTGATTGGCACTTGTACTTGTTCATTTATTAGGATTATGATTAACTGGTACTTCAGTTAATCCTGCAAGAAGTTTTTGACCAGCATTATTCGAAGGTATTGCTGCACTTAAAGTTGTTTGGATCTTCATCGTAGCTCCATTAGCTTGATGAGCTCTAGCTGCTTATACATTCAAATACTTAAATCAAGAACCTAAAAAAAAGAGATCACTACTCCACTAATAAAAATTAAAAAAAGAAAAAGGATGGTCTAACTAAATAAAACCATCCTTTTTTATTTTCATATATATTTTTCCATTCTCATAAACATTAACCAAGCCCATTTTCTTATTTCTACTCTATTTTCAGGATTATCAATTTGCGTCATTATTCAACGCTCTTTTAATCTTGATAAATGCTCTGCATAATAAGGTTTAGATGATAATTTTCACCACAAGAATCTTCATATAATTGTACCAAACTGAGCTCTTGTTACTAATTTATAAGGTTGGAAATAATCCATATCTATTCACATTAATCATAACGCACAAGCCTTCTGTGCATAATCTTTAATCTCTTGAGATTCCCATGCATTAGGTCAATCTTTCCACTTACATTGTTTTGGCATAGTTTCAGGTAATGTCCATCATAATACATTAATAGCATAATTAACTACCATCTTAGCCATATGTCATCTTTGAAGATTACCATCAGGCATTGCCGTATCTCTAGGAGCTAATGTTGTAATTCAATACTTATATGCATATTCATAAGCATCCATTTCTTCCTGAGTCCATGTATTTTCTATCACAGGAACAGAAGTCTCATTAATTCATGTATTTATTGTTGTTCAAGTCAATAACTGAGTACCGGTCATTATATTCTCAATCGTTCATGTAACAACAGCTGATCACGTATCAACAGTAGTTCATGTATCAATTTCTGCAGACTCATGTTCTTGTATTTCTTCTTTTGGAATAATACGACCTCATCATGCAGCTGAACTTCATGATTCTGGTGTTGGTTCAGGATCTGGTTCTGGATCAGGAGTTACTCATTTTACCCATTGAACCCAAAAATCAATAATTCATTCTGGAATCAAATTAAGAACAACTTCTTTATCCTCATAAATTCAACCATCTCTATCAGACCATCAACCAAAATAATATCAAGCTCTTGTAAATTTATTAGCATTTAATGCTTGAGGTTGATTATAAATAAAAGATTGGTTTTCCATATTTCATACTCAACCGTTTTTATTGAAACGAACATAATAAGTATTAGGCATAGCTTCAACTACTATATTAACATTATGAGCCGGTACTAAACCAGTAAATTCCTTAACAGATTCTCATCATTCAAAATGATATCATGTTAAAGCAATTCAAGTATAAATATACTGTGTATTATAATCATATACTCATCATCAAGACAATTCTTCAACTCATACTCATTTTTCTAAAGTAACTTCATACTGATTAATGCTAAATACTGCATTATATGTAGCTCAAGTTACTACAGTAACTAATTCTGGCTCCCATCTAATAAAGGTATATCATTCTTTTTCAGGATCAGATGGCTTATAAACTCAAGTTACTGTTCAATATTCATACTCTCAACTACTTAAAAATCTATCCCCATCATAGAAATTTATAACATACTTATTTATATAGTCATTAAATTGTGCTCTATATGTTTCATCTCAAGTAACAGCATATGGTGTTGGAATCCATATATTATTAAATGTATATCATGTTTTTGCTGTTGGTGTTTTTGTTGGAATGTCACCAATATATATAGGTAAAGTATCATATGCTATTTGCTCATTTTTTAATTCATTTCAATCTCAATCTATCCATGTAATAGTGTATTTTACCGGTTCCCAAACTGCTTCGTATATTCTATTACCTCGTGATCAAGTTGTAATTGTCACTATATCTGATGTTCAATCAATATCTGTTCAACTCCATCAAATAAAATTATAATGATCTCTTGTTGGATTATTTAACGTAAATCAACTTTCTACTGTATAAGTTAATGGATTTTCATTATCAAATACTGCATCATCTATTCATGTATAAACAATATTATATACTTCAGGTTCCCATTGTGCATATAAAGTAACATCCTGATTAGGGACAGTCATCTTATTAAATGCATCTCATGATGTTATTAATACATCAGAATTTTCTATTATTACATCTTTTATCTTTCACTTAAAATATTGCCCAACCGGATCTGTGGCAGAAGTACCAGCCTCTGCTCATAAGAATATTGAATTTCAAACATAACCTATCGAATTTGAAAGATACTGTTCTGATTGTGCTATTTGTATTCAATCTAAATATCAATACGCATAATCTCAATCAAATACTAAATCAAAATCATGCCATCATGGACTCAGGCTAGACCACAAAACATCTGATATCGCACTTTTATATCAATAACCATATTCGTACACAGTATAACTAATTTTTAAATTACTACTAGGTTCTATATTCCATCAACCATTTTGTGTACATGAAATCATTCTATGCTTATAAGAATTATTAACTTTAGAAACATAATCACTCCAATTATCCATATATGCTGATAAATGAACACTCAACTTATCACTATACTTATATTTCTTACCATAATTAATGTAATTATTATTAGTTCAATCATGATTTGAATACCATCCTTTAAAAATGTATCATGTTCTCATTGGAATCGGTAAATCGTCATATGTTGGATTAATAACAGTAGAACCATAAGCAACTACCTTCGTTAATTGATCTACAACTCCACTATTAGCATCAAATGTAATTGTATAAGCATTAACACATGTCACTCAATCGTCCAACTTTCATTCTGGACAATCCCATTTTGCATATAAACTAGTTCATGGTAATAAAACAGCTCATTCAACAATTTGTTCTCATAAGAAATCCTCTCATGTATACCATCATCAAAATGTTCAAGTTGCTCTTGTGGGATTTTGCAACAATTTAACTTCTCATGATGAAAGAAGTGAAATAATAGCCTTTTTTCATCAATTTAAATGAATATTATTTTCATCTATCGCTTCAATTCATGTATTTACCTCATTCTTCATACAACGAACAGGAATTCAATTAGAAGACCATTCATGCTGATAAGTATCAGTTCCATTAGAGATACCCAAATCTCAATCTCATTTTATAACAAGAACGTATACAATTCTACCTGACATACCATTTCAATTAAGAGAAGATGTGGCATAAACATAATTTCAATTTCAATTAACACTACCAGCAGTTCAATTTCATCTATCACGATATCATGCTGCTGGAATTAATAAATATCTACTTAACTTAAGTCATCAATTTTTTACACTAGAATAAGATGTTACTACTCACCTCCATTCATCAACACTAGGAACATGGTATCATTGAGGACATGGTCATTGTCTATGAGATACATCATCTTCATCTCATCACCACAAATTAGAATTCTTAACCTTCATCCAATTAGTTCATTTTACAAACCAATTGCTGTCATAAGGATTATCCCAACTATATGTTGATGCATCAACAGTAGTACCCGTAATATTATTTAAAATTCCTTGATTAATTGCCTTTGAATCAAATCAATAATTATTTCACCATTGATAATAAGATCACAAAGAATTAACATTAGGATTGCTATAATTGTTATTATAAACTTCTGTTGCTCACAAATTACGATCCATTAAAGTATAATGATGAATAATATCTTGATCCTCAATCATATATACATCTAAATCACTAACAATCTGTTGGCTATCTTGTCCTTTAACTGTTGGATTATCATGACTTTCTTCCAAAGTCGTAAAAGAACTACTATTAAAATCATTAGCAACAACAGAATATCATCAATTAGATACCCTACTTTCAACAACATCTCAACCATTTAATTCTTCTAATCATGTTGGCTCATCAACAATTCAGGAATTATCATTAGTTCAGGAATTATCATTAGTTCAGGAATTATCATTAGTTCAAACATTATCGATGATTCAAGGATCATCATTAATTCAGATACTATCAATACTTCAAGAATTATCTGAGATTTCTACTCAAGAGAAATTTTCATCTCAAATTTTTTCTTCACCAGAAAATTGAGAAGATATTTCTATCCCCGCTTCATGTTCTACTTCAACTTCCTCTACTATACCACTTTCTGTTTGAAATGGCTCTTCATCTATAAAATCTCCAGCATAAGTTAACAGAACTCACAATGCAGCAGAAACCATCAAAACTCATGGTATAGCTCATACAATTTTTCTCATAAAGTTCTCTTATAACGTAGAATCTAAAACCATATACAAATATTAATCAAAATTTTAAATTTTTGAAATTTTACCCCCCCTCTTAAATAAATAGAATTGACTTTTTTTAAAAAATATCTGCAATAAAAATTATTATTTGATAAAACAAAAAAAATTATTATCTTACAAGTGATTTAAATTAATAAAAAAACATGAATAACCAAACACTTCTTAATAATCTTCGCTCTATACCAGATTTCCCAATCAAAGGTATTAATTTTCGTGACGTTACTACCCTTTATAAATCAGCTGAGTGCTTAAAAATCATGGAAGAAGAACTCTATGAACTATACAAAGATAAATGAATTACAAAGGTAGTAGGAATAGAAAGTCGTTGATTTATCATGTGAGCAATTCTAGCAAGGAAACTAAATGCATGATTTGTTCTTTGTCGTAAACCATGAAAACTACCAGCTGAAACAGTACAAGAAAGCTATGAAAAAGAATATGGATTAGACTGTATAGAAATTCATAAAGATGCAATAAATGAAAATGATATTGTACTCCTCCATGATGATTTATTAGCAACATGAGGGACAATGAAAGCCGCATATAATCTAGCAAAGAAATTCAATCCAAAGAATATCTATGTTAACTTCATAATAGAAATTACAGATGAAGGATTACACTGAAAAGATGTTTTCCCTAAAGGGACAGAAATAACAACACTTCTAAAACTATAAATAAAAAATTATGAAGATTAAATTATCAAAAGAAGAAAGGGAAAATTTAAAAAAAGCTCTCAAAGAACATATAAAACAACACGGTAAAAAAGAAGCTATTCATGCCTTCTTGTATTTGATATTATCCACACTCTGAGCTGTTGTTGATTGTGTAGTTTTTCTATTATTAACATCATTTAATCTACCTATTATTCCATCAAATATCATAAGCGATTTTTGATGAATGGTTACCTCTTTTTCATTAAACCTAAAACGTAATTTCAAACATAGCGATCATGTTAAAATGAGATTTATATCCTATATAACAATATCTCTCACATGAATGGTACTTTCAACATGAATGGTCTATTTCTTTATCAAATGATTATGAATGCCTAAAGCAATAGCCAAGTCTCTACAAATCATAATCATGGCTATTCCATTATATATCGCAAATAGACTAATAACTTTCAAAAATTTCACACCTAAATCCAACTAAAAAAATGAGTAGAGATTAATTCTCTACTCATTCTTATATTATTCTTTTTTCTTCTCATCTATTTTAGACTTAACACTTTCTACTGCTTGAAGATAAGTTGATTCCTCTAGAATCTCATTATCTTTATTATAATTTATCAAAGCATTAGTCCAAGTAGTAAAGAAATTTTCTGTGAAATCTGTATTTAATGCAATTTCTGAAACTTGTTCATAGATATTATCATACATAGCCTTAAATACTTTATCAGCTAATAATCTAGTCTTTAATAAATTATTACCATTCATTCAGAAACCTCATTTTCATCACATTCATCAACTACCATTTTCACCTCATGGGAATCATCACATACCTCAAGGCATTCATCATCACATGTCTCCTGGATTAAAATCTCATCAAGGGAAACTAGGCATATCTCAAGAGAAATTTCATCCTTCAAAATTTCATGGGAAACTTCACATATCTCAAGATATTCCACCAACAAATTTCATATCTCAAGTATTCATAGATTCTCATCAAAAATTAGGCATTCATCATCACATATTACCCATCATTCATCAACTACCATTTCACATTCCTCAAGACATTCATCATCACATTCCTCACATTCCTCATAAAGCTAAGTTTTGATCCCAAGTAAGAAGATAAAATTTCTGTTTTCAAATATGATAATAAAGATAATAGTTACTTCACATTCCACCGAATGAATCTTGATTACCAACAAAATCATCAATAGCAAGAACCGTTAATACTGATTCTACATCAATATAATCATTTATTCATTCTGAGAATTCTTCATCAGATGAAGTTGAAACAAATTTCAATAACTTAATTAATAATGACATATCATAATCATTTACCCTAGTTTTCTGAGTAAATGAATCAGCATACTCTGTTGGATCTTCTCATTGATATTCAAAATCAATAAAGTTTCCTGCCTTATAAAGGACTCCATTATCATCACCAAACCATTTAGAAATGTAGTATGAATCTTCTGGAAGCTCACTTATAATAAAATATCTTTCATCAAGTCCATCTATTTTAACAGCTCAATATGAAGTATCTGGAGCTGGATCTCACATTTCTTGATATAATTCATACGAATAAGGCTCAGCTAATAATGAAATATCATTACCCATTCCTCCTACACGTAAAGATATCATTTCATGACCTTGATAAGTTTGATCTTCATATTTATTAAACTTAACAAACAATGGTAATTGTGTCGTATAATCTATAGAACCTCAACTCATTGCACCTGGTCAAAAACTTCCTCATTCAAATATCTCTGGTCTTTGCATTTCTCAGCTACCAAATCCTCAAGGGAAATCTGGTCTATTTCATGAACCAAATCTATTTCAATGAAATCACATCATTCTATTGTCTCAATTAGCATCTCTATGCTTTCATTTTCAACGATCCATTCAACTCACACTATTCCTTGGTCATTGAGTATCTCATCACATTCATCTTAAAGAAGAATTTCCTTTTAATCTTACTCAAACATTATAAATTGTTACTCAATCAATTGTAATATCTGTTTTATACCAATCTTTTTCTGAAGTATTTGAATAAGTATCAATCATATCTTTATATTCCTCTTCTGTCATATGAACTGTTATTTGATGAACTTGAGTTGTATCAAAAAGATCGATAGTATTCTCAATATCATAATAATCAGTAGTTACTTCTCATTTATCTCAAATATTCACAGAGATAACTCTCTTATCTCAGAAATATATCAAGACAAGAAGTACTATAATACATAATGGAATCAAATATCGATTTCTTCTCATCGTAAGAGAAACGGCCATTATTACTACCATATAAAAACTAAAACAAAGGAGAGTCTCCTCTCCTATTTATTATAAATCTGTTGTATTATATCCTGTAATAAGAGTTACATTCAAATTATCATTTAACTTCTTAATTTCAGCTAAGAATTCTTGTTTCTTATTTTGATTCTTAAGATCTACATTATATACTAATTCAGTTAAAGCTCCTCATCTAACAGAATCAATACTGATCAAGTCTGAAATATTAGTATACTTTACAAAAACATCATCAAAGATATGATCAAAATCTAAAGTATTAGCAACTTGAATCTTCAAAATTTGACTTGTAGCTTGACGAGCAAACCAATTAAAACGAGACATTACAAAGATAATTACAGATATTACCAATGTAAATACTACTGCTAAAACGTAAAACTTTGTACCTGTTGCCATACCAATAGCCATTGCAGCAAACATAAATCAGATATCTCTTGTTTCTTTCATAGCATTTCTGAATCTGATAATAGATAATGCTCAAACAAGAGAGAATGCACGAGCAATATTAGAACCTACAATAAGCATGATAACACAAACTGTCATACCCATCATAACTAAAGTATGAACATAACTTTGAGTATAAGAAGTTCCTCTATGAGTCTTCTTATAAATCCATCATAAAATTGCAGTCAAAACAAAACTTAATAACATTCCAATTGTTATATCCATAACTGAGAATGTACCTGTAAGATCTTGAATAGATCCTAAACTTTCTGTAAATTGTTGAATAAATGCTTCCATAATAATAGTATTTAAAGAATAAAAATAGATTACTTATTTAAGGCATCTTCACCTAGATAGAATACAGTACGAGGAAGTTCGGATGAAGCTTCCAATCACTGACAATATTTACTAACACGAATTAAGCGGAAGTTATAATCTGATACAATTTCTGTCAACCAATATGGCACACGTTCATTAGCTTTTACTTCCATGATAACCATATTAGGTGAAATCATAAACTCTCAAATTTTTTTATCAGCTAAATCCAAGTTCTTAGTTCTATAACGAATATTGGAATCAAATGTTATACGTAATCAACTGTCATAATCTGTTCCAAAATATGCATTACGCATATAACTTGTTATACATGAAGGTCTAAGATTATTTGTCTTCAACATCTCATAAAGTTCAAAGAGTGTTGCTTCATCCACTTTTTCATGCTCTGGAATAATCAGATTATTACAAAGATTTAAAGCATCTTTATATTTCATTGGAACCCTCCTCTTTTGTGTTACCCTGTCTACTCTTTGTTTAATCTCAACATAAACTAAAGAGTCATCTTCCAATGGTTTATCCGTTTCATATTGTCTAATTCTCAATTTTCTTCTATATTTGATACCATCAACTTTTTCCCAATAGAAACGATAATCATCGGTATCATAATAAAGAGAAGAAAGCGTATATAATCCATTAGGAGTCTTAGCATAAGCATCAGGTAATACATATTTTTTTAAATCTTCCTGAAGTCTCTGAGCTGTATCATATGAGATTAGATATTTCAACTCAAAACGATTAAATTTCCTAATAGCATTTAACGTTTTTACTGGAGGTGAAGAAGTCATTTTTATTAGTTATTTATTATAAAACTGCGCGTAGTATAATCTAAGACCTTAAATTAATCTTAAATTAAGATTTCTTCAACCTTAAATAAAGATAACAATAAATATATCTTGCAAGAACATTTTAGTAATAAAAAATGGAGAATCCTAACCTAGGACTCTCCAATACAAAAGACAATCAATATTCAAAAGTATCAAGATCTTCTTCACCAATATACGCCTGACACATATGTTCAGGTATATAATCAAACGAGGCAAACACCACTTCACTTTCACAGACCTTCGTATCCTTATTCAAGAACGAAACATTAAAGTCCGCGTACTCAATAAAGAGCTCGTTAAGATTAAAAGGGAAAGAAGATTCTTTCTGAACACGATCAATACTAATTGAAAGTCGTCTAGATCTCTCAAGCGCCTTTTGTGGAAAACGACAATCTAAATTAACAACATAATCACTTAAATTATCAATCTTACCACCATTGAAAATATCAAGAGGACAACGCTCAGCAAGAATCCCACAAAGATTATGAAATTCTTCATCATTAAGATCTAAATCCACTTTCACATCAAGCAACAAGCGAGAATAATAGTCGCTTTTAATTGCAGTCTGTATTTCAAGAGGCTTCCTCTTAAAACACTTCATTCTAAATTTTCTAAGACTCACCATTTCATTAATATTTTTGTTTTGTTACATACACTATATAAAACAGTATCATTAAAATCAATATAAAAAATCTGTAGTAAAGCTACTTACTACAGATCTTATATTTTAAAATATTATAACGCTCATAATGATTCAAGGAACTCTCAAATATATTTAACTGAGGTATCAAAGTCCTTGCCTTCAAATCAATGACCTCATCATTTAATCTTCTTTAATGTACTATTCTTATATGTAGATTGTGCCTTATCTGAATAAGAAACAGGAACTACAGTATCAGCTGTTCAATGAACTATCAATACTGGTTTCTCATCTTTTGCAATCTCTGAATAGACATCAAGATCCCAAATATCAGCCGCATATTTTCTTCAAACAATAAATCACATAACATTATAACCATCAGGAATATCATCAGGAACTGCAAACATTTCTCTTACAGTTTCTGGTATTGAGAATGCTGGGAAGAACAAAATAGATCATTTAACATCTGAATGACTACTAGCAACTAATGCACTAACTAATCATCCTTGAGAAGCCCCTCAAAGAAAAATTTGATCTTTATCAATATAACTTCGTTTCTCTGCTGTAGCTAAAACAGTTTCTAAATCTTCTTTTTCAGTTAAAATAGACATATCTGTAGATGCTCATTCACTTCTAGTATTTGCTCATCCTCATCTAAAATCAAACAAAAGAACAGCTACTCATGATTTAGCTAAAGCCTCTGCATAAGGAATTCATGAATCATAATTACTTCACAATCCATGAGAATATATAACTAAAGGCATCTTATCATCTCTATTTGGTTTATAGAGTTTTCAATAAATTTTTTCAGAATCAGCATTATAGAATACCAATTCAGTAGACTTAAATGTATATGTTATATATTCTTTCTTAACTTTTGTTGGACTAGACTCAGTAAATGTTTTAGGTTTACTAGTTGATGTTGTAACCGTTCAAGTTGCAACTGTTCAAGTTACAGTTGCTCAAGTACTATTGCTAACTGTTCATGTACCATTACTAACAGTTCAAGTTATAACATCACCCGAAACAACACTTCACGTAATCACACCTCATGTAATCACTCCTCAAGTTAAATCAACAACATTTCATGTAGCATTCTTTGCTGCTTCTTCAGCAGCAATTCTAGCCTGCTCTTTTAACAGATTACCAGTTCTCATTAACATAATGAACACATACCCTCTTAATTCAATTCTTGTTGGATTAATATCTTTTATTATTCAAGCCTCATTTAATGCTTGAAGATGTCTTTCATAAAAAGTATGTCTTTTTCATTTATCATAGGTATCTCACCATAATATTCTTGAAAGAATTGTTCAAAACTCAGCCCTAGTTACAACATCATAAGGATTAAACTTAGTAATTCATTGTCCCATTAATCAAAGCTGACAACTAGTAATAACATGAGGCAATAATCAATCAGCAATATCAGTATCTGTAAAATAACATTTCTTAGAAGTATCTGGTTCTCTACGTAAAACATTAATAGCAAAATTAGAAACAATTTTTGCCATTACTTGTCTAGTTAATACTCAATCAAGTTCTGCAGCATCCAATGGAGTTATATTAGTAATATGCTTAGAAAGTGCCCAGTAATATGCTTCTTGTATTTCAATAGAATAAACAGCATTAGCTTTATCTCCAATAACGAAAAAAAACAAGAATGAAAATACAACACACAATAACAAAGATTTTATTTTCATGAACATGAAGAAAGAATAAAAGTTTTATCACTATAAATCTTGTTGTCTTAACCAATATTTCATTAATCGCTTATCAGGGAGAATGCATGAAAAGAAACGAATCATCTTAGGATACCATCCATAAACTGAAATATCTTTTCATTTTTCTGCATCTCTCAAAGCTTTCTCAGCAACATACTCAGGATTAGCTAAATGTGGATACTTTTTAGGAGTTTTCTTTGCTCAAACATCAGCTATTTTCATAAAACTAGTATTCATCCATCAAGGACAAACAGCAGTAACTGTAATATATCTATCTTTTAATTCAATATTCAATGCTCTTGAATAACTCTTAAGAAAAGCTTTTGTTCAAGCATAGACACTCATATATGGTACAGGTTGAAAAGATGCCATAGATGAAATATTAATAATATGACTTTCTTTTCACATATATGGTAAACATCAAGATATCAAATGAACAATTGCTTTTGTATTAACATCAACCATTCTTAAAGAATCTTCAACATTAATTCACTCAAAACTACCTAAAGTTCAAAATCATGCATTATTTACTAAATACATAACTTCAGCTCAAGTAGCTTTCAAACTCTCCAAAAACAAATCTATCTCTCTAGATTTTGAAAGATCAATAACATAAGGAATAACTCTTTCTCAATATTCCTTACAGATTTCTTCTAATTTATCCTTACTCCTAGCCAATAATCGAATTTGATCAACTGCTGTTCTATATAAAGGAGATACAAACTGTCTTCATAATCAAGAACTTGCTCAAGTAATAATAGCTACTCTCATCAAAATAGATAATATATAAAGTAGTAATAGTTGAATATTGTAAATTATGAATGAATTTTCAAGTTTGATTTATAAATATTTACAACCATTTCAAGAAAAAAACCATAATTAACATCTTGAAAAAATTCTAAAGATTCATTATATACTACTATTACTTTAATAAATAATCAAAAAATATGAGACCAGCACATGCACTTTGAATTGATCGATGAAGTAAATACATTGGATTAGCATACACTGCTATCGAAGGATCTGATGTAATTTTTCCTATTTGATATGTAATGAATGATTCTATGACATACTACTATATTGCAGATCTAATCCAAAGATATCACATAAGAAAAATTGTTCTTTGATGGCCTAATAGACAAAAAGATGTCCAAGAAAAAATTACAAAATTCATGGAATCACTAAACTATATTATCGAAAACCAAAGAATAGAAATCGTTACAGTTAATGAAGATTACTCAAGTGTTCAATCTTGAGAAATCATTTCTGATTTCAAAAAGAATGCAACTACTGATACAATAAGTGCTATGGTTATCCTTGAAAGACGAAAAAATTGAGAAAAATAATTAAAATCAAAATTCTTTACTAATTATATGATGAAGAATCTCTCAATTGAGATTCTTTTTTCAAAAATCTAAAGATGAATAGACTAAATCTTCACCAACAGAAATAACAATTACATCAATTCAATGTTGACTAATAATATTCAAATATTCATCTACTGACGAAAAATCATCATCTTCAAAGGACAATAAAGAAACCTCGAAATTACTTATCTCATCAGAGAATCTCTTTAGAATAAGTTCATTTGAACTAACAGCTAAATCTCATTCATCATTATATTTGTCTTCACATCTAACTTTTTTATGTCAATCATAAATAATTCATTTTTCATTATTAAAATATTTATTCAATAACTTCAAATGATATTTATCTCAAAATTGTATCATACGAAGCTCATTATCTGATAATTTTTCTGGCAATGTAGACACACTATCTTTTTCAATTAGAACCTGATTTTCATAAATAGAATAAGGAGATTTTACAACAAATAATTTCAATTCTGGGAGCTGTTTTGTTATAAAAATTAAATCAAAATTATTAAACACTGTTCTCTTTTTTTCATCCTTAGAAACTTCAAAAACTTTTGTTACCGCAGCAATTTTTTCTTGATCAATTTCTCCAATAAAACAAACATCTCAATCTTCAATTGCCTGTGAATCAATAAAACTTACAGGTGCAATATATTTATTACCATCTGCTACACATTTTTTCAAATATTCTGAAGCTTCCGAACTTGTTTGCATTTGAAAAAATCAAATCTCATCATACCATTTTTGCAACTCTCTCCAATCACAATTTTCATTAAAGACAGACTTTTCTTGTGATAACGAAGCAATAACTAAATGATTATTTTTCAATACTAATTTCTCAATTTTTTCAATTTTTCATAAATCTTGTTCTGGGTCACAATAAACAAGATGTAAAAATAATTTATTATTTAAATTCCAATTTTCTAAAAAAGAAAAATATAGTTCAAAATAATTCAAGGGATACACCATATGAACAACATTATTCTTATTACAACAAGATTTAATTGTTTTATAAAATTTACTTTTTTCACCTCATTCCAAGAGCTTCTGTATTTTTTCTTCATCAGTTTGTAATGTTTTTCAAACTCAGAACTCTCTCATAAAATGTTTGATTCATCAATGGATATCTAATTTATATTTCTTTAATCAATTATAATTTATTTTCTTATCTACAATTTTACTAGAGAAAGGATTAAGCACAAGAACAGACAATTTATCACTCATATAGTAAAAAATATAGGTAAAAATTACTAAATACAATATAATAAAATGGACAATAAAAACAAGAACGAAGTTTTTAAAAACTATATTTGCAAATAAAAAAAATATACGTATACACAAATTATCTTTTTACTTTTAATATTTCCAGAAATGAAAAAAATACTTTTTTCACTACTCTGAATTGGATGTCTACTTTTCCAATTTTCTGGTGCACAAGCCAATGATCTAAAAGAGTTTTTAGATGATTCTGAAAAAACACTACATTCTGAATTCAGCTGATCATCAGATGCTATAACACTTGAAGATGATGAATTCTTCGATGAAGACGATTATTACGACATTGAAGAAATACCTGAATATCGAGAAAGAGATCACCACGATATTCAAGATGAGTTCGATTTTAGTGATGATGATATAGCTAGATTTATTGGATTCTGATTAGGATTCATAGGGATATTCTTCATCTGTCGATTAATATGATTTATCTTCTGGATTCGAATGGTTATAGATGCCGCAAAATATCAAAAGAAAGACAGAGTTTGATGGATTCTAGTACTTTTATTCTTTAACTTTCTATGAGCATTAATCTATCTATTCGCTGCAAAAATAGGAAGAAAAAAAGAAGATACATTACAAGATTAATTATACTAAAAAACTCAACATTATCTGTTGAGTTTTTTTAATTCTTTTTAATTACATAAATCACTCTCTCAATATCATCTTCATACAATTTATACTTCAACTCATTTTCAATACTTAAATGATATTTTTTACATAACTGTTTCAATACTTCTTTTTCCTCTTCAATAACTTGTTTCATAAACAAAAAGTATCATCATTTTTTCAATAATGGGTAAGCCCACTTAATTAATTTATCACTATAAGCTACAGCTCTTGCTGTAACAACATCAAAAGTATCTCACTTGTATTCCTCCATTCTTATCCAAATCACTTTTGCATTTTTTACTCATAATGATTCTAACATTTCATTCACTGCAACAGTTTTTTTCTTTACAGAATCAATTCATACAAATTCAATTTCAGGACAAGAAATAGCCATAGGCATTAATGGAAATCATCATCCTGTTCACACATCAACAACTCTCATTCAAGGTTTTAGAATTCAAGTTTCTAATATTTTTAAAGAATCATTAATATGCTTAATACGAACTCATTCTTCATCACGTATTGCAGAAAGATTTAATTCAGAATTTTTTTTCAAAAAAACATCTATTAATATATTCCAATCCATAAGTATTACTTCTTAGTATAAAGAGTTTGAGTAGGATAAGCAAAATCAATTCATTCCTTAGCAAAAGATTCTAATATATCCAAAAGAATTGCATCATGTATTTTTAATGAAACAAGAAGATCATCACTAGCAATTGTATAACTAACTAACACTTCTACAGAACTATCAGCTAAGTTCTTTAACAAGGCCCATTCATAAGTTGCCTTTTCTTGTTTATTAATAATTTTTTCTAAAATTTCAGGTATCTTACGATACTTTTCTACTGGAGTTTCATAAGTAATAAACAATGAAAATATTTTTCTTCTAGTTTTTATTGTTCAAGAATTCTCAATAATATCAGCAACTACACTTCTATTTGGAATAACAACACTAGCTCATTCTATAGTTTGTAATGTTGTTGTTCTTAATCAGATTTTTTTTACTGTACCTGAATATCAAGAAACAGAAATCCAATCACCTATTCTAAAAGGAGTTGATCACATAATAGAAAATGAAGAAAAGAAATCTTCTAATAATTTTTGAGCAGCAAAAGCAACAGCAATTCATCAAATACCTAATGAAGTTAAGAACGGTGTTATTGCAACTCAAATCTTATCAAATACAATTAATGTTGCTAAAATCCAAACAATAATCTGCATAATAGTATTCAAAATCTCACTCATATTTTTCTTTGTTTTTGCATCTTGTCATCTGAATCATTTCTCCATTATGAAATTTAATAAGTATTTCAACAATGCAGAAATCTCAATTCCAACAGCAATAATAAACAACACTGCTAAAACGATACGTACAGTTTCAGAAACCGGTAACCACAAAGAAGCAATAAATAATGGGAATACAATACAAGAATACCAAGAAATATTTGCCAATATTTGAGATAATGATCTTCCCTCTTGTGCTTTCTTTTCAACTTTAACAGCAAAAAAACCAGCAATCCACTTTACTAATAAGATAGCTATTAAAATTCAAAAAAATACACAAGCAGATATTATAAGCGCATTAGAAGTTAATGTACGTTTTTCATCAAAGAGAAATGAAATATACTCCATTGGTAAATATTAATTATAAAACATTTTTTGTATATCTTTATATGCATTATTTTCAAGATATAAAAAAGCATTTCTTGAATTTACTTGAAGTCAAATATCATTTTTCTATACTAAAAATAATTTAAAAAATGGCATTATTATGGAAATAAAAATTACTACAGATCAAGCAAATCAAAGATGTGATAGATTCCTTAGAAAATTCTGTAAGCCTTACCCACAGGTAAGACTTTCTGATATTTATCAATGGATTCGTAAATGAACAATCACTGTTAATTGAAGAAAGACAAAAGAAGAATATAGAATTGTTGAGTGAGATATTATCGTCTTACCTGAAGAATGTTTATGAAAAAAAGATAAAAAACTTATTCTTTCACAAAAAGAAAAAAAGTTTCAAAAGCTAGATCCTAACCTCGTAAAATCACGGATAATTTATGAAGATGATAACCGATTAGTATTTAACAAACCAGCAGGAATTGTTATTCATCCAAGTAATAAACATTGGAATGATTTATGTATGAATGATTATCTTGAACGATATTGTGAAAAAAATTGAATCACTAAAGATGAAAAAAATCAAACATTTAAACCATCATTTTGATATAGATTAGATAAAGATACATCAGGAGTTCTTATTGCTGCAAAAAATTATGAAGCACTTCAATATATTAACGAAATAATTAGACAAAGAGCCATCAGTAAGGAATATCTCACTCTTGTTGCATGAAGATTTCCAAAACATCTAATAATTGATAAAGCAATTGAAAAGACATACAACTCAAAATTTGATAGAGCTCAAATGCAATTAAATGAAAGTGATGGTTTAGATTCAAAAACAGAATGTCGGTTAGAAAAAACATTTAGACATCCACAATTATGAGAAGTTTCACTAGTAAAAGTTAAATTATATAGTGGAAGAATGCATCAAATAAGAATTCATCTTTCAAGTGAAGGTTATCCAGTACTTTGAGATCTAATATATTGAAAACCTGCATTAAACAGAATAATTTACAAAAGCTTGCATATTCAAAGACAATTATTACACTGTCACAAGTACCAATTTAAGAATTTAGATGGGAAAAACATCGCTTTCCAAGCAGTTCTACCTGAAGAATTTAAATTGATAAATTAGTTTTTACCTTCTTACTTTTATATCACATGAAAATTTTCAAAACAATTTTGTGGACATCACTTTTTTGGTTATTAGTTATCGCTGGATTATGGATTGCTAGCCTTTTCTTCCCTCAAGAAGCAAGTATTGTTATCCCTGCAAAAGTAAAAAACGTTATAATTGAAAATGTAGGTCATGAATTCTGTATTAATGATTGAGAAGAAATCAATATTGATGAAACAAACATTACTGATGAAGAAATAGCTCCTGAGGAAGAAATTATCGCTGAAGATTCAACTGTTGAAGAAATTGTTGCTCCTGAAGAAGAAGCTGTTGCTGAAGAAATTGTCGCAGAACCTGTAAAAAATTCAATTCTTCCTCAACCAACTCAATCAGCAACTACAACAGATGATGAAATTGCAGAATTAGAATACAGACTTAATGAAGTTGAAGCAAAATATGAAGCATTAACAGAAGAATTAAGAACAATTTTCTGAACACCATTATTTACTCAACTACTAAGCCAAGCATTCGCTGAAAACCCAACAGTTGAAACAACTAACTTATAATAACAATTTCAAAAAAAGAAAAAAATAGGCAAATCGCCTATTTTTTCTTTATTAAAGAATTTAAACACTTAACTTAGAAAAGACTTCTCATAAACTTTCATGGAATACTAAATCTGCATAAGAATCTTGAGATGTTGGATCTTTATTAATAATAACAAGTTTATCTCATCTATAATACTGAATCAAAACATTCGCAGGATAAACCATTAATGATGTTCATCAAATAATAAGCAAGTCAGCATTTTTTAAATCAATCATTGCTTGATTCCAAGCATCTGCTGGAAGTTGTTCTTCATATAATGTAACATCTGGTCTTAACATTCATCAACAATCACACAGAGGAACAGCTCTCTTATCAGTAAACAAAATATTAGGATCAACATATTTACCACACTTATCACAATATACTCTCTGAGTTGTACCATGAACTTCTAAAACTTTTTTACTTCAAGCTTTCTGATGTAAACCATCAATATTCTGAGTAATAACAGATGTTAACCTTCAACTTTTTTCTAAATCAGCCAATTTACGATGTGTAATATTAGGTTCTACTCCTCTACAATCAAGCTTTTGCCTATAATACTCAAAAAATACTTTTGGCTCACGATAAAGACAAGAATGACTTAAAAGATATTCAGGTTGATAACTATCAAACTGAACATCATGTTGATTATATAATCCATCTTTACTTCTAAAATCAGGGACTCAACTTTCTGTAGAAACTCAAGCTCATCAAAAGAAAACAATACGAGAAGAACTATCTATTAACTCTTGTAAAACAGATATTCTTCAAAAAAAATCAGAATTACTCATAATATATCAAAATTGAATAAAATTATTCAACTTCTAAAGTTTCTAATGGTGCATGATTTGAAAATTCAACATCAACTGTTCATTGTTCCATATTAATAGTACAATCAATATCAGCTACTCATTTTTCTCACCACTTTTCATACTCTACACTTCCATTTCTTGAATAGATTCCTCCATCTTCTACTTCATCATTCCAAATAAATGATCAAGTACCAAAATTTAAATAGAATCCAACACGATCCTGACATGCCATAATACGATCAGAAGAACTTAATAATGGAAGTTTTTTTAAAGCTGGGTAACACTCTCAATTATAATAATCCCAAGCATCACAACTTGAATCATCATCAAATGAACATTGTCAAAAAATACTTGTTTCATTATTCTCTATTGTATAAGTTCAATCATGAGATATACAATACCTTGTTGCAGGATTAATACTTCCAGAAAGATCATCTGCTGGAGAAATACTAATATTCCAATCACTACCATCTTGAAGATAAGTACATGTTGTATAATAATCACCTTTATTTGTATCCATTCTTCATTCGACTACATAAGTATCATCTCAAAATTTCTCAGAGACCCAATAAGTACCTTTAAGTTTAGCAACATCTGCTTTTTGAAACATAGCTGAACAATGAAGATTACGTCACATTTCATTTGTTAAATCATATTCAACATCCCAAACATTTTGAGAATTACATCATGCAAATAACATTCAAAGGCCAAAAAATCATAACAAAACTAAACTTTTCTTCATCGTATTTTTTACAAAAATAAAAAGGACCTTATAATTAAGGCCCAATGTAATTATATTTTCAAAAACTTCAAGATTAAGACTATTTAATTTTATATGATACAGATATATCTAATGTAAGTTTCATCTGTCATAATGAAATATCGCCAGCTTCACTAGTAACAGATACAGATTCATCCATATCCATAGCAAAAGAATTTTTCATTGCCACTGCACCAACAGCATAATCATAACTTCTTTCTTCTTGAATAGAAATAGGTTTTCAAAGTTTTACACCTCACAACTCTGCCAATTCCTGAGCTTTTTGATAAGCCTTAGCCATCGCTAATTTTCTAGCTTCTGAATAATATGTAGTTTTATCATAAATATCATAAGAAATATTATTTACCAATACTCATCAAATTTTAGAGCTATCAGAAAGAATCTTACTTCAAACTCATTCATTTTCATCTGTTGCATTCTTTATTTTAACTTCTAGACTATGAGAAGAAACATATCATAAAGAAACTTTTCAAGATTCTC
>JAEEGL016358937.1_pt1 | contig 20471 bp, 17 predicted proteins | sample 9134231 | NCBI WGS metagenome assembly JAEEGL01 (sample SAMN16246548, study PRJNA631951) | gut metagenome | biome: gut microbiome; feature: rumen; material: fiber-attached | host: Bos | place: Iran: Karaj | collected 2018-10 | reverse complement strand
TTAAAAGAAATCAGCAAAGAAATCAAAAGAACTCCTTTTTATCCGAAGAACCACGCACCCATCCACCTGTCCATGACATTCGGAGTTGCGACTTACAACGGCCAGGATAAAATCGATGATATTATTAATGCTGCCGATGCAAATCTCTACAAAGGAAAAAATCAGGGCCGGGACTGCATCGTGTCCTGACCCTGTCGATATCAGTTATTTTACGGACCGGATAATTCATCCGGTCTTTTCTTTGCAAAAATAGTCTTTACTCAAGATCTCCGGTATCCACTGCTTTTCCGCCGAGGCTTAACCACTTAAGATACGCGGTAATCATCTTGTCGAGTGCTCCGTCGAGAACAGCCGAGGCATTGGCAGTTTCTTCACCGGTTCTTAAATCCTTTACCATGGTATACGGCTGGAGAACATAGGAACGAATCTGGTTTCCCCATCCGATTTCCTTTATTTCCCCACGGATATCTGAAAGTTTTTCCGCATGTGCTTCCTGCTTGAGCATTAACAGTTTTGCTTTCAGCATCTGCATTGCCTTGTCCTTATTCTGGAACTGGCTTCGCTCGTTCTGGCACTGTACAACTACACCTGTAGGCAGATGCGTAATTCGGATAGCGGAAGACGTCTTGTTAATATGCTGTCCGCCCGCTCCGGAACTTCGATAGGTATCGATTCTCAAATCTTCCGGATTGATATCCAGTTCCACATCATCCGGCAGTTCCGGCATAACATCCAATGATACGAAAGAGGTCTGTCTCTTTCCCTGCGCATTAAACGGTGAAATACGCACCAGACGGTGAACACCTTTTTCACCCTTTAAATATCCGTACGCATTCTCTCCGTTCACCTGGAAAGAAACCGATTTGATTCCCGCTTCGTCTCCGTCAAGCAAATCCAGTTCTTCAACGGTAAACCCTTTTCTCTCCGCCCATCTGGTATACATGCGGTAAAGCATGGATGCCCAGTCGCAGCTTTCCGTTCCGCCCGCACCGGCATTCAGCCTTAAGATTGCGTTGTTTTTGTCATACTCTCCGGAAAGGAGTGTGGAAATACGTATTTTTTCAAAATCATCCTTAAAGGATTCAAACTCCGATTTGATATCCTCCACCATGGATTCATCGTTCTCTTCGTTTGCCAAATCAATCAAATCCTTTAAGTCGTCGATTTGTGCGCTTAAACGGTTGCAGATTTCAATATCGTCTTTTAACGATTTTAATTCTTTTGTTTTCGCATTTGCCTTCACCGGATCATCCCAGAATGTCGGCTCCTGCATTTCACGTTCCAGTTCAATTGCCCGTTCTTCCTTCGCGGCTAAGTTAAAGTGAATCCCTCACTTCCGCTAAAGGAGATGTGTAGGAGAGCAATTCGGTTTTGATTGCATCAAGTTCTACCACCCGCGGTCACCACCTTTATTATTTATTTCCGATTTTCACGGACAAAATCTATAAGCCTTACTTCCCGGCTCCGCAGCATTTCTTGTATTTCTTGCCGCTTCCGCAGGGACAGGGATCGTTCGGCTGAATCTTCTCGGCTTCTCTTTTCTTCGGTCCTCTCTGAACGGTATCATCCTTGTTTGTTCCGGTAACCTTGGCTACCTGCTCACGTTCGATACGTTGCTCGATACGCAGATGCAGAAGCATGCGGACCGTATCTTCCTTGATTGCTTCCGTCATGGCATCAAACATATCGTAACCGGCCATCTTATATTCCACAACCGGATCCTTCTGTCCGTATGCCACCATACCGATTCCCTGTTTTAACTGCTCCATGTCATCGATATGATTCATCCATTTTCCGTCGATGGAACGAAGCAAAACAACACGCTCGATTTCACGGATCTGTTCTTCGGCGGGGAACTGCGCTTCTTTTTCCTCGTACAGTTTCACCGCTTCTTCTTTCAGTTGCTGGATAATACCGTTTTTCTTGGTTTTCTCTAACCGTTTTAACGTAACCGGCTCTAAGGGAACAATCGGAAGCAGGATATTGTTCAGTTCCTTCAAATCCCAGCTCTCCGGATTGGACTCTTCTCCGATGACGGTATTTACACTGTTTTCAACCACATCGGCAATCATCTTGTAAACGGCATCCCTCATGTTTTCACCGTTTAACACACGAAGACGTTCCGCATAGATAATCTCTCTCTGATCGTTCATAACCTGATCGAAATCAAGAAGATTCTTACGGATTCCGAAGTTGTTGTTCTCTATCTTCTTTTGTGCATTTTCAATTGCATTTGAAAGAAGTTTATGCTGAATTTCCTGATCCTCGGGAACACCTAATGAATTAAATACATTCATCAGTCGTTCGGATCCGAACAGTCTCATCAAATCATCTTCGAGTGAAATATAGAATTTGGATTCACCCGGATCTCCCTGACGACCGGAACGGCCTCGAAGCTGGTTATCGATACGTCTCGATTCATGACGCTCCGTTCCGACAATTAAAAGTCCTCCCGCCGCTCTGGATTCATCGTCAAGCTTAATATCGGTACCACGGCCGGCCATGTTGGTTGCGATGGTAACAGCACCGTGAAGTCCGGCATCCGCTACGATGTCCGCTTCCATTTCATGGAACTTCGCATTGAGCACATTATGTTTGATATTTCGTTTTTTAAGCATACGGCTGATTTCTTCCGATGCTTCGATGGTAATTGTACCGACCAGTACCGGCTGACCCTTGTCATGGGCTTCCTGCACGGCATTGCAGATGGCATGCAGTTTGCCTGCTTTGGTTTTATATACGGCATCCGGATGATCGACACGCACAACCGCTTTGTTCGTCGGTATTTCGATAACGTCCATTCCGTAAATCTCACGGAATTCCTTTTCTTCGGTAAGTGCGGTACCGGTCATGCCGGCCTTTTTCTCAAATTTATTGAAGAAGTTCTGGAAGGTAATGGTGGCAAGTGTCTTGCTCTCTCTTTTTACCTTTACATGTTCCTTGGCTTCGATTGCCTGATGAAGTCCGTCGGAATATCTTCTTCCCGGCATTAAACGTCCGGTAAAGCTGTCAACGATAATAACCTGATCATCTTTTACGACATAATCCTGATCCCGGAACATTAAGTTATGAGCACGAAGGGCCAGAATAATGTTATGCTGGATTTCAAGATTCTCGGGATCGGCAAGGTTCTGAATCTGGAAAAATCTCTCGGTCTTTGCCACACCTTCCGCCGTAAGATTGACAATCTTATCTTTTTCGTTAACGATAAAATCACCGGTTTCTTCCTGTTCCTCACCCATAATCATATCAAGTTTGGACATTTCTTCCTGGTCTTTACCACGAACCATCTGATTTGCTAAAATATCGCACATCTCATACAGTTTGGTGGACTTGCCGGACTGACCGGAAATAATAAGCGGTGTTCTCGCTTCGTCGATTAAAACGGAGTCGACCTCGTCGACGATGGCATAATGCAGTTTGCGAAGAACAAGCTGTTCCTTGTAAATCACCATGTTGTCTCTCAGATAATCAAATCCGAGTTCGTTATTGGTCACATAGGTGATATCGCATTTATATGCTTCTCTTCTCTCATCCGGCTCCATGGAATTCTGGATGACTCCGACTTTCAGTCCCAAAAATTCATGAATCGGACCCATCCACTCCGCATCACGCTTTGCCAGATAATCGTTTACGGTGACGATATGAACGCCTTCCCCGTCTAACGCATTCAGATAGGCCGGAAGCGTGGAAACCAGGGTTTTTCCTTCACCGGTCTTCATCTCGGCAATACGCCCCTGATGAAGAATCAGACCACCGATTAACTGAACACGGTAATGTTCCATTCCGAGAACTCTCTTACCGGCTTCCCTTACAACGGCAAAAGCCTCGGGAAGAATATCATCCTTGGTTTCCCCGTTTTTCAAACGTTCCTTAAATTCGTCCGTTTTGGCGCGAAGCTCTTCATCCGTAAGAGCCTGCATCTTCGGACGCAGTTCTTCGATTTTATCAATGATGGGATGAATTCTTTTTAATTCCCTCTCACTGTGTGTACCGAAAACCTTATCAATTATTTTCATTCTTGTTACTCCAGTTTACCGGCTGTTTCCTGTGCCGGATTATTTATTCATGATATTGATTTTGCCCAAAAGCGGAGTTTCTTTCTCCTCCTGCTTGCATGCGCCGATAAAGGTAATCAGCCATAATACAAAAATCGCAATATCAAGTGCGGATCCGAGAATCCATCCCACGAAGGGAATTGCGGTAAAAAGTGCAACACCGGAAGCAAAAATGTTCAGCACCAGTGCCTGATTTAAATGGAATTTGCACTCATCCTTGCAAGGCTGGCACATCGCAACGATGAATCCCGGCCATCCGATATACGCCCAAATGTCTGTAGCTTTCTTTGTCATTTTCAATAATCTCCTTTTCTTTTATATATGCTTATTTTTTTCACAGGCTAAAAACCCGCTAAATAGATATAATAACATTTTCTGCCGTAAAAAGCAATTTCAAACGTTATGACTTCTTATCGGTGATATTGTATTCGAGGAAAGTCGGATCCTTTACTTTAATAAAGAAAATGATAAAAACGAAAACAATGAAAAGCAGTGCGATAATTCTCTCGATTCTCTTCGGCGCTTTTGTTAGCGAGCGGTAGATATTTTTCTTAATATCCGCATCCACATTCATCAGCTTGTAGGTTGCTTTTCTGCTGCGTTTTCTCGATTTGGCAAACTCTCTTTTATACTCTTCCCAGATTTCCGATTTCATCAAGACAGCACCTCCCGGATTTCCCCCGTAAATTCACATTCATCCGTTCCGGAATAACCGGAACGGCCTCCATTTTTCACAAAGCAATACAGAATATATTATACCCGATTTTCTCCTCCCAGGCAATATATCATTGCCTTTTTGCCGCCATCTGCAACCGGCAGACTGCAGTGAATGATTTTTTCCGTATTCTATTGTGACAAAAAATGAAAGATATAAAATCTTTGTGGATTTTTTCCTTGTAAAATAGTATACTTTACATCGTAGGATAAATTCCGTCAAACCATAATCCTTGTCGGAATCATCAAGAAAACTATTTGTGGGAGGAATTGATAATGGGATTAATTAAAGAAGCATTTGGAATTGCAAAGCAGGGCATTAGCGATGCTACAAGAAACATCGGAACCAATGCACTCGGCAGCGTTGCCGGCATTGCAAAAGACCAGTATCTTGAGTACTTCATCTGTGACACCATGGAAGACGGTGTTCTTGCATGCCGCGGTACCAAGAGAGACAAGAAAGGTATTAACAAGGGACAGGACAACATCATTTCGAACGGTTCCTTAATTATTGTAAATGCCGGACAATGTGCGGTTACGGTTGACAACGGTAAAGTTACCAACCTTGCTGCCGAACCCGGCGAATATCGTTTTGAGACCGATACGGAATCTTCCATTTTCTACGGAAACTTAGGTGAGAACCTTCTTCACTCCTTCCAGGAACTCGGAAGACGTATTTCCTTCGGTGGTGAGACCCCGAGAGAACAGCGAGTTTACTACATCAATACTCTTGAAGTCCGCAACAACCTTTGGGGAACCGCTTCCACCATTCCGTTCTTCATTCACGATCAGGTAACCGGTTTCCAGGGCGATATCAACTTAATGGCAAGAGGTGAATACACCTTCAAGATTGCGGATCCGATTCGTTTCTACAACTCCATCGCATCTTCGTTTGCCGGAGCTACCTTTACCAAGAAAGATTTACAGAGCATCATGAAGTCCGACTTCATGACCGCTTTACAGCCTGCTATCGGCTCCCTCTCCGACTACGGTGTAGGTATCCGTTACAGTGCTATTACAACCAAGACCGATATCCTGGTTGACTTAATCAACGTAAAACTCGAAAAGAAATGGGCAGAGCTTCGTGGTATCAAGGTTGTTGACATTACCTTCGATTCCATCAAGGCTACCGAAGAAGACGAGAAGAGAATCAAACAGTTCCAGGATACTGCTGTTTACACCAACGTAAACATGGCAGCGGCAAGAATGACCACCGCTACCGCAAACGCAATGGAAGCTGCTGCTTCGAACGAGCAGGCCGGACCGATGATGGCATTCGCCGGAATGAACATGGCTCAGATGACCGGCGGTACAAACACTTCGAATCTTTTCGCAATGGCACAGCAGCAGAACGCAGCACAGGCAGCTGCACAGCCTCAGCCCGCTGCTGCTCCCGCTCCCGCCAATTCCTGGACCTGCAAGTGCGGAACCGTAAATACCGCAAACTTCTGCCAGAACTGCGGTGAGAAGAAACCCGCTGCCGCTGCCGACGGATGGACCTGCAGCTGCGGTACCGTAAACAAAGGCAACTTCTGCCAGAACTGCGGAACCAAGAGACCTGCCGGCGCACCTCTTTACAAGTGCGATAAGTGCGGATGGGAACCGGAAGATCCTACCAATCCTCCTAAGTTCTGTCCGGAATGCGGCGACGTCTTTGATGACAGCGATATCACAAGCAAGTAATCGAAAAATAAAAAGGCGGCCCGGCAATAAAGTGTCGGGCCGTTATTCTGTAATTTAAATTCCAAGGAGAAAAAAGAATGGCTGACGAAAATATCATTGTAAACGAAGACGGTAGCAGAACCGACGAAGCCGGCGTGGCGATTACCGGAGCCGAAACATTAAGCGAAACCGACCGTAAGTGTCCCAACTGCGGCGGTACAATGGATTTTGACCCGGAAAACGGAAAGCTTCACTGCCCTTACTGCGATTATCTGGAAGTAATTCCTCAGGACGAGAATGCTCCGGCAACCGCTGTGGAACTTGATTTCCTGAGTGCGGAAAACAAAGAAACCAACTGCAACTGGGGAACCGAGAAAAAAGCCGTTATCTGCAAAAGCTGCGGAGCCGAAACAATCTACGATGCTCTTGCGGTATCCAGCGAATGCCCTTACTGCGGTTCCAATCAGGTTATGGAAGCCGCAGACGAAAAGACGCTGGCTCCCGGTGGTGTGGTACCTTTCCAAATTACGAACGAAACAGCAGGCGATAACTTCAAGAAATGGATCGGGAAGAAATTCTTCTGCCCGAAACTGGCCAAGGAAAGTGCAAAACCGGAAGCATTCACCGGAATCTATCTTCCATACTGGACCTTCGATACGTCCACGGTATCCTCTTATACCGGCAAATACGGTAAAGATCGTACCGTAAAGCGTAAGGATTCCAACGGCAATACAACAACCGAAACCGTAACGGACTGGTTCAGAACCTCCGGTATCTACCGTGAGAATTTCGATGACGAACTGGTTTTGGCAACCGACCGCCACGATTCCAAGATTCTGAATGCTCTGGCTCCTTTTGAGACAGCCAATAACAAGGCATACAAACCGGAATACGTTGCCGGATTTGCCGCAGAGCGTTATACCCTCGGATTAAAAGACGGATGGGAAACCGCCAAGAAATCCATTACGAAAAAAATCAACAGCGGAGTTTCCGGCAAAATCTTACGTGAGCACAATGCCGATCACGTTAGCGATTTAAAGATTAAAAGCACATTTAATTCCATCACATACAAGTATCTGATGCTGCCCATCTGGGTATCTTCCTTCCAGTATAAAGGCAAGGTTTATCAGTTTATGGTTAACGGCCAGACCGGAAAGGTATACGGCAAGACACCTGTATCCGCAGGAAAGGTTATTCTTGTTATTGTTCTCTGCCTTCTTGCTCTTGCAGCCTTCTGTGCATGTGCCGGACTTGTCGGTAATTTTAGTTCATAATTCCGGGAGAAAAAAGAATGAGTATTGTAGTCGGCGGCTTAATCGTAATATTGGTTCTGGTACTGGTTATCGTTATTATCGTTGCGGTTATTGTTTCGGCAATCATCCGTAAAGTAAACCAGGCAAAGCGGACGGTAGATTCTGTGACTAACACAGTCAATAGTGCTATGCGTACAGCCCGTACGATATCCCAGGTAACAACCGGAACTTCGGACATTGCGGAAGGCATAAAACGTACAACGTTTGAACATGCCTCTGCCCCGAAAACGGTCTCGGATTTATCGTCGCTTCTTCTGCCGAAGATTGCGGCGGACTTTCCGGAATACAATAACAGCGAAATGGCGGAACGGGCACAGAACGTACTCACCTCCTATCTCTTCTCCATTGATGAATCGGATCCTTCCCACCTGACGGAAGGTAATGAGGACCTGAAGAACAAACTGACCATGCAGGTCAAATTAAATCAGGATAAGGGATATGTAGAACATTTCGAAAGAATCAAGGTTCACAAATGTGTTTTAAACCAGTATGAGAAAACAGATGGAAAATGTACCCTTACCTTTCAGGCTGCCGTTCAGTATCTGCACTATATCACCGAAAACGGAAAAATCAAAACCGGCCGGGATGATTTAATCACACAGGCCAGATACGATATTAAGGTCGTATATGTCCAGGACCGGGATATGGTGGACAAGCACTCCGATATGGCACTCTCTTCCGTCTGCCCGCACTGCGGAGTCCCTATTAAGGGTTTAGGCGCCAAATCGTGCCCGTATTGCGGTTCTGCGGTTGAAGTCATTAATATCTATGCCTGGAGCTTTTCAGACGTTTCAGAACACAAATAAAAGGCTGTAAAAAACCTCTGCCGGATATGGCAGAGGTTTTTTTATGTTTATATTATTTCTCTTTTCTTATTTCTTGATTGCCGTTCTTTTAGAGCCTGTTTCTACTGCTTATAGGTTAAACGGCTTAATCTTCCGGCTCAATCAGTCCGTATGTATTTCCCTTTCTCTTATATACAACGCAGATGGTCTCGGTTTCCGCATTGTTGAATACGAAGAAATTATGTCCTAAAAGTTCCATCTGAATGCAGGCATCTTCCGGATACATCGGCTTAATGTCGAATTTCTTGGTACGGATGATCTTAATCTCATCATCGTCCATATAGTCTTTCTCAATGTACTCCTGCTTGAAATAATCCATATTCTGCTTGTGGTTGGTCAGTTTATTCTTATACTTCTTTAACTGACGCTCGATTACTTCTTCCACAAGGTCGATGGATACATACATATCGTTGCTGACCTGCTCGGAACGAATGATATTTCCCTTCACGGGAATGGTAACTTCGATCTTCTGGCTCTCCTTTTCTACACTTAATGTTACATGAACTACGGTATCTTCGTTAAAATACTTGTCCAGCTTACCGATCTTCTCTTCTACGGCAGCTTTCAAACCCGGTGTAACCTCGATATTCTTCCCAATAATTATAAATTTCATTTTAACTCACCCTTTCGTTGAAATGTCGTATATCGAAAGAATTTAAACCTTCCCCCGATAGAAAAAGTATACCATTTTTCCCTATTATTGGCAATAATCATTTCATCGTTCTTCACAAAACGAATGTTCTTTCCGGTTTCCATAATATTTGACCGTAGCGCTCATTTTTATGTGGATAATGTGGATAACTTCGTTTATAAGTCTGTTTTTCAACATTTTTTATGTGGAAATCTTTTTTGTTTTTTCAGTATTTCCTGTTGCAAACCGATTTTTTGTGCATAATCAACAAAATCCTTTTCCGGTCCTTTGCCGCAAAAAAGCGGTGCCGGACTTTCCGGCACCGCACAAATCTCCGTTATGTTATTCAGTCAAAAAATATCCCTTCCTTTGGTCAATCCTCAACAAAGATTCTCCGAATGGTTATTATGTCGGTATAACAGGCCGGCGCAATACGGATTCCCGTAGCGGCACCCGCTGCATGAACAATCAGTCCGTCGCCCATATAAAGAGCTACATGCCCCTGATAACAGATGATATCTCCCGGTTCGGCCGTTTCAATGGATTCAACCGCAATACCCTCGGTCTGGTCGATTTCCGTGGAATGAGTAAGAGTAATTCCGAAATGATCATAGACCGCCATAACAAAACCGGAACAGTCCGCCCCGTCTGTCAAACTCGATCCGCCCCTGACATAAGGATTTCCCACAAACTGAACAGCAAATTCAATCAGTTCACGGCCCTTCTCGTTTCCTTCGTTCTGTCCCACAAAATGGGAAGGGAGACCGTTTGAAGCACTGTATACAACGCTCTGAAGCGCTTTTTCTTCCTGTTCTTTCCGAATCTGTTCCTTTTCCTGCTCGTCCAGTTCTCCGTTGGACAATGCAGTCAATGTCTGACTTTCAATCGTAAGATACGGAGCAAATACGAAACCGTTCTCTCCGTCCGCTGTTTCCACATACGCCCAGTCGCCGAATTTCTGAACCACATTTAATATTTCTTCCTTCGGAAGAATTTCGATTGTTGCGGAACTCATATCCGGAGCCATGCGAAGTGCAAGATTCTCGCTGTCAACAACTCCCGTTGTCGTGGTAGCCTCCGAAATAATCTCTTTTGCCTCTTCTCCGATGGCACAATTCGTCTTTAATACATATCCGGTAATACTACCGGACTGGATTAAATACCAGTCTCCTTCTTCCCCGATAATGGTAGCCGCTGCATTTTTGTAAAATACACCGATGGGCTCGCTATACGGAGAAGCTTCTTTTCTGAGATGAACATAATCTCCTGCGATACAGGCTGCATGACTGTTTAAAACGGCCAGTTTTTCCGCATCCTCTTTTGCCGCAATATCCGAAGATGGCATTCCGACCGGATTTAAAGAATCCTCTGAGGAGATTTCCTCTGCCTGTACCTCTGCCGGGTATAAATCCGGCATAATGATATCTTCAACAAGAACCGGCAATTCCTCTGCCTCTGCCTCTTCATCATTCCCTGCTTCCAGGACGGTCTGTGCATGCTCGGAATACTCCGTGAACTCCGTTCCGTCCTTTAAAGCCGCCGCGACGCCGGCAGCGGGAAGTGTATCCTCTTTGTAAAAGGAATTCCCATCCGAAGAATCCCCGGATAATTCCGCGGTCTTTTCGGTAATTTCTTCAGTTGTATCAAGGCTAACGGTTTCCGATTCGGAAGCTGAAATATTATTATTCTTGGCATCTGCCGGAATGGCAATGGCCAGAATAGCGGAAACGACAGCAGTTAATGCAATTACAGTGAATAATTTTTTACGAAACATCTTTGAAAATATTTATGAATGTCTAAACCTTGGTAAACCCGTGAATATCTGCATGTGTCGTATATACAACAATCCGCTTTTCCCAAATTGTTACATTTTTGTTACAACACCTAAATAAATGTAACATATTATCTTCTTTCATGTCAACCGTTTCTTCGGGCGAAATTGTGAAAAAAGCACGAATTTTTCGTGAAGTCCTTTGAAAAATCCGTGCTGTAACAAATAAATCTTATTTATAAAAAATTTGAAACATCTTTTTAATAAAATATACTGAAATCAAAGCCAATTCGCATGTTCCCGGATTACAGGATGTCTTCCTGGAAGGATGTTACGGCATTCGCACCGTCCGCAACCGCTGTCACAATCTGTCTTAATGCTTTCTTTCTGACATCCCCTGCCGCATAGATTCGTTCCACACTGCTTCTGGCATCTTCACCGGCGATGATATATCCTTTTTCGTCCACCGATACAATATCCTTAAATGCATCCGAATCCGGAACGATTCCGACCGCCACAAAAATACCGGACACGTCAAGCGATTTTAATTCACCGGTTGTTTTATTCTTTACCGTAACACTGCTTACGGCATCCGATCCCTTAATCTCTTCTACCGTGGATGACAGTACAAGTTCCACATTTTCGTATTGTTTTAACGCTTCCTGAAGCGCGAAATTGCCGCGGAATTCATCCCTTCTGTGAATCAGATAGACTTTGCTGCAGATTCTGGCTAAGAAAATCGCATCTTCGAGTGCAACGTTTCCGCCACCCACAACGGCCACATCTTTCTTTCGGAAAAATGCCCCGTCACAGGTTGCGCAGTAAGATACGCCCATACCCTGAAATTCCGCTTCTCCGGGAACCTGTAAAATGGCATGATGGGCGCCGGTCGCAATGATGACTCCCTTTGCCTCAAATTCGCCTTCTTCACAGACTACGGTATGGTTTTCCCCCTTTCCGCCCGGTTTAATGGAAAGTACCGAGGCATCACGGATAACCGCTCCGAGTTTTTCCGCATGCTCCTTCATCTGCATTCCGAGATCAAATCCCGAAATTCCGGGAAGTGCCGGGTAATTATCCACTTCATAGGTGGTCAGAACCTGTCCTCCGCTTACTCCTGCTTTTTCCAAAACAACCGCTTTCAGCCCCGCGCGGCTTGCATAAATGGATGCCGAAAGGCCGGCCGGTCCGGATCCGATAATAATTAAATCAAACTGTTCCATAAAATTGCTCCTTTAATCTGTTTTTGTTTCCTTTTGCCCGCTTCTGTTTTCTTTTCCTGCTTCTGTTTTCTTTGTCTGTTTTTTAACTTTTTTAAAACATACCTACAAATTAATTTTACTTCCAAAAACGGATTAGTCAACAATCATGTATAGATTGGCAATTAAGACGCAATCGTCCTCTGCTCACGCGCGGGGCGTATCCGGCAGATGCCGGAAAACACATACGCCGTCCGGCAGATTTATAAAAGAGCCCGCCGGTATCGGCGGGTTCCTTTTCACTATCTGGAATTCATGGTAGGCAGCAGCATATCCGGCATGTAACGCACCTTGCGTTCCGATACCGTAAATGGAAGTTTTTCTTCTTTCAAAATATCACAGAATAAATCCAGGGGTTTTCTGTCCTTCGTTAACAGCTGGAACGTAACACAAAGTTTGTCGGGCAGTGCATTTACCTCCAGCATCAGGTTTCCGTCCGTAATGGTATAGATGGACTTAATATACTGCGCCATTCCTCCCCAGTCGGTTCTGCCCACATAGCTGACCATATACGTGTCACGGGCATCGCTTCCGTAAATACTGTGTTTCTTTGCATATTTTATCTTGGATTTCAAATCCGGCTGTTCATCGATTCCTCTTTGTCCTTCCACCTGTCTTCGATACCATTCGTAGCTGTTCTCCGGCTGCATCTGCGTAATGATTGCTCCTCTGGCCCGCTGACTCAGTCTTTCGATGGATTCCTCTTTCATATCCCAATCATATCTTACATGAATGAAACGGACAAAATCGCGGTAAGACTTATCGCATCCCACATCCTTTCGATAATCATCCGCAATCTTTGCGGAAATATGCCAACCCTCTACTCTCGGAAAATAATTGGCGGATGCCTTCATCATCATTGCAACCAAAACGGTGTTGGGAGTTCCGTCTATCTTCTTGGAATATGCCATAAATGGTTTGCTCTCGAGTTCCATCTCATAGTAATATACGTCGTTTTCAAAAGGATTGATAAAATAGTTGATATCATTTGCCAGTCCGACTTTACTGTTTCCTTCCTCATAACGTTTCAGCGGATCGTCCGTGGAAAGTTTATCCACGTCCGGATATGCATATTCGGCCTCGTCAACCGGGGAACCCACGGCCTTTAAATCCGCAGGTGCCTGAATCTCGCCGTACTTTTTGGTCAGATACTGGTATAATGTCGTTTTAATCCAAAACATTGCACCAAAGGCTCCGCAAAAGCAATGCGCCCAGTTAAACCAGATGCTGTTTTCCTTCCAGGTCAGTGCAAACAAATGTCCCCGAACCCGCTCGGTTCCCAGCACCAGACGTTCCTCTTTCTCCGGCAATACGGCAATTGGCCGGTCATTTGGAAGAAGGATATAATTTTCTCCATCATCCAAACCGACGCGAACGGAAAAATAAGGAAAACGCGTCATCGCTTCCGCCGCTGCTGCCTTCAAGAGCGCCTCATCAATTGTTTCAGACATGTTCACTTTCACTCGAACGGTGAAAGCATTTTTCTTCATGTACTCATAGAGCAGATACACATCCGGATTCGTTGCCATAATTATAATTACCTCCCGTTATTAAAATTTTCTTTCAAAAATGAAACTCTTTTTTTAATGTAATCCTTTACAATCCGTGTCGTAATCGCCGCATCATATCCGTGAAAGGTTCCTTTGGTTTCAACCGTTTTTACATCCACACCGGCACGGTTTAATTTTTCCCCGTACAAAACTCCTTCATCGTGCAGACAGTCATACTCCGCCGGTTCGATATATGTTTTCGGCATGACATCCGGAAGCTTACAATGCATCGGCGATGCACTCTCCCGAAGCTTTAAATCCTCTCCGCAGTAGAAAGACCACATCTTTGCATTTGCGTTCGCATCCCACTGCGGAGTATCCGTGAATTTCTTCATGGAATCCGTTTCCATACGGGCATCCGTTACCGGATATACAAGCATCTGAAGGCACGGCATCGTAACGTTCTCTTTTTCCCATCGATTACATACGAGAGCGGCAATGGATGCCCCGGCACTGTCTCCCGCAACACCAATCCGGTCCGGAATAATCCCAAGTGCCCCGGTATGTGTCGTAATATACCGGTATACAGAAATCACATCCTCATAAGCTGCCGGGTACGGGTATTTCGGCGCCAGATGATAATGAGGGAAAAATACCTTGCATCCTGCTTTTTTTGCATAAATCATTGCCAGTTTTTTCTGATATCCTGCTGCCTTGTATACAAATGCGCCTCCGTGCACGTAAAGGAGTGCGGGAGCGGCCTTATCAAGGCCCTTCGGCAGGAAAACCGAGGTCCTGACCGAAAGACCCTTATAGCCCTCAATCATAATTTCTTTTTCTTCTATGTCCTCAGGAGCCTTGATCAAACGCCATTCCGCGCCCTGATATAAATTTCCTCCGGCAATAACTCCCTTGTTAAACGGAAATCTTCGCGCATTTTTCGTAAGCTCCGGATCAATTAACTGCTTGTAATCCATTTTTGCTCTCCCATAAAACATTTTCTTTTACACATAATAACAAATAACGGCTGCTCCGGTTACCAGATAAATCAAATTGTTTTCTGCCATAACTCTGTCCCCTTTCTGAAATTATGATTACTTTCTGATAATGTAATTATCGATAATTAAATTATCAGTTTGCTATAAATAAAAAGCCATCCTCTTATCACGAAACTCTACGTATCAGTGTCCGGCTTATTTATTCCCAATGCGATATGCAGATTAATATATTCATGAAAAATTCCGGCATGCTCGTTTATTTGTTCCCAGGTAAATCCATGGATAAAAGGTTCATAGAACATTTCCCACAAAACGGCAGTCAGAACACTCATCTCCTTTTTGGAAACCGTTTTTGAAGTCATTTTTCTTCTCCGGGCTTCTTCATAATACTTCCAAACCTGTTCGTTCACTCTCTCCGCCCAGTCATAACGAAAGCTCTCATACTTCGTACCCGCAGCACATTTTACGAGAATCGAAAAGGACTCTTTTCTTTCATACAGAAAGCGGAAAAAACCTAAAATAAACTCCGGTTTCATTGTCATGGATTCATAAATCTCCGCATCCGTCAAAACGGAAATATCCTCAATGACGATTTTGGAAACATAATCCTCCATCTCCCCGATCAGACCCGAAACCAGTGCGGAAAACAAATCTTCTTTGCCGTTATAGCGCTTGTACAATGCTCCCGTGGTAACACCCGCTTTGCGGCAAATCTCGGAAAGAGACGTTTTTTCATATCCGTTTTTTAGAAACTCCGATTTAGCCGCTTCCAAAAGACGGCCATCTATACTTCTGTCGGGAACTGACAAATCCTGCCTCCTTTTTGTTCTGCCTTTCGGCAAAATAATATACCGTTCATCAATTCTTCCTCAGAACTCTCATTAACAGCGATACATCCGAGTAAAGATGTGTCCTGGCGATTTTTCTCTTTCCGGCCTCTGACTCCAGAAGGAAAATCAGGCACTCGTAATAGGTTGCCCTGTTTGCTTTCACCATCGCATTTACTGCAAGACTGCGATGCGGAAAATACTTCCGGATTGTCATATAAGCCCCGTAGGACGTCAATGTACGCCTTATGCAGTAATAGTCACCGTAATATCCTTTGGTGCATTTAAGGCCGTCCAGATAGCCCATACGAAGCTCATAGCGAAGCCTTTTCGGGTTAAAGTCCAGAATCATACCCATTTTAACACGCCGGCGGTTTCCGATGAGTGTCACCTTTGTTCCTTCCGGAATACGAACATGAACCGTTTTCCCGGGCGAATAAAGACGCAGCGCCAGAATATCCTTATATCCGTTATCCACAAGCACCTTTACGGGGATGGTGTCTCCGAGCGAACCGTCCGTATAACTTACGCCGTCAATGGGCTTATGTCTGAATAACGGGAAATATGCGCTCGCAATCAGCATATTTTTGGCACGGCCCTTCGGAAGTTTCTTCATATCGATGGCCAGTTCCTTTTTCTCATCTTCGGAATAAGTCATCGCATAGAATGCCATGTCCGAATCCCTTATTGCCTGCTCGCTTACAAAACCGTCCAGCTTCCTTTCAAAGGGTGTGGAATCAATGCCCTTTTCCTTTAAGCATTCCCTGACGTAGTTCTTTAAATAAACGATATCCGCTTTCTTCAGTTTTCCGCTGAACAGGTTCGCGAAAACTTTCTCATCGCCGTTTATGACGTCCGAATACGAAATACTTCTCCACAGTCCGATGCCTTCGTCAATCTGGCCGGTTACCGCAAAATACGCATTAACGGCACCGACGGAAGTTCCGGAAAAAGCACAAAAACGAATGCCTTCATCCTGAAACGCTTTCAGCATTCCGAGCTGATAAGCACCTTTGGCTCCTCCCCCTTCCAATGCCACGGCATATTTTATTTTCGGATCAAGTGTAATTTTTTTCATTTTCTTTGACTAAATTTCCGCTTTATTATTCTCGGTCTTCAAAATTTTCTCAATCTTCAAAATTTTCTCAGTCTTCAAAATTTTTTCAGTCTTCAAAATTTTCTCAGTCTTCAAAAGAGAAGTGATAATCAAGTCCCAGGGCATCTCTGACCGTCAGAATGTCCTTTTGGACCGCCTCTCCGACAGGAACTCCCTTATCCTTGCGGAATAACCATACGTCATGCTCTTTCTCGCCCGCCGTATAGATTCTTTCCTCTCCCGGAGCCTTCTTCGATGCACGCAGTTCCCTGCAGATTTCTCCGGCAATCTTCTTAAACTCTTCGCGGCCCATGAATGCGTCCGGATCCACAACGAAGAAGAAATGTCCCAGATGATACATCTGAGGTTTTCCGTTTTCATCCACACCGGTCAGAGCCTTCATGAACTTTCCTCCGGAAAGTGCTGCGGAAAGAATCTCCACTACGGCCGCATATCCGTAGCCCTTGTATCCGGCCATTTCCTCGCCGATTCCGCCAAGAGGTGCCAACGCTGCCGTTCCCGCAACCAGATCTTTTAAAATCTGCTCGCTGTCGGTTAATGCTTCTCCCTGTTCGGAAATAACCATTCCGGCCGGAACGCTCTTTCCCTCTCTCGCGTAATATTCGATTTTTCCTCTCTGTACGATGGATGTCGCACAGTCGATACAGAATGGAAATTCCTCATCCGTCGGAAGCGAGAAGGTAAGCGGGTTCGTACCCATCATGTTTTCCACGCCGAAAGTCGGTGCAATGGACGGGCGGGCATTCGTTCCGGTGATTCCGACCAGTCCTTCTTTTGCCGCCATTCCGCTCCAGTACCCGGCAATTCCGTAATGGGTGGAATTGCGGATGGCTCCGCCGGCCATGCCGTTTGCTTTGGCCTTTTCGATTAATTTCTTCATCATGGCGTAACTTGCCACCATACCCATGCCGTCATGGGCATCCATTACCACCGTCGTCGGTGTTTCTTTTAAGATTTCGATTTCCGTCGTCGGAAGGAGCGTTCCTTTCACGATACGGTCGATATAAATCGGTTTAAAGCGGTTGCATCCGTGGCTTTCAATGCCTCTGCGGTCGGACTCGAGAAGCACATCCGCGCAGATTTTTGCGTCTTCTTCGGGAACCCCGTAACCCTTAAATGCGTCAATCATAAAGCTGTTCATCTGCTCCCACGGTACAAACGGTCTGTTTTCTGTCATAATGCTACCTCCCCATTTTTCAATTCGTTTCATTCTGTATTATTCTTTCGATTTCCTTCTTTCGGAATCATTTCTGTTTCCTGCCTGTCTTCAAAAGAATCGCCGCTCTTTATTTTTCCGGGACATCTTCTTCCATAGCAAGAATAATCTCTCTTGCGAGGCTTTCCTCAACGGGCTTTGCAAAAATCCCCGGCTCGAACTCTTTCACGGACCCGATTCCGTCCTGCAGCACGAAACGCAGTTTCCCGTCGCGGACCTTCTTGTCGGTATAAAGCCGCTTCACCAGCGCCTCCCGGTCGATATAAGACGGAATTCCGGTCGGCAGACCGGCTTTTTTTAAGAGTGCGATAACCGCATTCATATCCTCCCCTCCAAGCAGTCCCAGTTTATTCGAAAGCATCACTTCCGCGACCAGTCCGATGGATACGGCCTCACCGTGCATCAGTTCATAATTGCTTTCGGTTTCAATCGCCCGTCCGACGGTATGTCCGAGATTCAGCACTTCCCGAAGCCCGGATTCTCTTTCGTCTTTCATAACCACATTGTATTTTATTCTACAGTTTTCTTCCGCGATGTGTTCACACGCTTCTTTCTTCAGCGAAAGGATCTCTTCCATATGCTCATCGATATACCGGAAAAATTCCCCGTCCGCTAAGCATGCATGCTTAATGGTTTCCGCGAGCCCGCTTTTAATCTGTCTTTCCGGCAGTGTCTTCCAGGTCGCGATATCGATATACACCTTTTTCGGCTGGTTGAACATTCCTATTAAATTCGTGGCAAGAGGCGTATCCACCGCGGTTTTTCCGCCGACGGACGCATCCGCCGCAGCAAGAAGCGTCGTCGCATAATTGATAAACGGAACTCCTCTTCCGAACGTTCCGGCCACGAATCCGGCCAGATCCGTAACGACGCCTCCTCCGACGGCAATAATCATGCAGTCCCTGCGGTAGCCGCGCGATAACATTTCATCTTCCAGATAAGCCTTCATTTCGCGGCTTTTGCTTTTCTCCCCTTCCGGAAAAACAAATAAATCCGCCTGAAAACCTTCCCTCAAAAATGCTTCATAGATGGGCCTTGCATACAGATTTTCCACAATGCTGTCGGTAATAATCGCAAACTTGTGAATCCGTCCGGCAAGTCCGCTTTTGATATCCTCCATGAACCGGCTCTGCAAATCGTATCCGACCGCAATATCATAACTGTCATCCACTACTTTTTTAAGTTCAACTCGAAATGTACTCATAATTCCCCTGTGTTTTAATTCCTTTTATTCTTTTATTTTAATTTTTTTATTTATCTTTCTTTCGTTTACGATTGTTTTCTATTGTTTACAATTATTCATTCGAATCGCATGAAGACACCGAAATGATTATACCATATTTTTTATTCTTTCTCTTTCAAAAATCGCTTAATCTGTTTTACGTGCTTTTTAGCCTCCGCCCGTCCCATCTTATATACTTTTTCCAATTTTTGCGGATTTCCTTCCGTCCTTTTGATTCCGAGCGCTTTCGGCGGTCTGATTACATATATTTTTCCTTCTTTTTCAAGCCTTTCGATTTCATCCGCCTGTGCATTATATATCATATGCCTCTTTTCCATGGCCTGCACCGCTTTCGGATATTTTCGAAGCAGAATTTTCATCAAAAAGAGCGCTTTGCTTTTCTTTTTCCGATAACCCTTCGGTTGGGTTAAAATGACAACATTTTTATGATATCCGAGCTGGTCTAAAACACGGTAAGGAATCGGATCGGTGATGCCGCCGTCCAAATATTTCTTTCCGCTTATTTCAACCGGCCTCGATACCATCGGCATGGATGCGGAAGCTCTCATCCATAAAAGATCTTTCTTTCCGCCGTTTGTACATTTATAGTATTCGATACGGCCCGTTTCGATATTGGTTGCGCCGATATAGAATTCCATGGGATTTAAGGAAAATGTCGCCCGGTCAAAAATATCAAGTTCGTTCGGCAGGATATGATAACAGAATTCCGTGCCGTACAAATCTCCGGTTTTGAAAAGGTTCCGCAAGCTGCAGTATCTGGGGTCTTTGCCGTATTTTTTGTTATACCTTATGGCCCGTCCGGGCTGTTTTGATTTATAATTGCATCCGAAAACCGCGCCGGCGGAAATGCCCGCTGCCGCATCAAAAACGATTCGGTTTTCCATAAGGACATCCATGACTCCGCAGGAAAACATCCCGCGCATGGCACCGCCCTCCAACGCCAGTCCGTGTTTCATCGGCTCCCTCTTTTGTTACGATTCATCCGTATTCAGACGGATCCGGAACGATATTTTATTCCGGCATTTTTATTATAACATACATAAGACCGCATGGGTTAAATTACTTGAACCGGACCTGCATATAAAAAACCCTCCGTCCGGATATCCCCGGGCGAAGGGTTTTGTTTAAATGCTTTTTTAATTAGTCAAGCTTGGGACCTGCAGCAACAAGTGCCTGGCCTGCTTCGTTGGTGGTGTACTTGCCGAAGTTCTTGATGAATCTGCCTGCAAGATCTTTTGCCTTCTCATCCCACTCAGCAGGATTTGCATAAGTGTCACGAGGATCAAGGATTGCAGGATCAACGCCGGGAAGCTCGGTAGGAACTTCG
>JAEEGL015363120.1_pt1 | contig 20471 bp, 14 predicted proteins | sample 9134231 | NCBI WGS metagenome assembly JAEEGL01 (sample SAMN16246548, study PRJNA631951) | gut metagenome | biome: gut microbiome; feature: rumen; material: fiber-attached | host: Bos | place: Iran: Karaj | collected 2018-10 | reverse complement strand
GGACCTACGACGATAACGGAACGTCCGGAATAGTCTACACGCTTGCCCAGCAGGTTCTGGCGGAAACGTCCCTGCTTGCCCTTCAGCATATCGGAAAGGGACTTGAGGGCACGATTGCCGGGACCGGTCACCGGACGTCCGCGGCGGCCGTTATCGATCAGCGCGTCCACCGCTTCCTGCAGCATACGCTTCTCGTTGCGGATAATAATCTCCGGGGCGCCCAGTTCCAGAAGTCTGGCCAGGCGGTTATTGCGGTTGATGATTCTTCTGTAAAGATCGTTCAGGTCAGAGGTGGCAAATCTGCCGCCGTCCAGCTGGACCATGGGACGGATGTCGGGCGGAATGACCGGGATGACCGTCAGGACCATCCACTCCGGCTTGTTTCCGGAATGGCGGAAGGCTTCCACAACCTCCAGGCGCTTTACGATACGCGCCCTTTTCTGGCCGGTGCTGTCCTTCAGCTCTGCCTTCAGTTCCTCGGATTCCTTCTCCAGGTCAATATCCTTGAGAAGTTCCAGGACTGCTTCCGCACCCATGCCGACGCGGAATGCATCCGCACCGTTCTTCTCCACTTCGTCACGGTATTCCTTTTCGCTCAGGACCTGCTTATAGGAAAGGCCTGTAGCGCCGGGATCCAGTACGATATAGGATGCGAAATACAGCACCTTCTCGAGGACTCTCGGAGAAATATCCAGGATCAGTCCCATGCGGGACGGGATTCCCTTGAAATACCAGATATGGGAAACCGGAGCTGCCAGGGAAATGTGCCCCAGTCTCTCACGTCTGACGGAGGACTTGGTTACTTCCACGCCGCAGCGGTCGCAGACCACACCCTTGAAACGAATTTTCTTAAACTTGCCGCAGTGGCATTCCCAGTCCTTGGTGGGGCCAAAAATGCGTTCGCAGTAGAGGCCGTCTTTTTCCGGCTTCAGCGTGCGGTAGTTGATGGTTTCCGGCTTGGTAACCTCGCCGTGGGACCATTCCAGGATCTTTTCGGGAGATGCCAGGCCGATTCTGATCGCATCAAAGGTCATGGGCTCATAAGTTTCCTGCATTTGTGCCATGTGCTTCTCCTCTCTTATTCCTCATCCAGGGCAGCTTCTTCCTGCGCAAAGCTGTAAGCCTCCGCTGCCTCTTCCATTTCGTCTTCATCCGGCTCAGCGTACTCGTCTTCCGTGTCATCCACGTCCTCGATTTCGCCCTGCTCGTTGAATTCCTGTGTCATATATCCGTATCTGCCGATATTGCTGCGCTCGTTGTCGCGGTACCTGCGGTCTCCCTCCAGGAGGCGGTGCAGGTTCATATCGGTATCGTCCAGATTTTCCTTGAGCTCCACTTCGGTGCCGTCTTCCTTGAGAACCTTGACATCCATGGCAAGGGACTGCAGTTCCTTGATCAGGACCTTGAAGGACTCCGGAATGCCCGGCTTCGGAATGTTGTCGCCCTTGATGATAGCTTCGTAGGTCTTGACTCTGCCCACTACATCGTCGGACTTCATGGTCAGGATCTCCTGCAGCGTATAGGATGCGCCATAGGCCTCCAGGGCCCAGACTTCCATCTCGCCGAAACGCTGTCCGCCGAACTGCGCCTTGCCGCCCAGCGGCTGCTGGGTAACCAGGGAGTACGGGCCGGTGGAACGCGCGTGGATCTTATCATCTACCAGGTGATGGAGCTTCAGGTAATGCATGTGGCCGATAGCAACCGGTGAATCAAAGAACTCTCCGGTGCGGCCGTCTCTCAGGCGGACCTTGCCGTCACGGCTGAGGGGCACGCCCTTCCAAAGGGCCCTGTGCTCCAGATGGGAGCCCAGGTAATCCATCACATCCGGCTTCAGGACATCCTTGTATTTCTCCTGGAAATCTTCCCAGCTGCCGTTGACATAGTCATTGGCCATCTCCAGGCTGTCCTGGATATCTCTCTCGTTGGCGCCTTCGAAAATCGGGGTGGAAACATTGAAGCCCAAAGCCTTGGCTGCAAGGCTCAGGTGCAGCTCCATGACCTGTCCGATATTCATTCGGGAAGGCACGCCCAGGGGGTTCAGGACGATATCCAGCGGACGTCCGTTGGGAAGATAAGGCATATCCTCTACGGGAAGCACTCTGGACACAACGCCCTTGTTTCCGTGGCGTCCTGCCATCTTGTCGCCGACGCCGATCTTACGTTTCTGCGCAATGTAGATACGCACGGACTCGCTGACACCGGGTGACAGTTCGTCAGAATTCTCTCTGGTAAATACCTTGGTATCCACGACAACGCCGTAAGCGCCGTGAGGAACCTTGAGGGATGTATCGCGGACCTCTCTGGCCTTCTCGCCGAAGATCGCTCTCAGAAGTCTCTCTTCGGGAGTCAGCTCGGTTTCTCCCTTAGGCGTAACCTTGCCTACCAGAATGTCGCCTGCGCGTACTTCCGCGCCGATGCGGATAATGCCGCGCTCGTCCAGGTTCTTCAGGGCCTCGTCGCCGACGCCGGGTACATCCTTGGTGATTTCCTCAGGTCCCAGCTTGGTGTCTCTGGCCTCGCACTCGTACTCCTCCATGTGAACGGAGGTATATACATCGTCCTGTACCAGGCGCTCGCTCAGAAGAACGGCATCCTCGTAGTTGTAACCTTCCCAGGTCATGAAACCGATCAGCGGGTTCTTGCCCAGCGCGATCTCGCCGCGGGAAGTGGAAGGTCCGTCTGCAATGATCTCGCCTTCCAGAACCGGATCTCCTACATTGACGATGGGCCTCTGGTTGTAGCAGTTGGACTGGTTGGAACGCATGAATTTGGTCAGCTTGTATTTGTCGACCTTTCCGTCCGCCGTCCTGACATCAATATGGTTAGCGGATACGCTGGTAACCACGCCGTCGTGCAGCGCAACCACACATACGCCGGAGTCCTTGGCAACCTTATCATCAATACCGGTACCGATGACTGCAGCTTCCGTCTTGAGAAGCGGCACTGCCTGGCGCTGCATGTTGGAGCCCATCAGGGCACGGGTCGGGTCGTCATTCTCCAGGAAAGGAATCATGGACGTTGCCACGGAAAGCAGCATCTTGGGGGATACATCCATCAGGTCCACGTTGGAACGGACAAAGCTGGTGGTTGCATCCTTGAAACGGCCGGATACATTCTTATTAAGGAAGTGGCCTTCTTCATCCAGCGGCTCGTTAGCCTGCGCCACGCGATAGTTATCCTCTTCGTCCGCCGTCAGGTAAATGATCTCGTCCGTTACCTTCGGATTCTGGGCGTCGGATTTGTCCACAATACGGTACGGTGCCTCGATAAAGCCGTATTCATTGATGCGGGCATAGGATGCCAGCGAGTTGATCAGGCCGATGTTGGGACCTTCAGGGGTCTCAATGGGGCACATACGTCCGTAATGGGTATAGTGAACGTCACGGACTTCAAAGCCTGCACGGTCTCTGGACAGACCGCCGGGACCCAGGGCGGAAAGACGTCTCTTATGGGTCAGCTCGGAAAGCGGGTTGTTCTGGTCCATGAACTGGGACAGCTGGGAGGAACCGAAGAATTCCTTGACCGCTGCTGTCACCGGCTTAATGTTAATCAGGGACTGGGGAGTGATCTCCTCGATATCCTGGGTGGACATGCGCTCGCGCACCACTCTCTCCATACGGGAAAGGCCGATGCGGTACTGGTTCTGCAGCAGCTCGCCCACCGCACGGATACGGCGGTTGCCCAGGTGGTCAATGTCATCGGCGTTGCCGATGGCCTCCTCCAGGTGCATGTTATAGTTAATGGAGGCAAGGATATCCTCACGGGTGATATGCTTCGGCACCAGGTCGGAAACGTTCTTCCGAAGCGCAGCCTTCAGTTCCTCTTCGGACGCGCCTTCCTTCTCCTTAAGGATATTGGCAAGAGTCGGATAATAAACGAGCTCCTTGATTCCAACCTCTGCAGGATCGAAATCCACGTACTCCCTGAGATCTACCATGCGGTTGGAAAGCACCTTCACCAGACGGCCTTCTGCATTTTCCGCATCAATCTTGCCCCTGACAGTCACGCTCACACATCCGGTATTCTGGATGCGGTCGCAGAGAGCACGGTTCAGGGTGTCTCCTGCAGACGCAATAATCTCGCCGGTATTCTCATCCACCACATCCTCAGCCAGGATCTTGCCGTTCAGGCGGTAGCGGAACATCAGCTTCTTGTTGAATTTATATCTGCCTACCTTGGCCAGGTCGTAGCGGCGCTGGTCAAAGAACATGGAGTAGAGCAGGGACTGGGCGGAGTCCACGGAAAGCGGCTCGCCGGGACGGATCTTCTTGTAGAGTTCCAGAAGGCCTTCCTGGAAGTTCTCCGCAGTATCCTTGGCGAGAGTATCCAGCAGCTTGGGCTCTTCGCCGAACAGTTCCACGATCTCGCGGTTGGTACCGATGCCCAGCGCCCTGATCAGAACCGTAACCGGCACCTTGCGGGTCCGGTCGACACGTGCCCAGAATACGTTGTTGGAGTCTGTCTCATATTCGAGCCATGCGCCTCTGTTCGGGATCACTGTACAGGAGAACAGTTCCTTGCCCAGTTTGTCATGTCCGATTTCGTAGTAGATACCCGGGCTTCTGACCAGCTGGGAAACGATTACACGCTCAGCGCCGTTAATGACGAAAGAACCGGTATCCGTCATGAGCGGAAGATCGCCCATGAAAATATCATGTTCATTGATTTCGTCCTTGTCTTTATTGATCAGGCGAACCTTTACTTTGAGAGGGGCTGCATATGTAGCGTCTCTTTCCTTGCATTCCTCAATCGTATACTTCACCTCATCCCGGCACAGCGCAAAGTCAATGAACTCCAGGCTCATATGACCCGCGAAGTCGGAGATCGGAGAGATGTCGTCAAACACCTCTCTGAGGCCGTCCGTAAGGAACCAGTTGTAAGAATTCTTCTGAATCTCGATCAGGTTCGGCATTTCAAGAACGTCTTTTGCTTCGGAGAAGCTCATTCTCATTCCCTTGCCGGCTTTGATCGCATGCATTCTGCTCTTATCCATAGATATTCTCCACCTCTTGTTGTTCTTTTACACATTTCCTCTTGCAATTACCATGTATTCTGTAGTAGAATAATTGGGCATTAAGGCCCATGATGCCATGGTAAAGCAACTTTAAAGATAACACAAATGTCAAGAGACGTCAAGCGATTTTTCTTGTATTTTTTTTCTTCAGATGTTATAATGCTATATTATGCTCTAATGGGCAAAAGAAGGCTTTCTTCTTTATTACTTAAACAATTATTCACACAGTTTCGGAGGCCATCATAAAGATATGAACACATTCTGGACAGTACTTCTCATCATCCTGGCAGTTGCCGCAGTGGCGCTGGGGCTTCTCTATTATTTCGGGCAGAAGCTGCAGGTCCGCCAGGCAGAATCCCAGAAGACCATGGAGATGTATTCTCAGACGGCGCAGCTGCTGATTATAGATAAGAAGAAAATGAAATTAAAAGAAGCTCCTTTCCCCAAGGAAGTTTATGAGCAGACACCGGCTTATCTCAGATGGATGAGCGTCTACGTGGTCAAGGCCAAGATCGGGCCCAGGATCTTCAACCTGATGTGCGAAAAGCCGATCTTCGACCAGCTTCCCGTAAAGTCTACGGTACAGGCCAAGATCAGCGGCGCATACATCACCGAGATCATCAAGGGTGCTGTCGTAAGCGAGAAGGAGCTTGAGAAGCGCACCAAAGCCAATGCCAAAGCCGCAAAGAAAGCGGAAAAGGAAGCAAAGAAGGCATCCAGATAAGACCGATTACTAAAATGCAGACTGCCGGATTCCAAGTCCGGCAGTTTTTTTATTTTACTATCATGGAAAATATTCTTTTTATCTCCTTTCACTTTCCCGCATGATGGCACAAAAAAGGAGAAATCTTTGCAATAGAAAAAGAATCGGATGGCATTTGCCTGCCCGCGAGCGGAGTCTGAGAGACTACAGGCTCGAGGCGGAGCGGAAGGGGTACCATCCGATTCTTTTTTAATTGCTGTCTGTGTGCCTTATCTGTGCCTTCAGCCCAGCCTGCGGCGCAGCGCGCTGTCAATCAGGTCTGCCACCAGCTGCTTCTTGGAAATGCCTCTGGCTTCCATCAGCATGGGATACATTGAAATTGCCGTGAAACCGGGCATAGTATTGATCTCGTTAAAGATCACTTCGCCCTTTTCGGAAACAAAGAAGTCTACGCGGGAAAGCCCGTATCCGTCCACTGCGCGGAAAATGTCAGCCGCGGCCCTGCGGATCTCCTCCACGGTCTCCGCAGGCAGGTCCGGATCCACCACTGTGCGGGAATCCGGATTGTTGTATTTGGCATCGTAATCATAGAAATCTGCTGCTGCAAGGATTTCACCTACGCCGCTGACGAACACTTCCCCGTCCTCATTTCCGAAAACTGCGCTCTCAATCTCACGTCCTTTGATGAATTCCTCCACCAGGATCTTGGAATCAACGCCCGCTGCAATCTGCAGCCCCTTGATCAGTTCTTCCCTGCTGCCGGCCTTGGTCACGCCGAAGGAAGATCCGGCCCTGCTGGGTTTGATGAAGACGGGATACTGAAGCTTTGCTTCCAGTTTCTGCACCAGGGCATCCATGTCCTTCAGTTCATAATCCCGGACGCCCACAAAAGCAGCCTGCCGGATACCGATACTGTTGACAATGATCTTCGTGTAGAACTTATCCATGCTGACGGCAGAAGACAGAACACCGCAGCCTACATAAGGAATCCCGGCCAGTTCCAGGAGTCCCTGGATCGTACCGTCTTCGCCGTATTTTCCATGCAGTACCGGAAAGGCCGCATCCAGGTGGATATCATATACGGAATTCTTCTCATCCGTCATTACCAGGCTCTTTTTTTCCGCATCCGGGCTGATCTCCGCGGAAATCTCCGAGGATTCCCAGCTTCCATCACGAATGCTTTCAATACTGTCCGCCAGAAGCCAGCGTCCGCTCCGGGTAATGCCCACCAGCAGCACATTCCATTTTTCCGTATCGATCTGGGATGCGACATTGCATACGGACATACAGGAAACCGCATGTTCCGTAGACTGCCCCCCAAATATTACCGCTATGTTCTTTTTGTTCATTTTCTTGTCCTTTTACGTTCTGATCTTTAATATTTCTTAAGAATTAATTCAATCTTCTTTCAATCATTTCCGAAAGTGCCGTGTTATACTTTAACCATCAAAAGAAATTAACGCACTTTCATCCTTTAAATCCTACACCATATAGATAAGGGAGCTTCGATCCGAAGCTCCCTGTTCTTTTATTCTTATTCGTCCAGTCCGGATTCCGGCGAACTCTCTTCATTATTTCTTGGTATCCACAGTACCGTCGCTGGCTGCTTCCTTGGCATCTTCACTGACGCCGCCCTTATGAAGAGCATCTGCCTTTTCCACGCTGGCAATGGCAGCCTTCAGCATCGGGATCCGGCAGTTCTTGCCGCCAAACTCCACGATCACCATGTCGCTGGTGATGTCAATGATCTGGCCGTACATGCCGCTGGTGGTCACGCAATAGTCGCCGACTGCCAGTTTGGACATCATCTCTTCCTTTTTCTTCTGTTCCTTTCTCTGCGGACCGATGCCGAAAAAGTAAAACACTGCCACGATGGCAATCAGGTAAATAATCATGATACTTGAACTCATTGTTTTTCTCCTCTTTTAAGCGCCTTGTCCGCTGCGCAGACTCTCCAGCATTTCCTTCCGCCAGGCTTCGAAGCTGCCGCTCCGTATCGCGCTGCGGATATCTTCCATCATTTTATTATAAAAATACAGATTATGCAATGTACATAATCGCATGCCCAGCATCTCCCCGGCCTTCAGCAGATGCCGGATATAAGCCCGGCTGTAATCCCGGCAGGCGGGGCAGCCGCAGTTTTCTTCGATCGGCTTTTTGTCCAGTTCATACTGCCTGTTGAAAAGGTTCAGCTTCCCGAAACGGGTATAGACATGTCCATGCCGTCCGTTGCGGCTGGGGTATACGCAGTCAAAAAAGTCAATTCCGCGGGCTACGCTTTCGATAATATTCTCGGGCGTTCCCACTCCCATCAGGTATGTGGGCTTGCTGCGGGGCAGATGGGGTACCGTATCCTCCAGCACCCGGTACATCTCCTCATGGGATTCGCCTACCGCCAGTCCGCCTACCGCGTATCCGTCCAGTTCCATGGCGCTGATCTCTTCCGCATTCTGAATGCGGATATCCGAGAGAATGCCGCCCTGGTTGATACCGAACAGCAGCTGGTCGGGATTAACGGTTCCTTCCTCCGCATTCAGCCTCTCGATCTCCGCTTTGCAGCGGGCCAGCCATCTGGTGGTACGCGCCACGCTCTGCTCGATGTATTTTCTCTCTGCCAGCGCCGGCGGGCACTCGTCGAAGGCCATGGCAATGGTGGATCCCAGGTTGGACTGGATCTGCATACTTTCTTCCGGTCCCATAAAGATCTTATGCCCGTCAATATGGGACTGGAAATGTACGCCCTCTTCCTTGATTTTCCGAAGAGATGCCAGCGAAAATACCTGGAAGCCCCCGCTGTCTGTCAGCACAGGCCGGTCCCAGTTCATAAATGCCCTGAGGCCGCCAAACTCCCGGATCAGTTTGTCACCGGTACGGACATGCAGGTGGTAGGTGTTGGAAAGCTGCACCTGGCAGCCCACTTCCTTCAGGTCGACCGTGGAAACCGCGCCTTTGATCGCCCCGACGGTACCGACATTCATAAAAACCGGTGTTTCTATGATGCCATGCACCGTCTCCATATGGGCCGATTTGGCGCGGCCCTCTTCGGCCACTACCGTATATTTCATTTTGGGCATTGTTTGTGCCATTACTTCTTGGAAGCTCTGCGTGCCGCCTTTTTCTCGGCTTCTGCCTTTCTGGCAGCTGCGGCTTTATCAGCGTCAGCCTTTTCCTTGCGGCCGTTCATCAGGTTCCAGAGCGGACCCGTGACACAGACGGAGGAATAAGCGCCGGCGATGATGCCGACCATCAGCGGAAGCGCAAACTCACGAATGGAGGATACGCCGAAAATAAACAGGCTGAATACCATGACAAACGTGGTCAGTGAAGTAAACAGGCTTCGGGTCAGGGTCTCGGTCACAGCCAGGTTGACGATCTCGGTGTTGGCCCTTCCGGACTCCTCGCGCAGGTGTTCGCGGATTCTGTCGAAAATGACAATGGTCGCGTTGATTGAATAACCTACGATGGTCAGCATGCAGGCAATAAATGTGGAGCCCACGGACCATTTGAATAAGGAATAGAAGGTCAGGGTCACCAGTACATCGTGCACCAGCGCCAGCACGGCGGAGGAAGCAAAGAAGATGTTCTTGAACCGGAACCAGATATACAGCAGCATCAGCACAGTAGCCAGCGCCATGGCAATGAGCGCATCCTGCTTCATCTCAGCGGAAATACTTCCGGAGATATTTTCTGCGGTAATCAGTTCCTTGTCTACCCCGAACTTTTCCACAAGCGCAGTGTTCATTGCATTACGGGAATCCGCATTCAGGGATACGGTACGGATCAGCACTTCATTGGTGCCCGCAACCTTCTGTACCTGCGGGGACATATCACCGGTCGCTTCTACTACCACCGGGATCACATTTTCAGAAATATAATCCAGGCTCAGGTCTTCCTTGAAGGTAACATTGGTGGAAGTACCGCCCTTGAAATCCAGGCCGTAATTCAGAATATCGCCCGTATTAGCCTTGTGTACTCCCATGAGCACGAAGCCCAGGATAATGACAGCCAGGGAAACGCAATAGAAAATGCGGCTCTTGCCGACAAAGTCCACCGGCTTTTCCACGGGAGCCTTGACACCAAAGAATTTGGGTTCATCGCAGCCCATCCAGTAGAATGCGTTCAGCAGCCATCTGGTCACAAACAGGGCAGTAACCATGGACAGAATGATACCGAGCGCCAGGGTCTGCGCAAAGCCCCTGACGGTGCCCGAACCTCTGAAATACAGAACTGCTGCCGCAATGATGGTGGTCACGTTGCCGTCCACGATGGCGGAAAGGGCCTTGTTGAAACCGGCCTGGATCGCCTCGCCCACTGAATGCTGCAGTCCCAGCTCTTCCTTGATACGGGTGAAGATAATGACATTGGCGTCCACTGCCATACCGATCGACAGGATAATACCTGCAATACCGGGCAGAGTCAGTGTAATATCAAAGGCATCCAGGAGAATGAGCATCAGGCCGATGTACATGCTGAGGGCAATAGAAGCTGCCAGTCCGGCTACCTTATATACAAAGAGCATGATCAGAATGACAACGCCGAAACCGATGATGCCTGCTTTAATGGATGCAGAAATCGCCTGCTCGCCAAGTCTCGCGCCTACCACATTGGAACGAAGCTCAGACAGCTCCAGTTTCAGTGCGCCCAGACGGATGGTGGTTGCCAGGTTGAAAGCCGTGTCGTAATCGAAATTGCCGGTAATGGAGCACTGGCCGCCGGTAATGGGCTCATTGACCACAGGGGCGGAAACGATCTCATTGTCGTAGATAATGGCGATCTGTTTGCCAACATTGGCAGTGGTGGCATCCGCAAATTTCTTTGCGCCTTCGTCAGTCAGGGTCAGGCCGACCTCATAGGAATCCGCCTCGCCCGCCTGGCCTTTGCGCTGCGCCACGCCTGCTGTTTTCACGTCAGCGCCTTCGATGACCACATCGCCGATGCCTCCGGTCATCTGACCGTCTTCACCATACTCGAAGGTCACGAAATACAGGGATCCGGGCTTGCCCAGCTCCTGCAGAATAGCGTTGGCGTCGGAAACGCCCGGGATATCGATGTTGATACGGTTGGAGCCTTCCTGATAGACTGCCGCTTCATTGGAATAGCTCTCTGCTCTCTTCTGCAGCTTGTAAATCGTATCCGCCATGTCCACTGCGGAAGGATTGGCCTCCGCGGCTTCATAGGTGATACTTACGCCGCCGTCCAGGTCCAGACCCAGCTTGATGTTTTTCATGTTGCTGACACCAAGTACGACAAAGGCGATTGTCGCGGCCAGGATCAGGATCAGCTTGATCAGCGCGCTGCTCTTGCTCTGTTCCTTCATGTTGAATACCTGCCTTTATAAATAAACGTCCCTTCGGCCAAAAGGCAGACTTCGCAGTCTACCTTTCTACCGTAACTAAGGAATAATAGCACATCTTGCAGGAAATAGCAACGATTGTCCTAAATAAGTGCAAGAAATGAAGAAGTAAAAAAGACGGCCCGCTGATGCGGACCGTCTATAAATTTTCTTTTACAGTTCTGCGGAATGATCTTTCAAATCCGATTACTGAAGGCGTGCAATGGTGTTCAGGACATCCTCGTAGCCTACACCGCTGCCGAACTGGTCTACCTGGAGAATCTGGACCATGTTGGTTCCTTCCACAACGCGCAGATATGCGGTGTCATAGGTATCGCCGGTCGGGGTCTGCTCTGCCTTGGTAAGCTTCTTGAAGGAGTATGCGCCAAGCTGTACATCACCTTCCAGAGCGCCGCCCTTGAAGCCTCTGCCATCAGCCAGGAAGCTGCTGACGAATGCATCCAGGCTGGTGTTGCCTGCAGCATATCTGTCAAGTGCATAGTAGGAGCAGATCAGGGTAGCATCGTCGCCATCCATGAACCAGTCGGTACCGCTGCCTGCGTCATCAATTTCCGGAGCCTTGGGAAGGGTCATGGTGAAGTTTGCCCATGCGTTGCTTACGGTATTGCCGGAAAGAGCAGAATTCTCATACGGCTTTGCAAATACTGCATTAACAGGGCTCTCGCTGTCGCCTGCGCTGCTCTTGGCCTTGTAAGCCTTCTTGGCGCTGTTCTTAGCCTTGGATACATTAACAGTGCTGGTGAAGGAAGTGGTTGCGGCGGTCAGTGCGGTAGGAGCAACCAGCACACCCTGGGAGAGGTAGCTGTCATCCTCGGTACCCTTCTGTACTACACCGTTTACTACCAGGCGGCCGTTGTTGTCTACGGTCTGTCCGTCTACTGTGGTGCCGGCTGCCATCCAGCCGTTAGCGTCAAAGTAGTAACGGGAAATCGTGCCGTCCGCATCCTTGATCCAGTACCAGCCGTTGCTTGCATAGGTCTGGTAGTCTGCGGAAATCGGGAACCACCAGCTCTCCTGGCTGATACCCTTAAGCCACTGTCCGGTTCCTACGGAAGCTGCGGAAGCAGAAATCACGCTGCCTGCTGCGATAATGCCGGTCATTGCCAGAACGGCAATCTTCTTCAAACTCTTTCTCATTGGTAACATCCTCCTGAAAAAAAACTCATTCATTCTCGATAGTGTGTTTCGGTCTTATTCATTCATCTTTACGTTCCCTACTATAGCATACTTTTGCAAGGAGTTCTTGAATATTCTCTTACACAAATTTAAATACTTGCAGTCCAAATTTTACAGAATACGCAAGGTTTCTTACTGCTTTTTACCCCGGTTTCCTTACCTGTTTCCCTCCGGTTACCACTTCGCATCCTTCTTCGGGCAGGTCTCTTGTATGTTGGTTTTCTTCTCTTCTTTGCCTTCTCCCGCTTCCGCAGTTTCCTCTGTCCCGGCGGATTCTGCCGCTTTCACGATATCTTCCGTTTCTGTGTTATCTACTGCCTCCGCGGCATCGGCTGAGACGGAATTTGCTGTTTCTGCGGCGTCCTCCGTCTCCGCCGCATTGGTTGCAGCGGGTTCTGCCGTCTCCGCAGTTTCTTCCAGCAGGCGCTGTATTTCAGCGAGGTCCTCATCCGTCACCCGGAAGCTGTCCTCGGTTTTGTGCTGTGTCCCGCCATGGGATACCACAGTTCGGATCAGCTCGGTATCTATACCTGTCATGGGATCTGTCACAAAGGCACCCGGTTCTTCCCGGCTGTCCAGCAACTCATATCCGTCATTTTCCGGGGAAATGCTGCCGGCTTCAATCTTTTTCTTTCCTATATATAAAAGCTTGCACAGGAAGTGGTACTGTTTAGTGAATCCGTGTTTCAAAAGGAAGCAGGCCACAAAATTCTTAAGGCTGGACGGAATGGTATCCTCCAGCAGCTGCTGGAATTCTTCTCTCGCAGCCAGCTTTTCCAGTGCTGCCAGCTTTTCCTCCTCGCTGTAACCGCTGCGGTAATACATCAGCCCGACAAAGGAGCAGATGTGCATCAGCATCCGGTTGTTCATCGCCTGCACCACCTCCGCCTCCGGCTCGATCTCGTTAAAAAGCCGTTCGCAGTCCCGGAGCACCAGGAGGGAACTGGAAATCCCATAGGGCTGGAAGGTTGTATTCAGGCTTTTGCCGGTCTGGTTCTGGACATAGTTCAGGTAGACGCCCTTGATCACACCCACCGTGCTGCAATACCGCAGGTATCTCAGTACAAAGTCAATGTCTTCATTGACAGCAAGTCTTTCATTATAATATATATGATATTTCCGCAGCAGATTCATGGAATACAGCTTGTTGGAATGGGTGCTGATCATATGTCTGTCATAAAGCTTCACAAACACCGCGTCCGTAAAATCTTCCAGATCATCCACATAGCTTTCTTCCAGGGCAAACGCCGTTTTGCGTCCGTTGGGCCAGACCATGCGGAAGCCGCACATCACCAGGTCGGCGCCGCTGTAGGAAACAGTATCATAAAGCCGCTCCGCCATTTCCGGGTCCATGTAATCATCGGCATCCAATGTAATAAAATACTCTCCTGACGCCAGCCGCAGCCCGTCATTTCTTGCCGCGGACACCCCCGCGTTGGCTTTTTTAATCAGGCGGATCCTGGAGTCTTTTGCTTTCATCCCTTCTACGATGGCCGCTGTATTGTCCGCGGAACCGTCGTCCACCACAACCACTTCGATCCTGCCGTAGCTTTGATGCAATGCCGAAGAAACCGCCCTTTCAACGGTTTTTTCAGAATTATATGCGGGAATGATTACGCTGATCAGCGGTTTTGCATTATCCATTTTCACTTACCCAAATCAGCATTGAAAACATGTGCTTCAGCTCTTATTAAGCAGCCCGTAGATCTTCGTTTCCAGCATTACCAGATGCTGGAAAATGCCTGCTGCCAACATTTTCCCGGAACCTGCATGCAGATATTTCCGGTAATAAATCCTCTCCGAATCCTGTCGGAAACGCTGCCGCGCCACCGCTTTCCATCCGGCCCCGGTAATGCTGTGGGAGCCTTCGTGGGTATATCCCGAGAGCAGCAGGAGCGTCCTGAATCCGCAGGCTTTCATCCGCTGTCCAAGGACATATTCTTCCATATATAAAAACATTGCTTCATCGTATCCGCCGCAGCCAAGAAAAGCTTCGGAAGAAACCATGAGCAGGGATCCGTGAACAGCAAAAACCTCTATAGCATCTCCGCCCGCTGTCCCTGCCGTCTTTTTATAATACTCCGGCGGATAATTCAGCTGCTGCCGAAACAGCCGCTTGCAAACCGGGCCGCTGTGCAGGAGTTCTCCCCAGAATCCGCGTTCACGCCATCCCGCCCGGATAAACTCATCATAAGAAAGCTCCGGCTCCGGTGCGCCTGCCATCAGTGCCCCGACAGCCCCTACTTTGGGACGGAGCGCAAAGCACGCCTGCATGGAACGGACCAGCTCCTCCGAAAATACCGCGTCGGGATTGGCAATCAGTACCAGATCCGCTCCCAGATGCTCCGCAGCCCAGCGGACGCCCAGGTTGTTCCCGTAACCATAGCCTCCGTTCCGGTCCGACCTCAGCAGGAAAATGCGTTCCCCGCTTTTGTCTCCGCTGTATGGACAGCCTTGTCTGCCATCCGCTTTGTCATCATTTTCCCCTGCGGGCATTTCCTGCGGTTCTATGGCAAAGGCTTCTGATATTTTTTCAGCGCTGCCGTCCGTGGAAGCATTGTCCACAATCACGATATGATCCAGACACGAAAAAGAAGCGATCCTCCGTACTGCGGCGATCGTCGTGTCCGCATCATTATAATTAAGCAGAACAGCGGCTGTCATGTATTTGATGTTTCCCTGCCCGGAGCACCGGGTGCCAGATGTTTGCGGTAATAATATTCCGAGATCCCGATCCGGATGGCCGGACAAATGCCTGTGACAAGATTCATCAGGTGATACAGAAGCATCCGGCCTTCCTGTCCGGCTGTCTCCGGCGTATCCTTCCAGGGCGTTTTCTGAAGATATTCCCTATATATTTTTTTCCAGGGATTATGATTGCCGCGGACCCAGGGGCGCTCATCCCCCGCAAAATGAATGACCGCTGGTGTTTTCCTTGCCCTGTCGTATTCATCTGCCGTCTGTATCTTTTCATACCAGGCGTTCTGGCTGACCAGGCTTTTGTAGCTCCGGTAATAATAATTACTGAAGAAATCCCAGCCCTGCCACAGCGGCATCACCTTCCCCGCAAGACAGTGGTTGAGCACATCCTGGTCTGAAAGGGGAAGCCTGCCGTTATGTTCCCTGTAATAGTCCACACAGGCTTTTGTGATCCCGGCTTCTTCCCAGGCGGAACGGTCCACCAGCATCATTCCCGTATTAAAATAAGGCGTCCCCTGTCCTAATCCAAGATACGCCGGCACTTCCCGGTAAATCGTGGGTTCTGCCGCCATACCGCAGACATTGCCCTCAAGACCGGTTTCAAAAAGCGCATGCAGGCTGCCCGTCACCGCCGTATCACAGTCCAGGTAAAGATACCGTTCCACCTCATCCGGCAGATGCTGGGGAGCAAAAATCCTCGCCAGCGCGGTTACCGTAAAACGGCCTGCATCCAGGCTGTCGCCGATCAGCAGCTTCAGCGCGGCTTCAAAATCCGCCAGGTCCAGCACCGTAATCTTACGGACATAATTGTCCGAGGTATAGGCCGCTTCCATGGCGGCAAAGCGCTGCATGGATTTCCGGCTGATCCCGTTGCCCAGGATATAGACGCAGATTTCCTTTTCCGATTTATTGTTTTCAAACAGGGAGACGATGCTTACGGCCGTGTGGGGCGTATAGTTGTCGTCGCAGTTATAAACTATATTCATTGCTGTTCGTTGTATCGGCTTCGCTCCGATTGACGGCTCAGGCCAGAGTTGGGACCTCAGGCCAGTGTGACGCCCGCGTCCTTCATTACCGCAATCACACGGTCCACCATCTTTTCGCAGGTTTCCATGCTGTCCGCTTCCACCATCACGCGGACCACCGGCTCTGTGCCGGATTCCCTGAGGAGAATGCGGCCGCTGTCCCCGAGTTCCTCTCCCACTGCCTTAACCGCCGCCTGGACGGCCTCATTATTAACCGCCAGTTTCTTGTCCGCAACCCGTACATTCTTCAGGCACTGCGGGAACATGGGACACTCCGCTGCCAGCTTGGAAGCCGGCGCTTTTGACTCCAGCAGCACATCCATCACCTTGAGGGAAGTCAGGATGCCGTCTCCGGTTGTGGCATTTTTCGCAAAAATGATGTGGCCGGACTGCTCGCCTCCCAGCGAGTATCCGTGCTCCGCCATGCATTCCCAGACAAAGCGGTCGCCCACTTTGGTTTTTTCATAGCGGATGCCTTCCCTGTCCAAAGCCCGGAATAATCCGAAATTACTCATCACGGTCACTACGATGGTGTCGTCCTTCAGTTTGCCTTCGCCGCGCATACTCAGGCCGCAGGCGTACATAATCTGGTCTCCGTTGATCACACGGCCCTTCTCATCCACCGCCAGGCATCTGTCTGCATCGCCGTCATACGCAAAACCGATATCGCAGCCCTCTGCAATCACAAACTGCTGCAGCCTTTCAATGTGTGTAGAACCAACGCCGTCATTGATATTAATGCCGTTGGGCTCATTGGCCATCACATGGGTACGTGCGCCCAGCGCGTCAAATACCGGCTTGGCAATGGAAAACGCCGAGCCGTTGGCGCAGTCCAGCGCCACATGCATATCCTTGAAGGATTTTTTCGCGATAGAAATCAGATAGCCGATATACCGGTTTCTGCCGGCGGCATAGTCCACGGTCCGCCCGATATCCTCTCCGGTGGCATAAGGGATCTCTCCGATATTGCCGTCCAGGTATTCCTCGATCTTATCGATGGTCTCGTCATCCAGCTTCTCTCCGTTGCCGTTGATGACCTTAATTCCGTTATCGTAGAACGGGTTATGGGATGCGGAAATCATCACCCCGCAGTCAAAGTCATCCGTTCTGGCAATGTAGGACACGGAAGGCGTAGTAGTAACGTGCATCAGGTATGCATCCGCTCCGGAAGAAGTAATACCCGCGGACAGCGCATCCTCAAACATATAGGAAGAGCGGCGGGTGTCCTTGCCGATGACAATACGGCAGCGAATTCCGGGGTGCTGCTTTCCGTAATACCATCCAAGGAAACGTCCTACTTTAAACGCGTCCATGACCGTCAGTGTTTTGTTTGCTTCTCCGCGGAAGCCGTCCGTACCGAAATACTTGCCCATACGATACCTCTTTAATCTTTTTTGTTTGAATTAAACAGCTGATGCTTCTATATATTCGTTTATATCCGTAAATAAATGATAAAATCGATCTCCTACATTCCCAGTTCCTTTATGAAGCGGTGCAGCGCATCCTGCCAGGACGGCAGCTGGTCAAAGCCCGCCTCGGAAAGTTTGGAAGTGTCCAGCCTTGAGTTATGGGGCCGCTTTGCTTTGGCCGGGTACTGGTCAGAGGTGACCGGCACTACTGTGATGGCTTTTCCGGAGGTGCCCTTCTGCAGATCCGCAGACGTCTCGCCAAATACCGTATATCCCGCTTCCCGGAAAATGGCGCAGGCAAATTCATACCATGAGCAGTAGCCGGTATTGGCCACATGATAGGTGCCGTAGGCTTCTGTCACAATCATATCCACTGCCAGGCGCGCAATGTCAGGAGTATAGGACGGACCGCCGATCTGGTCCGCCACCACTGTCAGGCGCTCATGGTCTTCTGCCAGGCGCAGCATGGTTTTGACAAAATTTTTGCCGTTGATGCCGTAAACCCACTGCAGCCGGAGAATGAAATGCCGGTCAGGAAGAATTCTCCTTACCGCTTCCTCTCCGGCCAGCTTGGAAGCGCCGTAAACGCCGATGGGGCCCGTGGGATCTTCCGGCTTCCAGGGACGCTCTCCCTCGCCATTAAAAACATAGTCCGTGGAAAAATACATGAGCTTCGCGCCAATCCCTGCACATGCCTGTGCCACATTGGCCGTGCCGTCGGCATTGACCGCAAAGGCAGCCTCCGGCTCATCCTCTGCCAGATCCACCTTGGTCCAGGCACCGCAGTGGATCACTGCATCGGGACGCACCCGTTCCAGCACTTCCTGCACCTGTGCGGCATTCGTCACATCCATTTCATTGGAATTAACGCCGACCGCGTCCAGCCCTCTTTGGGCCAGGACTTTCATCACGTCATAGCCCAGCTGTCCCCGAATTCCTGTTACCAGTATTTTCATGCTCAGCTCTCCACCCGGTCCTTATACATTTCCTTGAAATAGTTCTGGTAATCGCCGGAAAGGATATTCTGCATCCAGTCCTGATGATCCAGATACCACTGTATCGTCTGGCGGATTCCGGTGTCAAAATTATACTTGGGCACCCATCCCAGTTCTTTTTCCAGTTTCTGCGGGTCAATCGCATATCGCTGGTCATGGCCCGGACGGTCCTTGACATATTTAATCAGGGATTCCGGCTTGCCCAGGGCTTCCAGAATTGTCCGCACCACCTGCAGATTGGTCCGCTCATTGTGTCCGCCGATGTTATAAACTTCACCGATGCGGCCGTTCCTGACAATCAGGTCAATTGCCCGGCAGTGATCCTCTACATGCAGCCAATCGCGCACATTGATTCCCTTTCCGTAGACCGGCAGCTCCTGGTCCTTCAGCGCCCGGCTGATCATCAGGGGAATCAGCTTTTCGGGGAACTGGTACTGCCCGTAGTTATTGGAGCAGCGGGAAATCGTCGTGGCCAGTCCGAAAGTCCTGTGATACGCCTGCACGAACATATCCGCGCTGGCCTTGGATGCGGAATAGGGGCTGGACGCATGCAGCGGCGTAGTCTCCGTAAAGAAAAGGTCAGGCCGGTCCAGCGGCAGGTCACCGTATACTTCATCTGTGGAAACCTGGTGATAACGGGGCGTATTAAAATCCCGGCAGGCATCAAGCAGGGTGGTCGTACCCATGACATTGGTGCGGACAAACTCCTCCGGATGTTCCACAGAACGGTCCACATGGGACTCCGCGGCGAAATTGATCACCACATCCGGCTTTTCCTGCTCAAACAGGTCATAAACAAACTTTCTGTCCGCGATATCCCCGCGGACAAATTTATAATTCGGCGCATTCTCCACAGGCTTGCAGTTCTCCAGATTGCCTGCATAGGTCAGCTTGTCCAGATTGATAATCCGGTCCTCCGGGTAGGTATTGACCAGATACTGCACCATGACGCTTCCAATGAAACCTGCTCCGCCTGTAACGATAATATTCATATAGTAATCCTCCGTGAAAGCCGCCGGCAGCCGGCAGCATTTGGGGCCGGACGGCTCACCCGTAACCTTGCCCATTTGGCTTAATCATACCATAATCAGGGCAAAAAAAAAATCATTGGTTTTCGGTTTGACGAATATGGAGGGCAAAGATATAATGAACATACATGCAATTCCATTAAGAGCCCTGAGCATGATTCGCATTGAATCTTTATGGAACCCGCAAAAAACACTAATTCAAAGAAATGGAGGCTTCTTCCATGAAAGGCATCATTCTGGCCGGCGGCTCCGGCACCCGGCTTTACCCCCTGACGACAGTCACATCCAAGCAGCTGCTTCCGATTTACGATAAGCCCATGATCTATTATCCGCTTTCGGTACTGATGAACGCCGGCATCCAGGATATCCTGATCATCTCCACTCCTTCCGATACTCCCCGTTTTGAGGCTCTGCTGGGAGACGGTTCCCATTTCGGCATTCACCTCTCCTACGCCATCCAGCCGTCACCGGACGGACTGGCACAGGCATTCATTATCGGTGCCGATTTCATAGGGCAGGACCGGGTGGCCATGGTTCTGGGCGATAACATTTTCCATGGCTATGGCTTCAAGGACCGTCTGCGCCGCGCCGCCGCAAAGGAAACCGGTGCCACCGTCTTCGGCTATTATGTGGACGATCCCGAACGCTTCGGCATCGTGGAATTCGACAGCCAGGGCAAGGCCATCTCCATCGAGGAAAAGCCGGAAAAGCCCAAGTCCAACTACTGCGTCACGGGACTGTATTTCTATTAGAATAAAGTAGTCAACTACGCTAAAGGACTGAAGCCTTCCCGCCGCGGCGAGTTGGAGATCACGGACCTGAACCGCATTTACCTGGAAAATGGGGAACTGGATGTGGAACTCCTGGGACAGGGATACACCTGGCTGGACACCGGTACCCATGAGTCCCTGATGGACGCCGGGAATTTCGTCCGTACCGTGGAAACCCACGAGCACCGCAAGATTGCCTGCCTGGAGGAGATCGCCTACCTGAACGGCTGGATCACGAAAGAGGAAATACAGAAAACAGCTGATGAACTGAAGAAGAACCAGTACGGTCAGTATCTTC